>JAABUO010005192.1_pt1 | contig 15230 bp, 11 predicted proteins | sample 5559291 | NCBI WGS metagenome assembly JAABUO01 (sample SAMN10711878, study PRJNA513372) | rock metagenome | isolation source: Antarctica rocks | place: Antarctica: Victoria Land, Finger Mt sud
GGCCGCAATAATTCCCTGGTGTGACATGAGGTAAGGTGAGACGCCTTCAGCCTGGATCAAAAGGGGATGAATGAGCAACAGCAACTGGCCAAAGTTTGCATAAGCAAACTGGTTTCGACATGATTGCATGATCGGATTTTTTTGGGAGAATTGCATATGCATATAAAGGTCCAGTGGTCGGAATCCACATCCATCAGCTTACCAATGAGAGTCGTTCAATCACTTGTTGCAATGCAACTGTCTGCGCGGTTTGCAGCTGCCACCTGCTGTGGCTCTTATGCCTTGGTCGACAACACGGCTTTATTAGGCCAAATATGCTTAGATGGATTGTGGGTCGATGGCTGGTTTTGCGGGGTTGGAGAGTGTAATACCTTTGGCTGCAACTGCGACGGAGGCTGTAGAAGCGCCTATTGGCATGAGTGCATGGATAATTGCAAGGGAAAGGTTGTCGACAATAACAACAATTGTAGGAAAGTTTGCGATCGCAATCCTGTGGGGAATGACCTTGCCTAATCTTAACGTATGTAACGTAAGTTCACAGCAATCTATTGACTTCAAGTTTTGATTTATAATTGCCACCCTGTTTGTCGATGACGTGGGTAGCTTGGTTGTGTTTTCCATCTTGCACTATCTTTGTAGAGAGATGATCCAGAATGATTTCTCCCGGAGATCGTGCAGTATGAGTATTCTCCCTTGATTGAACCTCTTGTAGACGCATAGATAGAACGAGTTTGAACTCACACAGAGATTGTCTTTGCGACGCACCAACCTGCGCTTCCTGTCGTAATGAACATACCAGGATGTTGTGGATGCCAATGTGATTCTTTCGGGTCTTCAGCCACATGCTGGAAGAGCATTTGAGGCGGTATTCCCTCAACAGACTCTTCATCCTCCTCCACTGCCAAGTCCCAGATTGTAACTGTGCTATCAGCACTAGCACAAAGCACAACAGAATCATCAGATGGATGAAAGTCAACAGATGTGATGGGCTGATGATGATGCGTGAAATGCGCCACTGGAGCGACGTCCTTACTTCGAAATTGACGAAGGTCCCATACAGATAGAGACCCATCATCGTGACCGGAAGCGAGAAGATGATTGACGGTTGAGTTCCAAGACATAACGTTGACATCGGAAGAGCTCGCTGATATAGAAAGAGCTGGTGATTTCTCGCGTCGTGTGTCCCAAACTCTCAAAAACCCATCGGAACCAGCACTACAAAACACAGTACGTTCATTAGGAGAAAAGGAGATGTCTTCCACGCTACTTTTGTGACCTTTAAAAGGAGAAGATTCGGTCGCATACCCCCCGGAAGTGAGCATAGTAAGAAAGATCTCACCATTGTTGTCCCCTGAGAGAAGCTTGTCTTCGTGGGACGACCAAGCTAACGCATATCCTTCGATTTGATGTGACGCGACGGTAGCTAACAATCCTCGTTTAGTCTGACCCGTTTGAGTCGCCTGAATTGCTTCATCGAGATTCCAAATTCTCAATTTTGCGTCTTCATGGAACGAAGCTATTGTCGTCTGTGTGGTTTGCCTTGCTCTTATTCGATTCGTACAAGATGGTACAGGTATTGATTTTGTTGTCATTACAGGCTCGTCATCAGCAGCTTTCTCGTCGTCTTCAGATTCATTTTCTTCTTCCACTGTTTTAATAAGATTAGTCGCAGTCAAAAAAAGTATTTCATTATCTCTTGGTCGCTCTGCCTGGGTTCCTGCGATCAACGTCGCCTTTGCCGGGTAGCTTCTACGCTCATCTCCCTCGGTATCTCGAAGCATATCAAACGAGAGGCACGGCCAATTTGTATGAAAGAAATGCAGACATTCATAACTTGTCATGTCGGGTTCCAATACCTGACCCGGCTGACGCTGTCCGGCCAGGAAAATCTCCCCTTCAGGTTCCTCTTCATCGTTTTCTTGGTCAATGATCGATTCCTCAGAGGTATCGCTTGCATGGTCGTAAATTTCCTCTCCCTGCTCGCCATTTTCTCGCTCTCCATCTTTCAGAGCTTGATTGGTCTCGGAATCATTCTTGTCTTGCTCTTCATTGGTTCGTTTCATTGGTGTTCCTGCCACAGTAGTAATTTCGCGGGACCAACCTGGTTGACCGGTGGCTGGCCAGGAGATGTCACTGCGGAGTGACATCAACAAGCAATTCATCGAAAGCGGCGAATACGAGAGGATCGTGACTGCTCTTCATGATAAGCTGAAGTCCAGCGGATGGTTGGATGAAATGAACGCTACAGCCATGGTTCGAGCACAAGCCCAAGAAGCACCCAATTTCGACCAATTACTCTCGGAAGTCACGCAGAAGGGTATAGCAAGTGTTGATGTGCAGGTAAAGAAGGAAATTATTGAGATGATTAAGAGGTATTTGGAAAGTATTATAAAGTAATTAAATGTACACTCTACTTGATGTGCTAATGATGATTGCGCGTGATTTCTTTCTTCATGTCTATTTCGTTCACTTCATTATCGTCTTCATCGTCACTTCGCGTGTCCTTTGGAGGCTGTCGTTGTAAAATTTGCAGGCCGACTCCCAGGAGCAGTTTTAGCCAGTACAAATTGACAGCTTGCAAAGCTGCCAACAACAGAAATGTGGTGACCCTTGCAATTCCACATTTGAATTGCTCTCGTGCAAAAGAAAATTCATATGGACCGACGGTGGCATACTCTGTGAAGATGGACCACATCATGATGAGATTAAGATAGTGCCGACAGTAAATCCATACACCCACAAAAATGGTGAAGAAGGGAAACTGCAGAGGTGAATCCAGATAATTTAAGACTTTACTCGAAGCCAAAAAGAAGTCCGACGTGTCCATTGTGATGAACATGGGTAAGCCAAAGTAAGTGAAGTGAAAACGGTAACTCAACCCAATGAGTGCCAGCGTAACAACGTGATGAAATGCAAACACGCGAAAGTCGCGTCGCCTTTTCTCCAGCCCAAAAAGTATAACCGCAGATTGCGACAACCAGAAAGCTGCTTCCAGGAGATAGAAGGATTTGAACGCAGCGGTATGCAAGCGGTGAGGATACCCTTCGTAGAACCCGGCCGTTCTAAAAAACCAAAGCTGATTTGTGTCGTGCATAATCTTCAGGCCAGCCGGCGTGGCAATGGCACAGTAAATGACCAAAAAGCATTGTTCTTGAAACCGCAAGACCTTTCCAGGCTTGTTGATGCCGTACCTGCGCGCCAATGGCCGTAATACAAACCGCATAATGAAATCTCGGAGGATCATTATATAGACCGTGTAGGCCGCCGTAAACACCAGGTCCAGCGGTCCCTTCTCATACAGGTCTCCATCTATGGGATATGACAGGTAGACCAATGAGGAGAGGTTCATCCGACTCGTACTGTCGCGTTGTTGAAACCCTTTATTTTACTTTTCCGATTTTCAGCCCCGGAAGACGGAGATCTTAATCGGGCAACAGCAACCAACCCAGCAGGAACTTGGCATGTTGAGATTCGAGGGCCACAATGTGAAATGGATCCTCTGCATGAAGCAGTGAGTTCAGTCCTCGTGCGTGAAACGATATCGACGGATGATGGCATCGATGTGACTGTGGAGAATACAGACTTTAGCTATCGAGCCAGCCGCGCGGCGCTTCAGGAGGTCGCATACTTCCGAGGTTTGCTATGTGGGGGATTCCACATATCAGAGACCGTTATCCTACCGGCTGGAATATTCACCAAGCATTCAGCTTCCATCGTCCTCGCGCACATTGACGGCGAAGACTGGGAAACTACGTTGGCTGGAGCCTTCTCTATCTTTCTCGCTGCGGATTTCTTGCAACTGGAAACTCTGCAGACCCAAGCTGTGAGTTATATTGAGCGGGTAAATCATGGCTTTATATGCTACTGTCGAACCTGCGCCGACTCTATCGTGCGAACCTTGACTCTTGCGCACGAGTATGGATTGAAAGGGCTAGTCCACAAGTGCGTCCGGCTGCTCGGAAGTAACGCAAGCCTTGCATGGCTTTTTCGCCGCGAGATTATCGAGCTTGATGATCAGCTTCTACGCGCAATTGTGACGTGTATGACGCGGTACGTGAGCACGACGGGTCTCGTAGACTTTTTCTTTCAATGTCTCCGGCTGCAAGCCAGTGTGATGGATTCGGTCAGAGTGACGGATTGGGAGGACAAGTTGGTTTCTCCACTCTTAGACGGCTGCGCAAAGAAACTGGCATCTAAATTTTCACGTCGGGAAGTGTTGGAGAAGGTGCGAGTGTATGCTAATGGTGGTCAAGATATGGATTCACTTTTACGTCACGTCGTTCGCCAGCTCAACACCGATAATGTACGTGAAGTATACCGTGGTAGTCATGCCATTAAAGTGGACGCAAATACGAAAACCATCATTTTAATCCCATTGCGCTCGTGGCTCATGACGAACTGGATGGAAGTTGACTGGTCACAATGGCCCCCTAAAGAGGTCAGTGTCATCGAGAAGGTGCTGAAGCTCCATCAAGGCACTCTAACCGAGCGACCATCAGATTAATGGTGATGTATTTACAATCCGATTTATACGAGTTAGTCCGCTGTCCTTCTGAGCATATTCACCAGTAAGCGGCAAGCGTTGCTTGGAATGAAAGTTCGTTGCTCAGCTCCTCACCAGCAACCACATCGTCCTGTACGAGTAGAGTCACGGCACGCTCAAATTATGTAATGCCATTGCGTTAGGCTATCGTCACCGGCATGCAAAACTTTTAAGCTATGCCATGTCGATATGCTCCAGAGTATAAGATCCTACTTCGAGGCCTTTGTCCCAGCCCCGGGCTCGCGCCGTTTTGGCTTTTGAGGGATTGCCGAATTTTAGCAAGCCTTCTTCCGTTGTAGCTGAAGCATCAATTTTTCTCGAAAGCTCACTTAGGGTCGCAATAAGAGCCACGGTATTCTCAATCTCCTCAATCTCAATTGACAAAAGTTCGGAAGTTGGAACTTTAGACAGCAGAGCTGAAGTCGGTGTGGCATCAAGTACTCGCGTCGAGAATGTTAAACAAGTACTCGATGATAGGCAAAAGGTAAGTAACAGCTCGAGAACATCTGGAGAAAGCTGTCGTAGTAAAGGAACCACCATACCCTTAGGAGCTTTTTCTAACTCGATTAATGACCTTTCGAGAATAGAGTATTCGCTCTCTCGTAGACCAATCAGCATCGCCTCCACCAGTTGGGAAGGCCACAGATCTTTGCCTTGGTTGAGTAGCGCAAGAAGCTGACCATGTGCATGGAAAGAAGTGACAGCAGTAGGAATGTTAGCAGCTCGAAAGCGTGCATGTTTCAATGCCCAAGCCCAGGCCGCACTTGGCCATATGCCACGTTTGTTCGATATCTCAAATGCCTCTTGAACGATTTCTGTCGTTGTTGTGTCTCGAATGATTCGGAGAAGAGCTTCATCAAAGCCACCGCTGTCCAGCGATTCGATAGCGCGAATCTGCTCCGTTGATTTAGTAGTATTCTTCTTCAATTCTAAGACAATTTGATGCGAGACAGATTTGTACCTGCCAGGGGGTATCGATGTAAACTGTGAGACATGTCGGTCGGTAGAACCATTCTTGCCAATTACACTTGACAGACTGGGGCTTGAAAGATCGAGTGACATGGCAATAACTCTGGAAGTGGTAGAGCAAACCATAAATCTTGCAGAGGCATCTAAAATCATGCACGGAGTTTTGATCGCACAAATCACCGTAGAATAAATTAAGTCGTACAGAAGGGTTTCCGTTCCGGTAGTAAAAGCTATGTGATGTCGAAAAGGTACAAACGAAGTATGTTCAACCGAGATTTTGGACTCAGCGGAGTCATGTGCCACATCAAAGACTTTCAACCCGCTCTTCGTTCCATAGAGTTTGCCAGACGGATGAAACCCATGTGGGGTGGTACATCGTGAACGGAGTTCTATAGTCTGAACATGCCGTCGAGAAGACACGGAGAAGAATACGACCTGCTGAGGGTTTAGTAAAAAGGCAAGAAGTTCGCTTTGCGGGAAGTGAGGCGAAAGAAACGAGTCTTGAGATAAGAAGAATTGTCCGGAAAGTGCTTTATTTTCAAAATCTTGAGCCCATACTTCCTCATTCAAGTCCAAAGAAAAACTTGCAATCCATCCACTTCCCAAAACATGAACCTGCTCTCCACGAACAAAAGTACTCAAAACTTTCCCTTTCACGTTTCGTGACACACGGTTTCCATTGGTCCACCCAATGAGTCTGCATCTCGTATCTTCGGCTCCGATGTACAGACACTCTGAGGTTCCATAAGGTTTGCAGGTGAATGTCGTAGCAGGTGAGACCGAATAAGAAGCCAATAGCTTTGCATCTAATGAATATACAGCCACATCCTTTCCGGAGGACGCCAGCAGTATTTCCTCGTCTCCAATGTACACAAACTGCAACTGGGTTTTTGCGGCCAAGTCAAACGGCTGCCCGATGGAAGCCATCGCTTTCCTACCTATTGGCGAGCCAGCCTCTCTACAAGCTGAGGACGTGATTCAGTTCCTGACCCAGAATTATGGATAGGAAAGGAAACCACACCGGATTTTAGAAACCCTCGATTTACTGGTCTACGTTCGCCGGAGCACAATGTAAAATTGATTTTGTCGCATACGACTAGGCGGGATTGAATTGGTCTCAGAAACAGCCAATGAGCAGCAACATCCATCTGGGAAGCCTGTTGGAGAAGTTGAACTCACAGGATGCCGATTTCAGGTTTATGGCACTGAATGATCTATGTGCAATTCTGCAAAACCAATCCCTGGACCTTTCCTTGGATCCGGCTACCTCAATGCGGCTGGGAGACGGCATAACCAAATCCCTCACTGATTCAAACGGGGAGGTACAGAACTTGGCTGTAAAATGTCTTCCAGGACTGATGTCCCGGAAGCTACCTTCTCAATTACTTTTGTCAAACTTGGATAAGTTATCCAAGCTGCCACCTGACGTTGCAAGCACAGCCATTCGGTCCATCATACCATCACTCCCATCGACCCTGGAAGTCGCCAACAAGATAGTTCCGGGTGTTCTTTCTAGACTAAAAGACCCGTCTGGTGGAGGTGAGGGTGCGAGTGAAGTCTTTCAGAAGTTTGGGCATGTGATGGATGTTGAAGGCACGATTAATGAGCTGCTACCTTTAATTATGGAAAGTCCGCACTGGAATCTGTCAACAAAGCGAACTCTGTCAGCATTGTCTTTCCTTGTGGTATATGCTTCAGATGACCGATTTTCTTCACTTATATCTCTCATCATTGAATCCTTCAATCGTGCAGTGACCTCCTCCAAAATAAGAGTGCTGGTTTCTCTGTGCAATGGAATCTGCCGGAATGATCCCAGTCGTTTTGGGAACTACTTAAAGACACTAACACCTTTCGTGCTTACTTCTCTCGAAAACGAGGATGACGAACTCAAAGAAACCGTGCTCATAGCCTTGGATACCTTTCTGACCTACGCAAGCGATGAGATGCGACCTTTCACAAGCGATATTTTGCATGTCGGCAGCGCCTACCTCAAATATGATCCGAACTATGCAGGGGGAGATGAAGATGAAGAAATGGCCGATGCTGATGAAGACGATGACGAGGAAGACGATGGCGGATACTCTGATGATGATGACATCAGTTGGAAACTCAGACGTCTGGCAACGAAGCTTCTGAGGACGCTGATTGGCACACAACCTGACTTACTACTCAGATTATCCCAAAGCATTGGACCGCAGCTAATTTCATCATTTTCAGAGCGCGAGGAAAATGTTCGAGTCGAAGTTTTACATACTTATAAAACGCTGATTCATGAGATTGGTCGTATTCCAAAGGATGCAGAGCGGAAGCGACGTAGGGAATCTACTGAGGAGGGTTCGCCGCGGCAAGCGCTTATAACATCCCTACCTCGACTTGTCCAGCGTCTCTCTGAGGCGTTATCCTCCTCTTTTCAGACTCAGTCGGCCGCAATCATGGTATTACAGGAGTTAGTGGCAACATTAAGCGGTGGCCTTGATGATGTAATATCCACTTTCATCCATCCTCTAGAGAAGATATTACGGACGCCTACAAGTTCCCTGCGCATAGAAGCTCTGTATTTGGTGACGTTGATAGCCGAAAATCACGCATCTTCAACCTTACTGCCATACAAAGACATCTTCTTTCAAACCACGATACTCTGCATTTCCGACCACTTCTATAAAGTCTGCTCCGCAGCATTAATGACATCGATATCGCTTATTACTGTATTCCAAGACGAACTCGCCTTACTTGAACATATGAGCTCAACATTAATGGAGAAAAGTAAGTCTACTGAGTCCGATGTTGAAGTACGTGATCGGGCAATAACTGCGCTTGGAATACTGCTATGCAACCCAAAAATTTCATCCGAAGCTGGACTCGCAATATTACTCGACCGTCTTAAAGGAGAGACAACTCGTATTGTTACATCAAGGGCGATCGAATCTATATGTAATTCAAACCAGAAGCTGTCCCAAAAATGGGTTGAAGGTACTGTTCGAGAATTGACTAGTCTATTGTACAAATCGAACCAAACCCTTCGCTCGACTGCTTTGATCACACTGAAAGCGGTGACTCCACGACTCACATCCTTTGATGACGATCTGAGCTATCGATTGCAAAGTGGATTGGCTCCCATACTCGGTGTCGATGACATGCATTTGGTACCAAATGCTTTGGTAGTCTTATTGGGCATCTGTCGCTTTGGACAGCTTCTTATCTCAACCGTGGTTCTTAATATCTGCAGCTTGGTACGAAATTCTATGACCAGCTTAGTATTGGACAACTGCCTGATGGTCATAGCTATGGCATCAAGCCACGGGCAAGGCGATGAATTCTTGTCTTTGCTTAGGGATCAAGACGAAACTGCTAAGGTCACATTGGGAGCCTGTAAAGCAATTGCTGCATGCATAATGTCAAACGATATGGAAATCAGCAAGTACACGGAAAGCGCAAAACGTGGCGACTTACAAGCTGTCATGATAATTGGCCGTGTCGGACAACTCCACCATGTGGATGAGAGTGTTGTAACTCAATATCTCCAGAGCCAGGAGGAAATCCCCGAAGATTTGCAGCACGCAGCAGCAATTGCGTTTGGAGGAATCGTAGCTGGCCAGTTTGATACTCATGTGGAGAGTGTCATGCATGGCATAAATGGAAGCGATCAGTATCTCTATCTACAGTCACTGCAGGAAGCATTATCGCTCGATTCCATGGCCGCGAAACCGTATGCGGCATCTTTATGGGAGAAATTGTTTTCCGTTGAGATGATAGATGGAAGAAACTTATCTCTTGCTGCTGAATGCATCAGCAGACTAACAATCCTTGAGCCTCAATTCTTCCTTCCGCGCTTGTCGGGCCATCTGAATAATGAAAGCAATGCGACTAGACGGATCGTTATGTCAGCCCTGAGATATACCTTTACCGATACCGCAGAGTCCTTTGATGATCTCCTCCGTCCGATACTCATAGATTTTCTACGGCAAGTCGAAGACGAGGATTTGGAAATTAGGAAGCTATCACTGGCCACGTTGAATGCAGCAGCACACAACAAACCACACCTAATAAGTGACAAACTTCCGGCACTCCTTTCGCTGCTGTACAAGGAGACTCATAAGAACAAAGCGCTGGTAAGAGAAGTGCAAATGGGGCCATTTAGACACGAAGTTGATGATGGCCTCGATACGAGGAAAACTGCATATGAGACAATGTTTGCGCTCCTGGATAATGAGACGGGGGCCATCTCGTGGGAAACCTTCCTCGACCGCGTGCTAGCTGGTATGGATGACGATCATGACATCAAGATCCTCTCAAACCTCATGCTGCAAAAGATTGCTCGGATTGCTCCGCAGGCGCTTCGGTTACGTAAGGAGGTTGCTATTCATACCTCTGACATAGGGCTGGATAAATTTATAGAGAAGCTTAGAGCAGTCCTCTCTTCCAAAACAAAAGATAATGCAGTCAAGCAGGATATCGAAAAGCTAGCTGATATTCAAAAATCGGTACTTCGATCCATTTCGTCGTTACAGAAGTCAACGCTAAGGTCATCGCCGCTTGATGACCTGATTCAAGAGATAAGGCAGGGAAAGCTAAGAGATGAGTATGCGGCGCTCGATTCTGGGGATACAGGAGATCGGATGGATATTACGTAGGCAACTACAGCAGAACTGTGATGTGCACAAAATTGTTCAGATATTCAGTAGGCGTCGTTCTTCCTTCTATACTATGCTACCCGCTTGATCTTAAAGATTTGTATAGGCGAGGAGCGAAGAGGAAAGAAATCAAAGAAGCAAGAAAAGATAGAAACGCCACTTCCAATCTCGATTGCCGACTTGAAAGAATTCATAGTTGATGTCGATTCTCGCGTGTGACTGCATGAGCTTCAAAGAACGTTTTGCCGATGCTAAGTCGCTAAATTTTATCGGTCAATTTTGTGCTTCTCAAGTAGGCTCTCATGCCCATAGAAATGGTCCAACGTACATTCTCATTCTCTTTCAAAATCAGTTTCCCAGAGGCCCTCTTGTCTCTTGTCTCCCACCGAGATCGTCCTTTGTCAATTTCATCGCCTGTGCCAAGATTCCCAACGAAGGGGAGTTCGTGTGACGTCTCCACACTTTCGCCCGCCTCTCCGAAATTCACATGGGGAAAGCGCACATTTCCGCGCTTATAGTGTGACCAAGCTGGACATCGCCCCATATCCCCCAGAAGGAGCTGTCTGTGGACTGGCGATGCTCTCGCAGCTCTCCGACGACGCGCTGTTTGACAAAAGGAGGATCGCCCGCGCTTGCGATGCCTGCAATCAGCTGCGAGTGAAGTGTGACGGACAGTCTCAGTGTCAACATTGCACCGAGTGCGGCTATACCTGTTCCTACGCACGACCAGTGAAGAAGCGCGGGAAGATTCCTGGTAGGCCGCCGATGCGGCGAAAGATCAACTCCTCACCATCCTCCTCCCAAGCGCCTACTTTCCCTTCTGAATTCAACACACCGAGGGGCGGCGAATTTGGCCTGCAACCGTCCCCAACCAAAGTTCACAGCGAAGATTCTATGACAAACAGTATGGTACAGGAGCCCCCGGTGGTGCTGCCTACGAATGATCCGAGCACGCGCCCATTCGACCATATCTCACCATTGAGCCCGCTTCGCATGAATCATAGTCCAGAGATGGGCTGGCCTGGCCAGCACGAAGTCAATGGACGGCACCGCTCAAGCAGCGTTTCGGAAGACACCACCACCCTACCTCGACTCGCTCCAGAATGGCGTCATTGGCTCTCAGACATGGGCTCACAGCAGATGAATCTTCGATACCCTGTTTTGAGTCCCGTCATGTCGGTGCTCCACTTTCTTTCCCCAGTCTTGGCTTGCGATATGCTGGAGACTTATTTCTCACATTCACCGTGGGTCAAAGCGTACCTCGTTCGCAAAAGCTCTATCCTCGCAATGGATCCGTCAAAGGTGCGGCCCACAAAGCCTGCCTTGATTTTTGCCATGCTATGTGTCGCAGCACATACGCATGACGACCCATTACTGTCCTCAACGCCGAGCTCCAGGCCTCGTGTTCTACAGCGACTCTTTGAGCTCACAACGACTGCCCTCCGTCCGCTTCAGGGAAACGAAGCAGAACCATCTCTCGATGATATCATCACATACATTCAGATTGGAACCATACTTAGTGGAAGTGAATACAAAGCGATGTCTATACGGTGGTGGCAAATGGCTTACTCTTTATCGAAAGAAATCAATTTAAACATGGAGGTGGCGGAGGATATCTCCGAGGAGATGCGAGAAGAGCGACGGCGAACCTTTTGGTTAATGTACTGTGCCGATCGTCACCAGGCACTCGCCACTAATCGTTCAGTGGTATTTCGAGACACTGAGTGCGCAGGTTTGTTACATCCATGCGAAGAGCGAACCTGGAGATCTTCTGAGCCGCTGAATCCGCTAATCCACCGAGAGCGCGGACTGTCTTATTACGTCTCTGACGGTGGGTTGTTTGGATTCTTCCTTCCCCTCATGTCCATATTGGGAGAGATTATCAGTCTCCACAGTTTGAGCTACAACCAAGACATCATCAACCTCGAACCACTAAAAATCACAATACAGCAGCACTTGGGAATATATGATATTTCTCTGGAGGAGTATCACGTAGGGCCAGATCACCCCGACCATTTCTCACCTTTTCGTTACTACGCACGGCAGATCATGCACACCTTGCACATACTCGTCGCCGGAAAATGGGACCCAATGGAAATGCTAAATGATGCTGACGGGTGGATCTCGTCTGAGGAATTCGTTTCCTGCACCGCGCACGCAGTGGAAGCAGCCAATGCCGTCCAAGGAATGCTCTCCGTCGATCCAGAGTTGATGTTCATGCCAATGTTCTTTGGACTGTACCTTTTGCAAGGCTCACTCCTGCTCCTGCTCATAATCGACAAGCTCGGATCCCGTTCTGATCCTTCCGTGCTCCGTGCATGTGAGGTGATTATTCGTGCACACGAGGTATGTGTGGTCACGTTGAGCACCGAGTACCAAAAAAAATTTCGCAAGATCATGCGTGCGCTGGTCAGTGGGATTGCGTATCGCGGGGACCCCTATGCTACGGAAGAGGAGAAAATGAAGAACGTGCAGGAGGCGAAAATCAAAACGAGAGGAATTCTTGGCTTGTATCGATGGAATGCGACGGGCCAAGGCTTGATTACGACATTATGACTTGTTTTATAAATATTACCTATATCCTAGACCCTTCATATCCCATTCTATCGGTCCTCCTTCCATAATTGGCATGTGTACTACTTGCAAGTCCGTCGCCTCAATTTCACGGGGAATGACTCTGCATTTCGGATGAACCGTTCTCTCCACGTTAGTCTGAACTCTGGTGTCGTGAAGTCCATGTGATAGCGGTGAATGAGCGCTGCAATGACAATCTGCTGTTCAAAATAGGCCAGGTTGCGGCCAATGCAAGCCCGTCCACCCTGACTGAATGGCAGCGAGAATTTGCGACAGTTTTCGGCCTCGGGTTCTTCCAGCCATCGCTCTGGACGGAACTCCTCCGGATTTGAAAAGAGGTTGGCATCGTGATGGATTGCTAGCATGGATATGGACACAGTTGTCTTCGCGTTGATCCATTCGCCCGCTACGTAACCCCCACCATCCGGCGTCTCCCGTCCGAGACTGTGTGTGATTGACGGATTCAGACGCAGACTCTCATCAATGCACGCGCGCAGATACTTTAGTTCAACAACGTCATTGTATGGCCGTATTGGATCCTCCACGGAGCCATACAAATCATCCACTTCTTTCCGTAGCTTGTCGAGTACGCGTGGGTTGCTCATAAGCTGATACATCAAATTCGTCATGGCCGTTTGGGTGGTGTCGCTGCCAGCATTAATAAGCACGGCTGCCTCCTGCTGTAATTCCTCAAAAGGCAGATCGATCTTTTCTCCCTTGCGCGAAAATAGGAAATGGTCAAAGAAGTACATGGGCTGGTCGATGTCGATGGCAGTCGATTCACGGACCTTATTGATGCACAAGTCATTGTAATTGGTGCCTTCCCGGGCGGCCTTTGTGTACTTTGTCAAGGTTTGAAATACTTTCAGTAAACCCGGGAAGTTTCCCATGGTGACATCACGCAGGGAAGCTTCATGGAAGCCAGAGATGAGATGTGGCATTTGGCCTGGCGTGCCTTGGAGCGATTGGGTAGCGGCCGCATCCTCCCCCGAGTCGAGTAAGCCAAAATCCTTTCCAAATCCCACAGAGCCAATAACATCCAGCGTGAATAGATTAAACCACCATCTCACATCCACGGGCTTGGACTCCTCTGTGAGTCTGTCGAATCGAGCAAGGAGTTTGCGGATTGCCGTTGCGATGGTATCCTCCATGACCAGGATATTCTTCTGTGCAAAGGCAGCAGAGAGCATCTTTCGCTTCCGCGCATGCTCATCCCGATCGCGCACGTTGACGATACTGCGATGCGGATCGTTGGCCATGCAGTTGTAGAAGGAACTCTTTTGGAAATTCCTGCCGTGGCCGTAGATGTCTTGAATGGCGCGGGGGTCGGAGAAGGATACATGATCCGGTCCGATCCGCACGACTGAACCATGCTTGCTATGCTGATCCCAGATGGCCTGCGATCGCCTCTCCATGTACGTCTGCCACGCTACCCACGCCGACGAGAGTGCCGCCCCCGGACTGGAGGGGAAACGGCGCAGGGGATTTCGCAGACGCTGGTAGGCGCGTGAAAGAAGCCATAGCAACGCAACGCCGACGAGAACGAGTCCTGCTCCGGCCATGAAGACGATAGCAATGTGACTTTCCTGGTTCTGTCTATCTCACCGGGTGTTTAGGAGAGCATTCTCCGCGTTGCATTTGGGGGCGACGATGCATTCCGCCGACACTCTATTGTGCCGACATGGCTAGGCGGAGGCTAAATCCCCGGGCCAAGTCGCACCCTTCAAATGCACAGCAGACAGGCGCGACATCAAAGAAGACCGGCAATTATTGGGAGATGATGTCGCCAAAAGTTATGGTAACACCCAATAGCAATCCTTGTGTGTCTTGGCCTGAGAGCGGGGGCAATCGACGAAACCTTTCACCACGTTGTCGATTATGAAGAGGCCTGAGTGGATGGGTAGGCATGTCTTTTTTAACAATTAACGATCCTGGGATAAAACAATGTGCGGCATTCACTCAAAATCCTTTGACAATACATCGACCAAGGCCACAAAAGGTTTGAATTTTGTTTTTGGGTTCGCGAATGGATGGAACTATTCGTCACGCATGGGGAAGTGGAAGGATACCCGTCCTCACACTTGAGCTTCGGTCCGTTCCATTCGTAACAACACCACACCTTAACACGAACTCCTATGGAACCTATCGAAGAAATTATACGCACAGACAGGGACCCAAACGGCTACCATTGTCCTGATCCAGACTACAAAATCAACATAGCAATTGACTCTCAAAAGTTATGCACAACCACCGCCTATTGCAGCCATATAGATCACGCCATTCCATGATTTGTTGAGATGCAGCCTGATCGTGCAGCCAGTCCCTCGGATAGAATCTGATTCTCACGTGCTCAGATAAGATTATGACATAATCGCATATCCATAAAGCCTCCGGCGCCGTTTTCCGAGAGCCGACCGTTGATTTCCGTAATTAGTCATTGTGTGGGTTTTCAGGAACACCTAGGATGGCAACCCTGCTCCAATACAAGTGCATCCGTAGGGATGCGCTTTCCT
>JAABUO010005194.1_pt1 | contig 15221 bp, 12 predicted proteins | sample 5559291 | NCBI WGS metagenome assembly JAABUO01 (sample SAMN10711878, study PRJNA513372) | rock metagenome | isolation source: Antarctica rocks | place: Antarctica: Victoria Land, Finger Mt sud
CTAAAATCGGCAGCAATGGAATTGTGTAGCGGGCATAACGCACCGCCGCGAGGCTAATCAAAACGTAATAGGGCAGGGCGAATGCCGCAAGCAGCGCATCGCCGCGCTGCCGCCGGTACACCGCGTAGCCGATAGACGCCAGCGCCAAAAGCAGCAGCGGCAGGCCCATCCCCGCATCTAAATTGTGCGTGATATGGTACACGAAGCCGCTGCCGGTGTCCCGAAACGTCGGGGCATCGCCGTTTTGGACATGGACGGCCTCAAAGTGCACATCTTTGACAAACGTGCTGCTCTCCAGAAGCGCACCGGGGCAGGCGGCGAAGAAGGCCAGAAGGAAAGCGAGGAGACCTACCCCGGCGCAAGCGCCGACCCTCCCTAAAGGGAAGGTTGAAGATGTTGAAGAACGCGATGTGCTACGCTTCTTATCCTTCCCTTTAGGGAGGGTCGGTGCTTGCGCCGGGGTAGGTCTCATCACACATGCCGCCAGCAAAGGCAAAATCACGAGCGCCATGTTATACTTGGTTGCCGCCGCAAGGCCCGCAAAGACGCCCGCCAGCAGCGCAGCACGAAGCGGCTTCGGGTCATCCGTCGCCAGGCGCACGGACCACAGCAGAGACAGCATCACCCAGAACGTCGCCGGGACATCTACGGTGAGAAAGTGCGAATGCTGAACGTGAAGCGGAGTGACTGCAAGCAAAAGGCCCGCAACAAGGCCCGCACGGTTGCCCCAAAGCCGTGCGCCCACCGCATACGTCGCCCAAACTGTCCCGACACCCATCCCCACTGTAAGAGTGCGCCCAATCAGGTACATCTTGGCCCATTGTGGATACCAAACGGTAAAGTTTTTCGGGACAATGTCTACCCCGCCAAACAGCGCCGCCAGTGTGTTGGCGAAACAGACCAAGTAGAACTGCAAAGAGCCATAGTGGTAAGAGTGCGGCAGCAGACGCCCGGTGAAGACGTTCATCGTCACCGACGACGTTTCCAGCACTACGCTTTCATCCGGGTGATACGAGAAATAATGCGTCGCCGACGGCAGCCCCCAGGTGATGCCCCACACCCGCAGCGCCAGCGCCAGCAGCAGGGTACCAAGCAGAGACAGGGAACTCGCGGCAAACTTTGTCATTGCGTGCTATTGTACCTCAGCAGGACGCGGAACCCGGCACTGGAAGTGCCGGGCTAAAAGAATACAAAGTGCCTCCGGCACTGAAGACTTCCAGCCCCGGAGGGGCTTTGTACTTTTTTAGCCCGGCCTTTCAAGGCCGGGTTCTCAGATTTATCCCAGCAGCCCGCGCCGCATCTCAAGCTTCGCTTGCCGCTGAACCAACTCCGCCGCGTCGGCCCGCGCCTTTTCGACCACTTCCGGCAGCGCCCGCGCCACGAAGCTCGGATTGTCCAGCCGTCCCCGCACCCCGGCAAGCTCTTTGTCCAGCTTCGCGATCTCCGCCGCCAGACGCGCCGACTCTTTTGCCGGGTCGAGGCCGTCCAGCAGCTCACTCGCGGGAACATAAAACGCCGCGCCCGTGACGCCGACCGGAACATACTTGCCGTCCGTCGGCGCTTCCGCCGCAATCGTTGTTTCGCCCAGCCGTGCCAGCGCAACAAGGGCCGGCAACTGTGCGCGGAGTGTTGCGCCTGCTGTTTCGGTCTCCGGCACAGCCACAACCGTGAGTTTGCGGGTCAGCATTGCGGCTCGTGCGGCCTCGTTCTCCTGTCCGCCCGGCGTGAACTCCGCCCGCAGCCCGCGTAAAGCCGTAATGCTGTCAATCAGCAGAGTTATTCCCGCCTCGGCTTTCTCGTCAATGAAAGCAGTGCCAAGAATAGGGTAGGGGGCTAGGCTGATGCTCTCGGTTTTGCCCGGTAGCTGCTGCCAGATTTCTTCGGTCACAAACGGCATAATCGGATGCAGCAGGCGCAGGGTCGCTTCCAAGACTGTGTACAGCGTCGCTCGCGCCGAGTCTTTCGCTGGGCCATCTTCGCCTTGCAGTGATGGCTTGCACAACTCTACGAACCAGTCGCAGTATTCGCCCCAGACGAACTCGTACAGCGTCCCGCAGGCATCGTCCATGTCATAACTCGCCAGCGAAGCGTTGACTGTCTGCGTCACCCGCTGCAATCGCGACAAAATCCATCGTTCAGGCAGCGAACCTTCTATATAGAGGAAATCACTCCAATAACTTGGTTCGAAATCGTCAGGCAGGTTCAGCAGCACAAAGCGGGCAGCGTTCCAGAGCTTGTTGGCAAAGTTGCGGGCTTCGGGAACACGGTCTTCGCTGAACTTGATGTCCTGGCCTTTCGATGCCAGACGCAGCAGGGAGAAGCGCAGGGCATCGGCCCCGTACTTGTCAATCATCTCGACCGGGTCAATGCCGTTACCGAGACTTTTCGACATCCGGCGGCCCTTTTTGTCTAGCACCGTCGCATGGATATACACGTCGGAGAACGGCTTCTCGCCGGTGAATTCCAGCCCCGTCATCACCATGCGGGCCACCCAGAGGCGCAAAATCTCGCCCGCTGTCGTCAAGAAGTCCGTCGGGTAGAAGTAATCTAAGTCCGGCGTTTGCTGCGGCCAGCCGAGCGTGGCGAACGGCCAGAGCGCCGACGAAAACCAGGTGTCCAGCACATCTTCGTCCTGCGTCAATCCGTCGGTTCCGGCGCGTTCCACGGCTTCGGCCAGACTGCGGGCGGCGACATAGGTGCCGTCGGGCTTGTAGTAGATGGGAATGCGATGCCCCCACCATAATTGACGCGACAAGGCCCAGTCCCGGATGCCGTCCATCCAGTCCACATACGTCTTGGCGTAGCGGCCCGGACTGAACTCAATCTGGCCGTCCGCGACAATATCCGTCGCACGCTTGACTATCTCGGTGCCGGCCATCTTCATAAACCACTGCTCGGAGAGCAGCGGCTCAATCACGGTCTTGCTGCGGTCGCAGTGCGGGACGCTGTGCCGGTACGGCTCAGTTTTTTCGAGTGCGCCCGCGTCCTCCAAGTCGCCGACAATCAAGTCACGCGCCTCAAAGCGGTCCATGCCGGCGTACCGGACGCCCGCGCCCTCGGTCAGCTTGCCGTCGAAGCCGATGACCGTGATCTGCGGCAGGTCATGGCGCAGGCCCACTTCATAGTCGTTCGGATCATGTGCGGGCGTGATCTTGACCGCGCCGGTGCCGAACTCTTGGCTTGCGTAGTCGTCGGCAATCAGCGGGATTTCCCGGTCCGTCAGCGGAAGTTTCAGCATCTTACCGATTTGGCCTGCGTAGCGAGCATCGGCGGGATTAACTGCCACTGCCGTATCGCCGAGCAGCGTCTCCGGCCGCGTTGTCGCCACGGTCACGAACCCGGAGCCGTCGGCGAATGGGTAGGAGATGTGCCAGAGCGAGCCGTCCGTGTCAATGTTCTCGACTTCAATGTCGGAAATCACCGTTTGCAGGCCGACCGACCAGTTCACCATCCGCTTGCCTCGGTAGATCAGCCCGGCGTCAAAGAAGCGCACAAACGCCTCCGCCACAGCTTCGGCATAGGCTGGGTCCATCGTAAAGCGTTGGCGAGACCAGTCATACGCGCAGCCGAGCCGCTTGAGTTGAAACACAATTCGGTCGCCGTATTCTTCTTTCCAGGCCCAGACCCGCTCCACAAACTTTTCCCGGCCTAGATCAAAGCGCGTCAGCCCTTCTTTCTCGATTTGCCGCAATACAACTGTCTGCGTCGCAATCCCCGCATGGTCCACGCCGGGCAAAATCAGCACTGTGTCGCCCAGCATCTTATGCCAGCGCCCCAGCGTGTCCTGCACCGAATGGTTCAGGGCGTGGCCCATGTGCAGGCTGCCGGTGACATTCGGCGGCGGAATGCAGACGCTGAACTTCGGCTTTCCCGGCGTCGGCTCCGCATGAAACAGCCCGGCTTCTTCCCACTGCGGGTACAGCCGCGCTTCCACATCTTTCGGCTCGTATGCTTTTTCCACTGTTGACTCTCCAAAACCACAAAAGCCCCCGCGTCCACGGCGACAGGGTTAAACCTATCGCAAGGACGCAGGGGCTAACAAAAAGCCGATGCGCGATACCACCTTGCTTCCTATGCCTATATGCCTTATTGTTGCAGGCAGGCACAGACACTCAATTCCGAGAACGGCTCCGGGGCGACCTTCGGCGGCTTCGCTGCGGGAACGCTTGCAGCCGGGGCGCTCCCTCTCTAATCAGCTTAAACCGCGTACTCTTCCCCATCAAGGCCGAGAACAATTTAAGTATAGCGTAAACAAAGTCGGCAAGTCAAGACGCTAACTGCTTGGGCGCAGCTAATGGACTGGCGAAGGCGTCTCTTGCCAAGCAGGCATCTCAATATCACCTTTCTTGTTCACTGTGCTAGGGGCAAGATACCAAAGGCGACCTGTTTGAGTATCCACGAAGTAGAGGCGCTCACTGTTTGCGGCAATCCCATATCGCCCCGCCTGCACCGCCGGACCTGTCGCAGTAGATTGCGCGGCGGCGGGAAGTATGACTGGCCTCAGCAGTCCTCCGAGAAGCACGGCACAAAGGCACAGTAAAGCCACGAGAATGCGGTTTTTCATAAGTTTCTCCTTTTGCGTTCAGCTCAACGTACAGCCAAGTGTAGCACATCTACTAATGGCAACGGCTAATGGCAACGGCATTTACACTCCTTCTAAAAAGTAAGCGGGATTGTCAACTTAGAGCTTTTGATCTCGCGGCCAACTCCTGTTACCTCTACCGTAAGAGAAAACAGTGCCGTCTGCCGACAATAGAGTCGGAGACACTACTATGCTCACACTGACAGACGCGCATCAGCGGCCCTGCGTAGACCTGGCCCGACAGCTCAGAGCCTCTGCGCCGCCGCCTGAAATGTCGCATGACGCTCTGGAATTCCTCATTGAAGGCTACGCCCGGCTGGTGGAAGGGCTGCTGGACCCCCGCGCCTCGGCGTCGGGCATTGAGTTTGCCTACAGCCGCCTGCTCGGAACGCGCGGCGGCATCTGCCGACTTTGCCCCGCGGAAGATATGGGACGCCTGCCGATGAAAGCCGTCCGGCGCTGGGAATGGGCGGAAACGCACCTGCGGGACTACCTCGGCAAAGCGCCGCAGCTTGAGGAAGTCGTCGCCGTTGTTCGCCGGGTCGAAGACGGCTGGGCGGACAGCATGGAGCGCTATGTTCTGACCCTCACGGCGCGTCTGCACGAAACGGAAACGCCGGACAAGATCGGCATCCTAAAGGGGATTGACACGGTGAGTATGCACCTGGCCCAGCGCGAAGTGTTTGCGCTGTCCCAGACGCTTGCGATTCCCCTAGAGAACACCAGCGCCGTCAAGCTGCGGATTCGTCTGCTGGCCCTGTTTCTGACCCTGCACCGATGCGGCTTCTGCGCGGCGTTTCCGGCGATCAAGAGCTATCGTGAGACGTTCCGAATTCATGACCCGCTGGCCTATCCCTGGTGGTTTGTAGACTGCCGCCTCACCGAGCGGCAGCTTAACTGGACTCACCGACGCATTCCCGTGGAAGACTTGAACTGGCGTTTTTAGCGAAAATATGTGTCATAATGGGGCGGCTTGACTTTGAGGAGGCTCTTTTAATGCGTCGCACCATTGGCTTTTCCATCCTATTTGCCCTGAGTGCCCTGCCCGCGCTGGCAACGACAAAAGGGCTGAACCAGATTGTGACGCCGGACGTTCAGCCGGACGGCATTCTGTCGCTGAGTTTGCAGCAGCAGGACCCAAACATCGCCAACCGCTACGAGGTTCAAATCGAGCTGGGCTTGACGCGGCGTTTTGAGGTGGCGATTTTCCAGGGTGCTTCGCCACCGGAGCAGGTCGCAAACGCCGAATACAGTATTCTGGTTAAGGGGCCGTACTTGCTGTCTACCGGCTTCTTTAACTGGACCACAAAAGGCTCCTCGCCGCAGCCGTATCTCGAAGGGGGATATTATAAGGGGAACACGCAGATCATGCTGGGCGCGGCCCGCGTTATCGCGGAGCATCAGGATGTTGCCGGGTTTATCCAGAATCAGCACCAGTATCAAGCAATTCTAGGCTATGGCTACCGCATTAACCCGCGAGCCTTGATCCAGATTGACTACCAGAGCGGCACGGCAAACTCGGCAACGGCTGGTTTTACCTATAACGTGACGCCGCAGCTTCAGTTTAACCCGGCACTGTATGTTTCCAACGGCGCAGGGCATAAAGTCTGGGGCTATGCGGTGTTGACCTGGAACATTGACGTCTTCGCGCCGCATCCCGCTCAGGCCCCGGTTCCGGCAGTGCTGCCGAAGTCGCAAGGCCAGGAAAATACACCGGCAAAATCGTAAGGGCTAGTGAGGACGGTACCAACCGGAGGGGCGCGGCTTGCGCGGGGCGTTCTCGTCCGTGTTTTCGTCGCCCTGACCGCTGATGGCGGACAGCGGCACAATCTCTTTTGCGGCCACTTTTAGCGCCGAGATGTCGGAGTGGCTTTTGCGGGCCAGGTCATCCACCGTCATGTCGGCCGCCGCTATCCGGGCGGCTTCCGGGGACTCGGCTTCCATTTCCACCACTGCCGTTCCTTGAAACGCGACGCTGACTTTGTATTTGATAAGCACTCTTTTCCATCTTTCCAGTATTCCGATGCTTATCCGCCAAAAAGCCGGTGCCAAATCGAATCGCGGCGCGGCGCATTGTTTTCCATAGACTTCAGCCGCGCAATCTCGCCGTCTTTGGCCGCAACAAGCTCCGTTTTGTGCGCCTGCTCTTGACTCAGCGTTTCCCGGAGCTGAGCCAGACTTTCGGAGTGCAGCATGTCCATGTGCGACAGTGTTGCGCGGGTCGTTTCTTCACGTTCCCGCAGCAAATCGCGCAACGATTGCGCCTCTTCCTGAGCACGCTGCGCCGCTCTCTGGGCATCCTCGAACCGCGCAGACCAGAGCGCAACCTGCTCGCGATGTTGCGACTGGATTTCGGCAATTGCCGTCGCGACCATCGGGGACAGACTGGTCGAATAAGACGGCGTAATCCCATGAAGATTTGTCACTGACCGCGACTGCGCCTCGCGCTGAGTCACCCGCTCATACAGCGCCCGAACCCGCTCCCGATCATAACGCGGCAGGCCGTCTTCGCCCGTCACCGTGTTGCCGAAGTCGCCCCGTGACGCACGGGCGCGGATATTGGCCGCAGACTTGCCGAAAATGGAAGCGACTTCGCGCGTCGTGAGCTGCTCCGGGTGCTGGTCCCAGACGATAAAATGGTCAGGGCGCACAGGCGCAATTGTTTCGCGTTGCGTTGTTGCGGGTTCGGTGTCCATACAGACATTCTAGCGAAAGTCCGCACGTTTGTCAAGCGAGGCGCAAAATTGACCGCACAATTTTTTGTTAAAGTCTCAGGCGAACCAGTGCCGAAGCGCCAGAATTAAGCCCGACGTTAGAGTAAACGCCATGCCGCCACTGAGCGCAAACTGTGTTGCGCCCTTTTGTGTGCGTGTTGCGCCTTCCGGCTGAATAAACGCTCCTAGCGTAGTAGCAATCAGATACATAAAACCGCCTCCGACATTGGCAAAGACAAGGCCCAGCAGCAGCGGCGAAGCGTAGCGCAGACCGAACAATCCCAGCAGCGCCCCGGTTTCCGTCATCGTTTCAATTCCGACCGTCACCCAGAACGCCCCGCGACGGGAGTAGCCTGCTCCGATCAAAAGCAGTGCCAGCGCCAGACCCTCCGGCAGCTTGTGGAACGAGACCGCGAACAGCACCGCAAAATTGGGATGACCCAAAATTCGGTCTCCGACTACCACCGCCAGCCCGTCCATCATGCTGTGCAGGCCAAGCGCAATCGTCAGCAGCCAGACATTTTGGCTGAGCCGTCCGCCAAACGCTTCGGCGGGCGCATCCACCGAACAGGCCGGGCAGAGGTGATAGACGTACTTGCCGATGAGCCAGAACAGCCCGTAGCCGCTCACCGACGCCGCCAAAAACTCCGGCCAGGTCAGCAGGTCTTTGGCGTCCGGCAGGACGTCAAACACCGTCACCGCCAGCAGTGCGCCCATCGCCGCGTACACCAGCAGCTTCAGCCGCGCCGCTGCGGCGTTCCCCAGCAGCGCTCCAATCCCGCCGCCGGCAAACGCAATCAGCGTTGCAAGCGTTGAGCGCATCAACAAATAAGTCATTGTGAAATCTTTAAGAAACTTGTTGCGCTTTTCTCCATCGGCATGGTAGAATGCGAACTGTGAACCGACTGCATACAAGCAGACCGCAGAAATTCCTGCGAAGGACGGCGCTGATTATGGCGCTGATTTTTCTCAGCATCAGCGGCGGAACCACGCTCACTCACACCGAGGACGGCGTGTTTATGGTGCGCGGTCATGCCGGAGCGAGTGCGCTCACGCATGGCACTGCTGCAAGCGCCGACTCCTGCGCGGCTTGTCAGTGGGAAAACTCCGTGTTCAGCCCGCAGGTTCCCGCCGTTCCGTTGCCTGCGCCCCGGTTTACTGCGCTGCCGGTGCTGACTGCAAGCGCCCAGACACGCTTCCCGCACCCGTTTGACCACACTTCGCCCCGCGCTCCCCCGCGCGTCTCTTAAACCCATTTCCTTCTTTCCTGCCCTGACTCCGTCTTGGCTCCTAACTTCATACCCTGTTCGGGACCGAAAAAAAAGCGCGAGGGTGCTGGTAACACCCCCACGCTTGGCGAACGCGATGCCGTCACGAGTGACTCTTGTCACGTTCGTTGCCACGGTGATTGTATCACGTCTCCGCCGTTTCGTCTACCCCGCGCACATCCAGCGACACGACAAAGAAAGACGTATCCATGACTCACCGACGCCTGATGAAAGACCTGATGAAACGGCGGCATCTTGCCGGCCTGCTCACGATTTCCTGCCTGCTTCCCGCAGGCATAGCCCACGCCGACGTTTTCGGACGCCTGCGGATTACCGTCCACGACGCCGCCGGCAAGCCGGTCCAGGGCGCGAACGTCATTTTTCACGACACTGCGGGCGTTGACCCCGACTTCAACGTCGAGTCCGACGCCCGTGGCATGGCCCTCAGCCCGCCGCTTGAGATTCGCCCCTGGGTCGTCACCGCCCAGATCGTCACGTTCAACACCGACACCCGCACCGTTTCCGTCATCGCCGACACCAGTACCGAAGTGGACTTCACGCTGACTAAGCGCGTCATTACCGGCAGCACCAGCGTCATTGTCGCCGGCAATAAGACCGTCACATCTACAGACCGCAACCTGCAATTCAATAAAACCATTCCGTCTACCGGTGCAAACTCGCAGAACTTTCAGCGCCTGCTGCTGACCGTGCCGGGCTTTGTCGAGTCCTCGGTCAATGTCGTTCATCCACGCGGCGAACATGCGTCCACAGCCATCTACATTGACGGCTTCCAGCTTCCCGGCGCGTTGCAGGGCCGGGCGGGGCCGTTCCTCAGCCCGGACATCATCCAGAACGCCGACATCCTGACCGGCGGCTATGCCCCGGAGTACGGCAGCGAGACCGCCGCCATCCTGAATCTCAGCCTGCGGGCCGGCCCAATCAAGCCGTTCCAAACAGTGCGGTTCGGCGCGGGCGGCTACGATACGCTGGACCAGGAGCTGACTTTCGGCGGACAGGCCGGGGCCGCGCCCGGCGAGGCCGGCCCGGTGCGCTACTTGTTCAACTTCATCAACCGCACGACCGACGCCGCTTTGGAGCCGCCGCAGCCGGGCAATCAAACCGACCACAATCACGGCAAAGCGCTGACCGCTTTCGGCAACATTGATTACCAGCCGAACCGCAATGACCGGCTCTCCCTGCTGCTTAACACTGCGCCCGCCCAAACCCAGGTCGCGAACCGCACCGGTCTGCCGGACAAATACACGCCCGTCGGACAGGGCTTCGGCTACGGCGGCGCACGCAACGCCGACGGCGGAGAAGCGGGAACGACGCCGGACCCGGCCGTTTTCGGCAGCCAAGTGCTGCCCATCGGCTCCCAGCAGGCCGACGGCCAGGACGTGTACCAGAACGACGAGAATAAGTTCGGGGCATTGAACTACCGGCACAACTTCGGCGGTGCTCTGACCGGCCTGCTGTCGCTCGGAACTTCTTCATCGCGCCTCGACATCCGCAACAACAACCCGTCCATCAATCTCAATTCCGTTGATCCGGCGACCGGCTTCCTGACCACCATTGACAACTCCATCGAATACAACCCGACCATTCAGCGCAAAAGCTCCCAAACCGAGCTGTCCGGCAGCCTGACCAAAACGCAGGGAACGCACACGTTCAAAGGCGGCCTGCTCTTGACCCGGCAGTCGGGCAACGAACTGTATAACATCATTCCCCAAAGTCAGCTCGCCCTCGATGCCGAAGCGGCGGTTCAATCCGGCGGCCCGCAGCTCACTCCTGACGGCGCTTACCAGACCGACGCCGGCGGCAACCCAGTCCTGGATACTCTCGGCAACCAGATTTACGCCCTCACGCCGGGCGCGTCCACTCCCACGGTTCAGGTGCACCGCTCCGGGTACTACAACGCCGGCTACTTGCAGGACACCTGGCAGGCGACCAAGAAAGTCACGCTGAACTATGGCCTGCGCTACGACTCCTACTACGGCAAGCAGAGCCTTTCGCCTGACAACGTCAAAAAGAACTACTTATCGCCCCGCGTCAACTTCGCGTATGCGTTCACGCCCCAAACCAGCGCCCGCCTGAGCTACAACAAGCTGTTTTCCCAGCCGCCGCTGGCTCAGGGCGCGATTTTGGGAACCAATCTCGTGCCGCAGACCACCGACCTCTACGAAGCGGACGCCCTGCACTCGTTTTCCCCGCAGCAGTCGGTCAAGCTGGCCTACTACTACAAGAACACGCGCAACGAGTTTGACACCGGCATTCTCATCCCGTACACCCAAATCGGCGCTTACACCACCCTGCAATATACTACTCAGGGAACGCACGGCTTTGAGCTGTCGTATAACTTTGTCCCGCGCGGGCTGGTCGGCTTTGACGGCTATCTGAACTACACCAATTCCATCGCTCGGCCCAACGGCCTGGACCAAACCGGCGCTTCCGCGCCGATTGTCAACGACCATGACCAGCTCAATACCGTCGGCGCGGGCCTGAGCTACACGTTCAAGTCCCAAGCGTTCGCAGGCATTGACGCTTACTATGGCAGCGGCGAAGCCTCCAGCCCGCTCGTTCCCATCGGTCCCAGCAATGCCAACACGCTCGGCGGCGGACAGCGCAACTCGCATTACTTTGTCAACCTGCGTTTAGGCCAGCCGCACCTGCTGGGACCGGCGGGCCTGGAGCTTGATATTGAAAACCTGACCAACGACGTCGGCGTTTTAAACTTCAACTCCGGCTACAGCGGCACTCGCTTCCAGCAGGGCCGCCAGGCCATTATTCGTGTGACCGGCAGCTTCTAAAGCTCTGCCGGCCTCAAGACGGCTGGCCGTGTTCAGGACGGCCATCCGGTACCGGGAACTCCTGTTTGGCCTGCTCCCCCCTTCTGCGGGCGGAACGGAGTTCCCGGCGACTCCATTCTTGCATTGCGAGAAGCACAGAGACGCACTATGAAAACATCGTTGACTTCGCTTTTGACGGCCTCCGCCGCGCTGGCTGCGCTGCTGATAGCCGGCCCGCCGGCTCCGGCGCAGACGCACGGTTCGTCTTCCGACCGGCAGTACCACCGCTCCGACCGGGCGTTCCATTCTGAGGACGCCCGCTTCCACGCCGCCGACCGCACGTACCACCACAGCCGGCATCACACCGCCGCTCAGGTACGAGAAGACCGGGAACTGCACCGCATGGACCGCGACCTGCATGGAGCCGACCGCAATCTCCATGCCTCAGACCGCACCTACCATCATGGAACGTCTCGCTGACATCACTCAGTTCGCTGACTAGACTTGGAGTAAGTATGAAACGCATCGCCAGCTTCAACGCGCAGAAATCTTTGGAAAATCACGCCGGTACGGAGGGGCCGCCGCCTGCGGACGCGGCACGCGCCCCGTGTTCCACCCGGCTGCTGCGGATTGCCGGGAGCTGGCTCGGCTTCACCGGCCTTTATGCGGCTACCGGCGGCACTTGTCCCTTCTGCGGCCAGCCCACTTGCCCAACAGGATTTCTCAGCGCGGGCATTGTCGGCGGCGTCCTTGCGTTTGGCTTGCAGGCATGGAGGCGATTCCAAAAATGACTCTGCCGCCGCAAGATTTGGCTTTGCTGCTCGCGCTTTTCGCCGGAAGCGGCAACGCTGCGGGCGGGCTTCTGGTGGCGCGGTCCCTGCCGGGACAGGGTGCTGCGGGCCGTGCCGGCCGGGCGCTGGCGGCGCTGACCCAGGTGGGAGCCGGCATTCTCATTGCCGTCGCGCTTTTGGAGTTCGTGCCGGTCACCCTGGACACCATGCGCCCGCGCGTTTGGGCTGCGCCCCTGATCCTGCTGGGCTACCTGCTGGTGCATGTGGTGGAGTATACGATTGTGCCGTACATACTCGGCAAGTCAAAAGCATCGGAGGCGCACCCGCCGCGCTCCTCCGCACCCTACACGCTCGTTCTGGCGCTGATCGTGCATTCGTTTTTTGACGGCGTCGCCATTGGGGCTGCCGCCTTGCTGTCCACGACGTTCGGGGGATTGGTCTTCGCGGCGATTTTGATGCACAAGTTTCCCGTGGGGGCCACGATTGCGTCTGTCGTGATCTCCGCCGGAGGAAGCCGCCGCGCCGCAGTCGGAAGCGCGGTTCTGGTCGGCGCTTCCACAGTTGTGGGTGCGCTGCTGGTCCGGCCTCTCCATGCGGCGCAGGCGGGTATCGCGGTAGGCATCGGAGGCGGCGTGATGCTGTATGTGGCGGCGACCGAGTTGATTCCGGCGGGCAGCGCACAAAAAAAGGGGCTGGCTTCGGTATATGTCCTATCCGGCGTCACGCTCTTTGCCGTCACAGACTTTCTTGTCCGCAAAGCCGGGCTGCAGTAGGCCCGCAACTTGCCAAATTCGCCTCTCTCTGGTATGATGAAGTCTGACCGAAACTTCTCAAAGACAAAGGAGTCATGCACGCGCATTTATGAATACCATCTGGCTTATCGCAAGCGGCACGTTCGGTGAGGCTATCCGCCGCCGGACCCTGCTCATCTTTTTGGCGGTCGCCGCCGTTGTCCTCATCTTAGGAGCCGCCAACTCTTCGTTCCAGCCCGGCAAAGACACGCTGGTCGTCAAAACACTGGGCCTCGGCGTCATCGGCCTCATCGGCGTTTTTATTTCCGTCATCCTCGGCATTAATCTTCTGCCGACCGAAATCGAGCGGCGCACGATCTACACCATTCTTTCCAAGCCCGTCCACCGCTACCAATTTTTGTGCGGCAAGTTTTTGGGTGGCCTCATCACTGTGCTTGTCAGCGTTCTGGTCATGTCCGCCGTCTTCCTTGTGCTGTTTCTCATCAAAGAGCGCGGCTTTTCGAGCGAAGCAATTTCGGCCTGCCAGGGCGTTTTGCTGCTGGTGTTCCAGATTTTGCTGGTCTGCGCGATTGCCATGTTCTTTTCCGTGTTCGTGTCGCCGTTTGTCAACTTCTTTCTGACGCTGGCAATTTTCCTGCTCGGCCTGTCGTCATCGGTCACCGAAGCGCTGGCGGACCCGAATGCCGACCCGGCGCATCCCAAGAACCCCATTGTCGTGCTGGTATTCAAAGTTATTCACGCGGTTGTCCCGGACTTCACCAAGTACAATGTCCAGAACCAGATTTTGTCGCCCAACTTAGTGATTACCAATCACACGTTCTTCATAGAGCAGGCCATTCTCATCGCTGTTGTCTACTCGGCCATCTTAATTACTATCGCTGCGCTGATTTTTGACCGCCGCGAGGTATAGAAAAACCGTCGGCGCAATCAGACCCGGTAATAAATTACCGGGCTACCCGGAGAAAGTCGCTGCGCGACTGCGATTTAGCTCATGGCTGCGTTTTCTCAGTCGCGCAGCGACTTTCTCCGGGTAGCCTGGCATTTCAATGCCGGGCGCTCTTGGCAACCCTTATGAAACCCTTCTTCCTAATCCTGCCGCTCACACTCTTCACACTCGCCGCCCCCACCTTCGCGCAGACGCCGCCGAGCGCCCCTCCCAGCCCGCTGCCCATCAAACAGGTGACCGTGTTCACGTCCGGCGTTTCCTATATTGAGCGCGACGGCACAGTCACCGGCAACGCTGCCGTGCCGCTCACCTTCCGCACGGCCCAGATCAACGACCTGCTGAAGCCGCTGACTCTCCTAGACACACAGGGCCAGGTGCAGCCGGTCATCTACGGCGCACGCGACCCGATTGGCCGGACCTTGCAGTCCTTCGCGATTGATGTCACGACGCCGCAGAGCCGGACCGAGCTGCTGAACCAGCTTCGCGGCTCCTCCGTGCAAATTACGGCAGCCACTAAAGCCGTTGAAACCGGCCAGATCGTCAGCGTCGAGTCAAAGCCCGTCACCGGCCCGAACAGCACGACTTCCACGGTAGACACGCTGAACCTACTCGGCGCGGGCGGCCTGATTTCGGTGCGCTTAGACGACGTTACCCAAATTAAGCTGCTGGATGCGCGTTTGGACCAGGAGTTCCGGGCCGCACTGACAACGCTTGCGTCGGGGTCGGACAACCAGCGCCGCACGGTCACGCTGCACTTTGCCGGGTCGGGCCGCCGTCCGGTCTCAGTCGGCTACATCACCGAGTCGCCGCTGTGGAAGATTTCGTACCGCCTGCTGCTCGGCGATGCCGGAAAAGCGGCGTTCCAGGGCTGGGCCTTAGTCGAAAACACGAGCGACGAGGACTGGTCCGCCATCCATTTGTCGCTTGTCTCAGGCCGCCCGATTTCGTTCATTGAAGATTTGTACCAGCCCCTGTACCTGCCGCGTCCGGTCGTTCAGCCCGACATCATCGCCTCGCCTACGCCCCAAACCTATGACAGCGATAGGAAAGATGAGGGTGTGCTGGGATCGGTGGTGAATGAGCAGAACCGATTAAAGATTACAGGCGATGCGAATGTGATAGCAGAGGGAGATGCTTCGAGGTCGCAAACTTCAACTTCTTCGGTCATCACTGCCGACCAGGAGCAGAAAGTAAGGTCTCGGCCCAACAATCTCTACCAGTTCCCCGGCCTGCTGTCCGGCAGGCCCGGCATCCCCTATAATCCCGGCGTTACCGCGCAGGCAAACGGCGCGGAAGCGGGGGAGCAGTTCGCGTATGACATCACGACGCCGGTGACGCTGCCGCGCCAGCAGGCGGCCATGATCCCCGTCATCGCCCAGGAC
>JAABUO010005196.1_pt1 | contig 15218 bp, 24 predicted proteins | sample 5559291 | NCBI WGS metagenome assembly JAABUO01 (sample SAMN10711878, study PRJNA513372) | rock metagenome | isolation source: Antarctica rocks | place: Antarctica: Victoria Land, Finger Mt sud
CCACTCAGGTATATTGGTAGATTTCCTAGAGTTGCTTGTGCCTGACAGTGCAGTAAGCTGAGACGATGTTAGTACAGTATGACAATGCCATGTGATGTCATAGGTGTTGCTTCAAGGTCATGTGGCAGGCAATGCGCGCAGCTTCCAGAGCTGAGGCTTACAATACTGCATTGAAAGAGGTGAAGAGCTTACTTGTTGAGCAGTCTCTTGACAAAGTTCTTGGCAGGCTCAGAGATGTCTTGCCAGGCCTTGCCTGTGAAGGAGGGCTGCTGTGTCAGAATGGCTTGCCTGAACCCACATGTGTCAGAGTTGACAAAATTATCAGTCTTTTCCCATGTCAGAATTACTTCTCAACTGCAGCCTCAACGTTAACCAGGCAATGAATCACAGTGCCAAAAGCCTGTGTGCAAGCAATGCAGATTGTAATAATACGCCTAGCCAATCAAGCACATGGGCACATACTGCCTTTTGGATGCTGTGCTGCATGTCACTAACGCACATTTGCTGCATTCTTGTCCAAGGGCATGCAGCCTCATAGCGGTGCTATGCAGTGCATGCAGCCCATTGCCTTTTGATCAATCTGCATCCTCTGCTGACACAATATGTAGAGTTAGCCACACCAGTGCTCACCAAACTACAGATAGGGCAGGCGAGTGGGGTTTGCGTCTGTCATCAAATGGCAACTGACCGCTGAGCAGTTGATAGGTCATGACGCCAGCAGCCCAGATGTCAGAGCTTGGATACACCTCACTGCTCATGACCTCGGGTGCCATGAACCTGTGGCAAGAGAGGCAACCACGCAGTGTCAGCTCTACAGACCTACCCAAATGTATGGAAGCACTGCAGTGTTCCAATGCAGTTACTATTGAGACAGTGGTGTGTCGTTTGAACCTGAATCATGGTGGGATGACCTATGCTATGCATCAGGGATGTTTCCTTTGTGTTGTGGACCTTGCTGTATGTGCGTATATCAGCCATTGGTGGGGCCTTGTGCCGCAGTTGAAATCAGAGAGTGCACCTTTGCATGACAGCAAGAGCATAGCAAGAGTAACAAGATGGCCACAGGAACACTCAGCAACTAATTCACCTGATGCATATGAAATCATGAACGCACGTAAATTTTCAGGCACAGCATCACAGTTGATAGTGCAGCATGTGTTCCACAGTACAGCCGCTCCAGCTCACTGCACTGATATTGCACATCATGTTGCCATAAATGCAGCAAGTGAACAAAAGCAGAAGACTGACCAAGGGGTGCCTTCTAGCCCTAGATCTGTACGGGGCAAACTAGATGGCTCATAGAACACTGCCAAGCCAAAATCTACAGCCACATAAATACTGTGTTTGTGCTGCACTCTATTGACACTGCCATAACTTGGAACAAACAAGGCTTGTCTGCATAGAGCAAGGAAGCAGCAAATTAGAGACAACTCACCTATGGCCTTCAAGGGTGCCCTGTCAGAGTGATTCAGCAGCATGAAATTACCAGGCTTGATGTCTCGGTGCAGGATGCGGTGTGCATGACATTGGGAGAGGGTCCGCAAAACAGCCCGCATAAAACTGGCAACCTGCCAACCCATGTGTGACTATGTCAGGATTCAGACTTTTCAAAGCAGCATCAGCTTTGTGTATAAGGTTTACACCAGCTTTCTGAGCAAGTGACCAACATGACAGCTTACTGTTCTCTCGGTATAGAACTTATTGCCTATTCTGTGCCAGAGCTCTCCTCCCTGACAATACTCCATCACAATGTGCAGGTCAGCGTCATCTTCAAAAGCTTGCTTGAAATGTGCCACATTCAGGGTCCCTCTTAAGCGCCTCAATACAGCAATCTCTCGGCGCACATTGGCTATGTGTCTTTCCTGTTTTCGTCCCCCGACACCTTGTTCTTCCAGTCTTTTGTTGATAGTCTTGCATGCAAATTCCTTGCCAGTCGCTTTTTCGATGACAATTTTGACAGTGCCAAAGCCTCCTTTGCCGATGACCCGACCAACAGAGTATTTCTCCTGAAAGTCTTTGGCAGCACCGATGTCAATAGTATCTGCTTTCTGTTTGATCTGCACTTCCCAGGCGTCCACGCGACTCATGGTGGCTCAAGGTCGTAGGGTGAACGACGGCGCTAAAGTCGGTGCCGCAGGCACACATTTACAGTCAGAAAGCATGCCTCTGAAGCAGCGCCATAGTCAGCTGTTGCAAGTCAGAGAACAAGGCGTGCACAGGCACAGTCAGCAGTTGCAAGGGCGGTGCCGTGTTACCGTAGCAACGTTGTGCCTTGCCCTGCAATCCAGCCTGCAATGTCCCACAAGGATCAGACGCATCCATACATGCAGTCATCCATGCAAGCAAGGGTGGCACCTGCTGTTGGCATTTGGAAGGTCCAACGCCGTTGCGAGTGAAGAGTTGAAGCACTTCGAGATCGCTTAACCACCATCCCGCCAAGCTGATCACTGAGTTGGGGGTGCAATCTTAGTGTTACCGAAACTATGAAGGACTTCTTTCAAGGATATAATATCACTGCTGATGCATTACGACAGGTGTTATCTTGGCAGCTCTGACGTCTTCATTGTAGCAGCTACACGATGAACGAGATGCTTTCCTGTAGGCGCCGGTGCTGACCGACAGTAACACGGAATGCATCCCTCACAACAGCGTATGTCGTTACTTTGGCATGGTAGGTCCGATGCGGCATCTTAAAAAGCAGCCCACAATTTGGTACTGCCGTTACAAGCCTGTCGTTGCAGGTGCAAGAGCAGCTTGACTATGAGTGCTTCGTCAAGTCACACCAAACCGATGAAGGCACCTGGCTCAATGTGACGCTCAAAGAGATGCTGACTACAGTGAACAAGTTCTGGAAACTTGACTCATTGGAAATGGGCGACTGCAAACCCTACTTCTGTGTCAGTGTACCTGGGCAGTCTGACTGGGTGCAAGCTGACACTGTACAGAGCATGATCCAGGCAGCAGCAGGTATCATGTCTTTACCAGTTGTTTGAGCTCACGTCAAGCATCATTGCAGGTGCCATCTTCATGGTCCGCTCATGCAGGCTCTGGACTGTCCCACAGCAATTGCAAGCGAGCCCGTGAAGATCATGACATTCAGGCACAAGGGACGAGTGTGAATGTCTCTGGCAATGGCAGCAATAGCAAGCATCAGCGCTTGAGCACAGCCCAAACAGTTCAGGCAGATGCTGTTGAAAGGATCAATGCCCAGCCTGTCCTGCTCAGCAGACAGAGCGGCTGCCTTGTTCGCGTGAGCTGCCTAATCACAAGGATGACACTGCTACACACACAGAATTGCATACAACATTATCTCATGCAAAGGGGCTGCAGCTTGAATGATGCACTCGAATGCAGCTTTCCCTGCTGCATTATTGTGTCTTAGGTCACAAGGCATAGACGATCAGAGTGACAAAATGTCAATGACATTTCATGCCTTGCAGTTTTATGCTGAGGACATTAAACTGGGGCTGCATGATATGGTGGAAGTTGTTGGAGTCTATCAATATGTCCCTGAGGTAGCTGCTCTGGACTTTGGCAGCATGACTCTGGATGAGTCAGAGCAACTTGCTGCACAGAAACTCACATTTCAACATATTCCTGGTCTGGTGAGTTGTAAGACCAATTTCCTGTCGTCATGCAAGCATGCTGCTTCCTTGTTTGCATGATCAATTTGGCAAAATGGTCATGGCATAGCAGAAAGTTGTTGTACAGCACTGTAACAACAGCCCATCCAAGATGATGGCGCTCAAATGGACCTCTGATTGACAATCCAGTGTTATTTCGCAAATGCCCATTCATGCATTATACAAGATGGTGTTATGCCAAACCAGTGGCCGTCCCTCAGGAATCGAACTTTCACTGTTGCTGCAGGCGGCCACTTTACATGCCATCACTGTGAAAAAAGTAACTCCCTTTAGCCTGAGCAGGACAACGCCTAGCCTTGGTAAGCTGCCTTATCAAAATCGATAGCTTTGAATGCTTTGACATAAGTCTCTTCTACCCTCAGGATGATTGATGAGGTACTCATGTCCGGGCAGTCCCTGATGCATTGCAAACGCACAAGTCAAATTGGTTTCGACGCCAATTGGATGGCAAGAAACACACTGGAGGTGCACTGCTGCCTGAATATGGTATGTATGGTCGACAGGTATTGATGAGCTACAAGGCAGGGCTCAGCAACTCAGAGCGCAAGCCATTGAGGTGTTGGCTGCTCCTCTGGGTGGAGACGTTTTGGCAGCAGAGTACTTGCTGCTTCAGCTGGTATCGAGGTAACTCCGCCGCTGTAGTGTCCCTGACTGTTGTTTGCATTCATGCAACCTGCAGGTCAAGCTGAAGACCTACAGCTGTAGTATACTGTCCACGTCTCGCAGAGTCTCAAACATCTGCCTAAATGTCACAACAATGGACACTTCAACAGCAGAACATGCCTGTCAGCTTATCCTGCATTCATGGCTTGAGTTTATCATGGGCTGCAAGGAAGCTCCCTGCGCCTTCTTCAGCCACATCTTGCAGGGCCCAGGCCACTTCTCCGTTTGCATGCTTGCAGGGTACACCACCGTGTCTCTTCACAGGTTCTGGGGGTACTATCCCTCAACCTGTTCAAGCCTGCCACAGATGCTACATCTCTAGACGCAGCCGAAGGCCCTGACTCTGCTGATGCTGGCGCTGCACCTGAGGCTGCTGTTGCTACATCAGACGCACCCAGAGCTCATCTGAGCCCACTTGGAGCGGCTGTGAAGGCAGCAGTTGCCAGCTTGGTGCCTGCCTGTGTTGCGCTGCCAGTGACTGTCACCACGGTATGAAACTGACTGACCAAGTGCTGCAAAAGGCCTGCTGGGTAGATATACTTTATGACATAAGACAGATGTTCCCAAAAGGCTGTCAGGGCAGCTGCTGAAGTGCAGCTTTTAATATGGGCAGACACAATGCTTTCAAGTGTGACTTGCAGCAAATGCCTAAGAGCGTGCAGGCAGCACGTGTATTCAAGGATGGAGGTTGTGTGAATTGAGACTTGCACAGTTGTTCTAGCTGGCTGCTGTTGTGGCTGCAGCTCAATAAGAGTCCACTGCAGCCACACAAGGGTAGCAATGACCATGTGGTGGAGACTGCTTTACAGCTGGCCCCACATACTCAGCTCCTGCTGGATGAGACGGAGATGCAGCAGGGCCAGCTGACAGACGTTGGTTGCAAGAACATCATTGTAAGCAATGCTCGACTTGTGCAAACCTCCTTTGCCTGACGTTTGGGAATCTTTGCTTTTGCACACATGAGCAACACTTTATGCGGAGCAGGAGTCCTGCATCTCAATGATGTTACGTAGGTCCAAGCTGGCACTGATGTCATGCCAGACCACATAACGCTTGTGTTTGTTGGCATGTTGCTGCCAAAGAAGGCAGTGTTGCCAAGACATTCCCAGGACAGTATGCAGCTCAGATTTCAGGAGACACATTTGCAGGACATGAATTTGGTGACATCAACTATCGGCACCCTCAAGGCAGTATTGTTACATGCAGGCTCTTGGGACATTGATGGCAAGCCAGATTGTGGATTATGACTTTGGTGCATACAGCCTGCCTATGCCAGTTGATGCCCCTGTGACTGTGTTGTCTGTCGGTGCTAGTCTGCTGAAGCCATCAGTGGATCTGGAGCTGCCTATCAATGCACCAGGTGATTCTTGGCCCCTTCCTGCTGCTGTGCTTGTGCTGAATACAGCTTTATAAGGACTGACATACTGACAATGCCTGTCGTCACTGCCTTGTTTGGTGGCGGTGTACTTTCAAAGCCTGCCATTCATGCATGGCATGCAAGATGTACCATACATACGAACAAGTAATTGTTATTCCTCCTCCTGTTTGAGATAAGAGCAGTACGCCATTTTTTCAATCATCACACACGATTTCAAGGCCAATCATGTACAGCCTTGAGCAACTCTCTATATGAGGTCTGCATGAAATGTTGGCCCGGTGCAGGCATAGATCCCCAGAGCCCCGGAGTTGGTGAGGAAAGCTTACCAGCTATCAGAGCCTATCTGCATCAGGTGATTTTTAACGTCAAAAAAGCCCTATTAGTGTCTGTGTTCAATCCATGCAACTCAAAGCAAATATATCTCACTTGCAGTTTTCAGTCCTAACAGCTGCAATGGGTAGTACAAAAAAGCGTATAATATCAGGCGCGTTTCTATTCATCACACTGTAGATAACAGTCAGGGTGCGCACAAGGTCTGAGGGACATAAATGCCACTCACTCAAATGCAGCTGCTTAACTTGCACATAACACTGGCTTTACCTTCTCATGCACCTATTCATCATCACAAATGTTGTCCTTTGCTCATAGATTTGCTCATAGTACAGGTGCAGCATCTGGAGTTCCAGATGGACAAAGCCAACTCAGCATGGCTTGAACAGGACTTCATTGATGCAAGGAACCAGGACCAAAGTGTGACTACAAGTGACTTCCACAAGCAACTTACGGTGGGTGCACTGCTGTTTGTAGTACTAGTTTCACATGTATGCATGCACACTATGTGCATTTGGAATCTGTTGTGTGACATGCCTTGCAAGTCAGTTCTGTGCTTGGACAAGTGATTGTTTTGTCTGCTGACAGCTGTGCATCACCAAACAATACAATGCGCTTGATGTGGATCCTAAGTGTGCTGTAGGCATACTTGTAGGTTGATGCACAGGTCACAAATGCAACTAATGCAGCAATGTGAGTGATTGCCACCCCTCAGAGAGTTCTTATGTCTTTGCAGCTGGCACGCCTCATATCAATCAGCTGGGCCGAAACGCAGATGACAAAAGTTAGGTGGCACCAAATGAAGGCCATGGAACATGCAAGAATTAGTAGGCTTAAAGCTGCCAGGCCCAACCATAGTGTTGGAAGTGTTGACAAGATAGTGTCAGCCAAGTGTGGCTGAGCACACATGCACAATTGCAATTGAGAGAGGCTGCATGGGATGCAATGGTCAGAGTAATGAAGGTGTCAAGTTTGGACAGCAAAGGTGCCTGTTGTCATTACATGATAATTGGACTATTTGGCAGCAGCAATTACCATGTATGCAAAAGTTCGACTCTCCTTCAAAAACCTAGCTATGACTTTGGGATCATGTAGGGTAAAAACCGAAGATGGTGCAGGGGCTGGGCTCCAAAACGTGTTGGTGAATCTGTTTGTGATTGCACAATATGCAATCAAACACAAGATGACGTGCATTCCTCTGCAGCAAAGCAGTAGACGGGCGCTTCTTGAGTTGAGCCTCGGCAAGGCACAATGCGTCCACATGCAACTGCAGTAGCCTGAAGCTCAAATTTGGTTGATGCATGACAGTATTAATGTGTAACACAACTGTAGCTTGCAGTGATGTGGACTGATATTCGCAGTGCTTCTATATACTTTGCAGCAACGCATGCATCCTTGCTGTACATGAAGCAGCCTGAAAATCGATTCTGGGTGGAGCACCATAGCAGTCAATACATATAGAACTTGCGGTCAGCTGAGTACACTGCCTGATGCAGTTTGCAGCCATATATGCATGCTGTGCATCAATCGCAGTAGCCTGAAGCTCGATCCTGGTGAAAGCAGGGCACCAGCCAACATTGTGATGATCAAGAGCTCCGAAACCAGCCTTTTGCATCAATCCCAATACCAATCCCTGGGACGAAACCTGCCTCGATGCGGGGACCTTCACACTGCATGGTCGTGGCTGCTGCTTCTGCCGATGACTTGCGTTGCTTTGTATATCACCTTCAGGTCTACAGGACAACTGACAACAACAAAGTGGATGCAAAGCTCCCTTTTGACGGTCTGAGACTTTCGAATATTTGAGATCAAAAGCATGTCGCAGTGGGGTAACTCTGGCTACGGGCAAGGTTACGGTCAGCAGCAAGGCCAGTATAACACAGATGCTCAGCAGCAGGTCCATTCTCCAGCATCATATGTTTGTTCAAGGCTGTGTTTTATACTTGACGAGCGTCTGCGACTGTTTTGTGTCAGGTACAGGGTCAATATGGGTATGGAGGTGCTTCAGGGGGAGCGCAGCAGGTAAATGTTGACGAATTTCAAGCATATTGGGACTTCATGCTCCGATGTACCCATGACTTTTTGCATCCTACCCACGATTTTTGGCTCACCTTTGCTTTGTAATTCGCTTTACAGCCTGCAAACTCTTATGGCACTGGGTACCAGGGTGTAGCTTCTCAGGGAGCACAGCAATCGCAAACATATGGCTCAAGCAATAGTGGATACTCTGCTGATCCACAGCAGGGATATAACGGTGGCCAAACAGACTATGATCCTTCCCAGCAGGTTGGAGCAATTGCTTGCATCTTGTCATGTCACTTTTATTGCCTTGGTTGCAGATTCGACACAACCATCTTGACAGTGTCCACTGTGGAGATGCCTGCATGACTGCACTTGTTGCTCATGTCCCAACAACTTGCTTGGGGTGCAACCTTTTGCATCTTGCTGTTTGGTAATTGAGTCTGACAATGCATGCATGCTTACTTGTTGCTTGCTTGGTGTCTGTGCATTCAGCGTGGCATCTTGTATCGGTCTATCAACATCATATAGCTGGTCTGACCTGCCGGCATGTCCTTCCTCAGGGTGGTTACGGGGGCTATGACCAGGGGTATGGCTCTTATGGCACAGGCTCAGGCTCTCAGTCTAATGTCCCAGCTGCTGTTGCAAATGCTGCTCAATCTCTTCCTGCTGAGTCTCAACAGAAATTAGCCAACATAGTGGCAAAGGTGAGAGCTCCCATTGTACTTAGTATTGGTGCACACCACTGTCGTAGGCAATCAGTGTCAATTGCAGCTTTTGGTTTGTATGGTGGGGAAGGTCAGTCCCCCTGTTCCAGGAAGATACATACTGGTTTTGTACCTGTTAGATGCCATTCATTGCTACACAGCTTGCATTTACAGATTGCACTTGAGAAGCATGGATCAACCTCAGCGTCGACATGCAGTGTCTGTACATTGCTATGTGCGTTGAAGAAATGTCAGGATCTGTACACACCGTGCAAACAAAACTGATCATGCAGCTCTGTCTAAATTTCTGTGCAAATGTTGCCGTTTGTGATAGCCTGCCCTGCTCGGTCCCATTTTCCTGCTTGCTACTCCCTGCCAGTGGCAGCTTGTGCTGGCAGATGCAAGTGCGCATGCGCCCTGTGCCCGTGTGCATGCGTCAGTACATACGTTGTGTGTGCAGGTGCAGAACACTGGCACACCACAGAGCTATGGCAGCGGCTCCTACACACCAACTGCCTCCTCAACTGCCTTCACATCCACAGCACCAGCGTCCTCATACACACCCACCGGCAGCTACAACCAGCAGGGCACTGCTGCTGCACCGGGGGCATACTCATCCCAGCAAAACCAGCAGGGCTCTTACAGCAGCCAGCAAGGCAATGCTGGGTACAACAGCCAAAGCTCAGACGGCTACGGGCAGACCTCTGGCAGCAGTGGTTATGGCGCGCAGCAGTCTGGCAGTGCATATGCTGCACCAGCAACCGGCAGTGGTACTTATGCTGGACAGACAGGTAACTCCACCAGCAGTTACAATAATCAGACGGCCTATGGGGCACAAACCACACCAGCAACTTCAACAGGGTATGGCACGACTGGCGCTGCCGGCACAGGGTATGGGTCATCTCAGACTGGCTATGGTACAAGCAGTGCAGCTCAGACTGGGTATGGGACCAGCAATTCTGCTCAGACAGGGTATGGGACAAACGGGTCTGCCCAGGCAGGGTATGGCACAACAGGAACTGCCTCGACCGTGTATGGGTCAACTGCAGCAGCTGCACCAGCCTATGGCAATGCAGCAACTGCCCACACAGGATATGGGACAAGCGCTGCTGCCCAGACAGGGTATGCTTCACAACCTGCCCCAGCAAGTGGAACCAGCACATACGCAGGTAACACTACCACATCTGGGGGCTACAACACAGGCTATCCTGGTCAGGCAGCAGCAACGCCCGCTGCTTCCAGTGGCTATCCACCCCAAAGTAGCTATCCCCAAGCTAGCACAGGCTATAACAGTGGCAGCAGCTATAGTCAGCCAGGTCAGCAGTCTCAGGCTGGAGGGTACAGTCAGCAGTCATATGCACAGGCCGCCCCTGCTGCTGCTGCGTCAAAGCCTGCATATGGTGCCAGCCAGCAGAGTAGTGGGTACGGCCAGCCTGGCGGAGGCGCAGCTTACGGCGCATCCTCACAGCAGGTACTGTACACTGGTCCGTCTGAGTTTATGTAAGCTGTCTTGAAGTATGTCTTGACGGTTGGAAACTTGACGGTCAGATACACCAATGCACGAGTTCAAGGGTGACGCATGTTCTTGCTTGGGGCAAATTGGTATTGTTTGGAAAGGTCCCGGCAGGCGTTCCTGGCTTCATCTGCATGACTTGCGTAGATTAAACGTTGTGACCTGGGCAGGCTGCTCATGAGCAGTCGTAGAGCACAAGCTGTGTCCTTGACTGGGTGCAGAGGCAGGTGCAACCCAGCATAATGCTTTAGACTGTCCACCCAGATGTGCACTGTTGCATTGTCCCAGACAATTGTCATTGCTGACCCGCCCTCGTGACCAGGGCTATACCAACAGCTGTCACTACAGAAATAGCATAGTCACTCACAACCTTCACCTTGTCTGCTGTGATTTGCGGATGTCCAATGAGCTGCATCTGCTGTGTTGCAGTACAATCAAGGTGGCACAGGCACTTACTCCCAACCAGGTACTGGTGCAGCCAGCTTTAGCAATACCGCCTACCCAAAGTCTGGTTCTGGGTATGGTCCCACCAGCAGCTCATACCCTTCTGCTAAGCCCTCACCTTCCCCTACATATGCCAGTGGCAGAGGCTCAGGCAGTTTTGCTGCTCCACCACCTGCAGCTGCTGCCTATGGGGGAACAGGGTAATTTCCCTGCTTAGGACATGCAACGTGAACATGCAACATGACTTTCTCTTGATCTTGAACATGCAGCATGACTTGTCATGATTAGGTCATGCAGTCCTATATACCTACCGTCCTCAATTGCCTGCTGTGTTTTTGTTTTGGCCTGTCTATTTGCTTTTGCAAGTGTGTGTCGGCCTGTCTGTTTGTGTCTCTACCTTTGTGGCTTCTCTCTGTACTGCCATCAGGTCTGTCTTCCTGCCCGGTCATTGGCAGCAAGGCAAGTCCAGATGTTGCTGAGGTTTTGTCACAGTCTATGGCAACATATTTCAGGCAACACCACACTTCATCAAATGCAGAAGTTCTCCATGCTGTAAAGGATGCACATTGTGCCGGTGCGTCATGACTTGCTGCATGTATAGTCTGTGCAACTGTCAACACTGTAATCTTCTTGGCTGCAGGCTAAGTACTGTGTTGTTTTATATTGTGCTGTGGCTTGCAGTTCTGGTAGGGGCTCAGGAGCTGCTTACAAACCATCCCCCATGGCAACTGGGGGGTATGGCAGGCCCAGCATCACCCCAGCTGCCAGCAATGTGCGCCCGACCATAGTGCCTCCAAAGAGCGCTGCTGCAGCCGGCAGAGGTGAGTTCTGTGTGTTCAATCAGTACTGCACTTCGCTCGTATTGGAAGCTTAAAAACACTGCCAGAAGGCCTAGACAAAAGGTGACAGTATGCACCCTAAAGTCATCCTTGTGTGCGATACCACTGGAACTCTGGCGGCACATCATGTCATCTGCAACGCTGTTGACACTTTCTGGTGTCAGCAGTTGGGGGCAAGATGTTGCCTTGCAAGCAGGAGCAGCCTAGTCATTGCCAGGAAATGCACGCTTCGAATCAGGAAAAACAAGAAGATCATTTCATCATGTTGCCTGGCATTCAAACCTGTACAACTTGATGCTGACCTGCGTGGGGCTCTCTGTACGCATGAGGGCAAACTGCATTCTAGCAATGAACATCAGCTGAATCTTGCATGCTACAGGGGGGCGTTTTGTTGGGTGCAAACTGCATTCTAGCAATGAACATCAGCTGAATCTTGCATGCTACAGGGGGGCGTTTTGGATCTGGCATGGGTAGGGGTGGCCCTGCCGTGCCAGCACCTGCCTTCAGTGGCCGAGGTTCTTTTGGCAGTGGTGGGTCTTCCTTTGGGGGCCGTAGTGGCTCCTTTGGGGGTGGTGGCGGGGGGTCTTTTGGTGGCCGGGGTGGCGGCGGTGGCAGTGCATTTGGTGGTGGACGTGGACCTGGTAAACATCTGCCTTCTTTTCCCGACACAGTCTGCATTTTTCAGGACATGAGGCAATATTGATCATAACCTGACAAACGCAGACTATATCTGAAAAATATTGCTGAACACAGGGTACTTTGTGAACAGGATGTCATGACCACTCTTAAATTGTGATGGGCACGTTCAGAAAAGCACATGAAGCCCTTCCAGTGATGCATTTGAGCAAACAAGATGTTGACGGTGCTGGAATCAGGCCTGCAGTGCTGGTATACATGTGGTCTGCAGGTTGTGCAGAGCTCTGCTGCCAGTTTGTAGCAGCTTGCATAGTGATGCATGCAATGCAGGACAACATCTTGGCGTATACTGCTCGCTGCGCAAGGCAGCAGGCCTCAGCACATGTATCACATAGAAAGAGAAGAAAGTCTGCGCCATTAGGAGACCATAATGATAAGAGCCTCCTCATGGAGGCAGCAACCTGGAGCTTCCACCACACATTTTCATGTACTCCGCAGCAATTTTTCACACAAGGCACATGTAGAACTGCATCATAGTTCAGGTGCTTCATGGTGCAACCTGCTTTGTGGTTGTAGGCAGCAGGCTTGCGGGTCCAGCGCACATGAACTCTGCAGCCAGTGCAAAGGAGGCCATCAGGGCTATGGAGGCAGAGAAGCAGGAGCGGCTAGACAGGGAGGAGGGCACTGGCTCGGGGTCGCTGCGCTCAGCAAGCAGGGACAGGGATGTACGCCCCAGGGAGCGCTCAGAGAGGGGCAGGTGAGGTCCTCTTACCATTCCCAGCTTGACAGTGCTGCTTTTGCTCTCTTCAAATGGCACTTGTGTAAGCAGGGATAGGGGATGTGGGAGCAGGTACAGGAAGTCCTGACACAATTGTCTGTTCAGCTGCTGCACTCAGCAGCCTCATCCTGCATCCATGCATTATGTGAGCCAAGTTGGGGGTCATTGCCTCAGGCTTGCCAGTAGTTGATGACTTTTCTGTCTCCTTGCTGTTGTTGTGCCCCACTGCCTAAGTCCATCCTGTCGCTGAAGATCATGCTTGCAGAGAGCCAGTCTGCAGACACAGTCTTGCTTGCATGCGGTTCCTGTCAGCTGGGACAGGTGACTGGCTATTGTCAAGGAGGCTCCAAGCAGCTGCAGCTGCTTCAGCACACTTGTCAACCAGGTCATGTGGCATCTGGACAGGCACCGAGTAGGAGTCATGCTTCTGCAGGGAGCGCGAGAGGGAGCGGCCTGTTGAGTTGAGCAAGGAAAGGAGGCGCAGCCCTGCTAGACGGGCAAGCCCCTCCCCTCAGCAAAGGGCACCTCCCCCAGAGCGCAAGTATGCACCTTCCTCTTCTGTTGTTCTGACCTCCGTTTGTTGCAAATACCATGCACTGTGCTGTTGCTACATGCTACATGAACCAAGTCCACAGTCAAGGGAGCACAGCAGGCCATCATGCCTCATTTGCCTGATGGGCATTCTTTGCAAGTGAAAAACAACACGTTATATGCTGCTGCTACATGCATTTGTGAACTAAGTTCAGAATCAAGGGAGCATTGCATGCCATCATGCCTTGTTCAGCTGGTGGACAATGGCCGCCAAGCCTGTGCATCAACAAGCAAAACACTCCATATGCCTGTCTTCCCTGGCATACAGGCCTCATTGCTGTCTCATGGCTTAGGGCTTGCTGCCCTGTTTACACAGCATCACATTGGTCACGCTGGTCCCTGCACATACCTAGCTCATCATGCGCCAAAAAGCGTAGACATCGTCATTCTTTATTTGTCATACTAGTCACATGTTACTGTCACTGTCACTGTCAGTGCACGGCAAGCATCCTGGTAAAGTCAGTGATGCCATGTGGATGGGTTTTGCATGCCCAACAGAACCCCAGGAACAGATAGTCACTATTCTAGTGCTGTGCTGCAGGCCTGAGCCCAAGTATGAGGTCCATGTGCCTTCCCACTCGTTTGTGACACCTGAGCGCACCTACAACGATGTTGTGCGCTCGTACAGCAGGCTGTATATTGCCTCAGACTTCACCCACCTGCTGGCCAACTGGACCCAGGTACCTTTGTCCTTGCTCTTGCTGACATGGTGCCTGTGTCAATGTCACCTGTGCTTGTACTGTCAAATTTCACGTAGACGTCCGCTGTATTGCACACTGCAGCACCCCCATTGGCATAGTTGAACGGATGCCACATGTGCTTATACTGTAACCTTTTTGTCTGGGTGTTCATTGCAACACATATGGCAGTGACCCAATTGACATATGAGCAGTCTGCATCAAGTTGTTTGCAGCTTGTTTGCCTACAAGCTTTGTGCGACTGCATGATGGATGTGGCTTTTGTGCTGCTGACCCATGTAGCTGAGTGGAATACACTCGGTGGTGTTTACAGGACAAGGGAGCTGGCAAGGGCAGTCTGGGCTGTAAAAACTGGCCTCTGGACAAGCTTGTGGACTTTGACCATCAGCATGCCTGGGAGAAGACTGTGCCTCTTGCTGCACCAGCTCTCAAAGCCAAGGATGTCAAGTACAATGCCAAGGTAGTTCTTCAGTGACGCCCTTGGCATACATCTTCTGCTGTGCTTCGTAAAGGAGGACATGATGTATGAATTACATGGCAGCACTTTGCGTCAACACAGAATTTCTTCATGGCAGGTCAATAAGGAACGGTGAGCAGCCCTAGTTGTAGGGGACCATTGGTGTGTGTTGCAAGATTTGTTATCCCATCTGCTGCGACGACCAAGCTACTGTCCATTCCTATCTAGCAGTTGTTTTTTATGGGAGTGCGCTCTATCAGTCAGCTGCACTGGAATGAATTGTCTACCCTTGTCTGCAAGATGTCTACTACCACAGTTGTTCACCAATCAGGTGCGTACTGATGCAGGTTGCTTTGCTGTCTGGATTGGATGCTGACGCGCAGAAGAAGCTGAACAGCTCCAAAGACAGCAACCACCACCTGAACAAGCTGCTCAGGATTCTGACAGTGCGCACTGAGTCAGGGCGAGACCGCTCTGGCATTGCCCTGGTGGGAGGGCCACATGACCCCAAGGCAGATGGT
>JAABUO010005198.1_pt1 | contig 15218 bp, 15 predicted proteins | sample 5559291 | NCBI WGS metagenome assembly JAABUO01 (sample SAMN10711878, study PRJNA513372) | rock metagenome | isolation source: Antarctica rocks | place: Antarctica: Victoria Land, Finger Mt sud
ACACATTGCCAACCCTGAAACCTACATACCCCGACCCGCGCACCCCCATGCTTCTAACACTCATAGTTTCGCTCCAGAACGGAATCCGCAAGACATATTAACGGATCGCGGTCTTGCGTTTGTTCTTTAGAAAAGAGGAAAAGAGGAAAAGAGGGAAAGCACGCCAGAGGGTTTACCAAGGATCGCATACTCCGCTGTGATGGATTGGAGATTCTTGGGGAAGGGCACTGTGTCTTGTTGACGGCCTAGAGGTTTAATACGTAATCTTAGATTTTGTGTGGGGGAGTTGGGATCTGAAATAGCTGTCATTCGTTTAGATATTAAGTAGCAGAATGATTTAACCGGAAAGCTTCCACTAGTACTAACTATTATGAAGAGATCAGAATATGCAGGTCCCTGATATTCCAAAATCCCGCTTCCCATCCCCTCATCCCATTTGCCTGACCCTCCCTCCCCCCGAACATCTCCCACCAGGTCCCTACCACATAGTTAGCCCCTCCCTATGTGCCCACATTACACAGGGGAAACTTATAAAAATTTACCACCCGACCGCCACCACCACCACCATCCCAAAAAAACAGCAGCAGCAGTAGCGGCCCACGCCTCCTCGGCACTTCCAGCACTACTTCCCCGCCCCCGGACCCCCAGCCTTACACCTCTCACCACCCATATCTCCCACTTCACACGATCCACCGCTGCAGCGCCAAAGCCTCAACCTCCACCCCAGCATCGTCCTTGCACCTCTTGGGAGACAGCAATCATCATCGCCGGTAAGCCCCTCGCTGCGTAGGCCCGCCACTCGCAGCACGTAGCATGATGGCACTTTTCGGACCGTTTGACGGCGACTGTGACGAAGAGAGGGAAAACTTTCGGGGGAGCAGACAAGCGCTAAGCTTTGAGCCTCACTCAAGAGAGGTCCTGCTCCCGGCGTCGGTTGTTCCGTAACTGTTGCCACGACCACGTTTTCAGGTCTTTGGGTATCAAAATGAGGGGTGTGAGTGGCGATGGGTGCAGCCGGGAGGGTTTGTGGCTAGTCTGCGCTTTTTGAGAGGTGGCTTGTGCGGATAATGGAGTTTGCTAGAAGGGAGCAGAGGGGTTGAGGTTTCTGCGGCTTCTATGCGGGTGAGAGTGCGGTGGTGCTGGCTTGGACGAAGGAGTCTGCGACACCATGCCTGCTGAGCAAATCATCCATCTTTGGTCCCAAATACTTAATGCATTACCTCATTCAAAACTGTCATCCCACCAACCAGCAGCCTCACCGATCGTACTTCACTGGGGCATCCGCAATCCAGAATCCCAGGCAGCACCGCCGAGTCTCTCCCTCCAAAACCCCAGCGCTCGTGTGAGCAAGGGAAAATCTCTCCGTTTGAAGTGCAGTACCCTCAGAGACTAGTCTTTGTTTCCTCTTCCGAACCTCCCGAGGGAGGGCCAGAAGGGCATTTGCTAAACGGACAAAGGAACATCCTCAAAAACCGCTTCCATCTTCCAAAGAGGGGAAGGTAAAAAATGTCGGCGCTCACCGTCGAACCCGTGTGATGAACACACGAGGAGATGATTGACGCGTCTGTTCAGGATACACGCTGAGGCGACTATTCCTGTGGCTGGTGCCGTGGTGTAGGTTTTGTGAGCAAGCTTCGCAGTGGTGAACGATGTGGTGGGAGGGTGGAGTGGACACAGGGGAACGAGAATGCGCGAGACTCGTTGGGATAAGGAACATGTGCGGGATGTCTTCATCTGAGGACACTTTGCCTTAATGCCTTGCTTCGTGTAGACCTCAGACCCCTTGCTAGACCTATCCATGCTTTGAACATAGGTTAAGAGGATTTATCCTTGTCCTGTGACTATTCGTTGCCTGTATTCGCCTTGTTGGACTTGATCTGGCTTTGCTGGCTTCTTCCACGTATCAGAGCTACCCGGAGCGTGACGTCCTACCATGAGCTTTGCAGTGCCTTTCCCTTACGATGGGGAAAAGACCAACAGCTCGGTTGCAAAACACACATACTTCCTTTGTGAGCAGGAGGCCTCGCAGTGAAACGCCTCATCGTCATGCCTTGGGCGCAATGAACGAGTGTTGGAGATACACCTTTCCGGCGAGTGGTACTCCGCTGTAGCGTAGGTTTGGAGCCTAGCTTGAAGTTTGTATACCTTGCAACCCTTATGTAGGCAATATTACTTGAAGTAATAGGACGGCTCATAGACACTTCAAGCGTGTAGAAAGCGCAGCTGGGCAGGAACAACTCCAAGATAGCGAATGCACGCAGTGGTGAGAATCGGATGACAAAGGTACTCAACACCATAGAGCAGGTCTAATAACGGTTTTGCAAAGAACCAAATGACCCAGAAGAAGCGCGAACATTGAAGCAAGGTGGTAACAGACTTAAGAAGATCCCAAAGACAACACTTCTATGAGGTGCCTGACATGCCCCACCTGATGTCTTCCGAAGGCCTCCAACCACGCAAGCATCAACAGAACATCCCATATATGAACAGAGCATTAGGTCCAGTAGAAAGCATTGAAAGCCCGTCCCCGAATGAGTGACGGCGCGCAATGCCCCCAGATCGCTGTCCCGAAGGACTCTGGACTCATTTCCCCTTTGACTCCTTCTGGCCCCGAGTCACCACGTCTCCATGGACGAGGGCCAGATTCATCCAGAGCTAGTAAGAGAAATGACAGCTATAACCGCGAAACTGCGTTCAATGAGGAACGCGAACCGACGAATTCTTAGGGTTAAGTTCCGAAAAACATCCTCCCCGTGTGACCCGGTGCAGCGATGCCACCGCAGCCCACCAAGCACAAAGTACCAATATCACATGTGAGACCATGCTGCGAGGCTCGAGAATTGGCAAATGAACCAGGTGGGCAAATGAGTACCAGGGGGCGTTCAGACATTCCTTGCGCGAAGCTAGGAGATGAGTTTCGGGAGACTGTGGGGAGGGTGCACTGCTTGTGTTTTGTAGAGCTCAGTGAAGAGCGAGAGATATGGAAGAGACGATAAGGCCTGATGCGCTGTTCGTGGGGACTCCGTGCTAGTTCAATACGATCGATGGCGAGACAGATATGGTAGGCAGTTGAGTTAGGATGAGGCGTTTGCAATAAGGACGAGACTAAACGATAGGTTTGCTGTTAAGGATGCAGTGGGGTGATGGTGGGAAAAGTGTGGAGGTTGGTTTAACACATAAGCTCTCGACGCGCCTTGGCTGCTAGCGCGATCATGGCCAAAACGCGCTTTCACATGTTCGCTTACTTCACATCTTCTCGGATTTTTCTCCATCTATTGATCAAGCAGTTAAATGGAATTGTGATGATGTAGATATATAATGACACGTTGTTAAGGTAGTAGGTGAAGTCCAGACAGTGGTTGCAATCTCCGCCTTGCCGGGCTGATGTTTAGTATCCTTCTACATTTGTATCCCTTCGAGCTTCGAGGTCGTTTTTCCTACATTCTTTCAATCACCTCAATTATTAAATGCTGCAGGTTGAATAGTGCACGTATCAACTAGCATTATGGTTGGTGATGATGAGATCACTGTTGCGGCCGCATTTCTGGCCCCTGTCATACAACGAGGTAGTCTTTGTGCCAATGCTTTCAGCAATGCCTTCTAATGAAAATCACAGAGTCTTTCGTTAAAGCCAGAGGAGAGTCTATGTTAAACATCTTGGACTGTGATGAGGGGGATGATCGAGACCAGAACTCTAATACGAGATATCGGGTTATCAGCAAAGCCCTCTTACTTCTATTGAGCATTCATCATGCACTGTGCCAGAGACCTATCAATTCACCGTCCTCGGATGTACTTCGAGACTTGAAGAGCCGTAGAATTACCGATGGGCTCCTTGATCTTATCTTTTTAGAGGGCATCTACCCGTCTCTCTCGCCAGGTGTTGGCATCCCCATTGAACGACGAGTCAGATCTGTCTTGAAAGGCAGTATAGTGACAAGAATATCTGCAGAGCATGGTCAGGAAATGAAAGACAAGACATTGCTTATCAAAATCACAGAAAGCTTGACTCAAATTGCAACAAGTAAAGAAAATGGACTGGGACCAGCGCTGCAAGACAGAACACTGGTTGACCTTATTGCTGGTCTAGGTGAACTAGCTTATAATCCAACAAATGCGAATGAGGAATTCCATTTGACAAATGCCGAGATATTGAAGGATTTGCTTGATGCGTATGTAGCATGTTTTCAGATGAGATAATATCCAGCGATCTCACTGATTGAGATTCACTCATAAGCCAATGCCTGTGTACTAACTGGTCTGAATAGGGTTCCGACTCCAACTTTGTTTCCGACTCTGACATCCCTAATTCACCCAGCTACCCCTACGTGGTTCAGGGTGCATCTGTCTGCCGTCTTGTCTCTTTTGCCCCTACGTCCCAATGGCGTACAGCAGACTATCGTCTTTATAGCCAGTACAGCACCCCAACCGCAGAATAACCCAGCGGAGCAGAGGTACAATTCCAACATTCATACGTCGGGCCTGACACTGTCTGTAGAAATATTGGATCAAATTTCGAAGCTTCTGGCAGCAGTTCCAAGCTCTTTAACCCCAGGCGCGTATTTCTCTGCTCTCGGGCCTCAACTATTACAACTACTCGATAGCACAGACGTTGCAATGAAACGAGCAGCAGCTTATGTAGTTGGTAATGGTATTCTTGGACGACGAAAGTATGGTTCACCTGGGACGGTTGGTTGGAAAACCTTCGCTCAACCTATCCTTGAAGCAGTCAATCCAAAGACTAATGGAATAGAGGCATCAAAAATGTTGGGTAGCATTGGCAACAAAGATCTCGGTAGTACGATTGTGTCGGAAACTGTCCTTAAATTGGCTCTGGACCGTTTGACCTCTCTCGTACTACTACATCTAAACCCAGGTTTGACCAAAAGGCTTATCACTCCCTCACTACTTGCACTGTGGGGCCTCTGGTGTTATTCCAAGGAGACTAATCGATCAAGCTGGGCTGATCAAATATACGAATTATTCTGCGTTTATTTCAAAACAGCTGCGGGGTCCGAACATTTTATTTGCTTAATCGACGAGTTGCGATGGAGCGGAGGGAGTTCGTGGACGTACGGATCTGGCCCCAAAGGAGGTGTTGAGATTCGACAACGTCCAGAAGCTTCCCACGCAGATCCCAACATTATTACAATGGTAAACAGTATCGATGGTCGTGTTGACGAGCTGATGCGGTTACTAGGAGCACGAGTACTGGATGATGATGGAGTCAATACTGTATTCCTGCACGCCAGCAAGCGGTGGCTTCTTGGCAACCAAAGTGAGCCCGGAAAGAACATCCTAGAAATTGGCGATACGAGCATCGAAGATCCTCTACTGTTACTTAGTTATGCCAAGGTAACTCAGAAGATCCTTGAGGAATACAAAGATAAGCTAGCAGCAAACCCGAGTAAAATTATAGAGTTTGTGAATCAATTGCTCGTTTCATTCATAACTGAGCACCGAGATTCCGAAACCAAGGCTTCAAAAGCTTCAAAGCCTTCAATTGCTGGAATGAGCAGTATTCTCACCTCGGAGACGAAACGTGGCCTCCATAGAGATGATCATGCTAGTACCACCGAAGAGAATAGGATAGAGATGGTTTCCATTGCGCTCAATCTGCTCTCAGCAATCCTCTCTTCGACCGATTTTCCTCGCACCGCTCGTCATGTTGATTTTATTGATATCCAAAAGAACCTCAGCTATCTGGCAACAGCCAAGGCTCTTCCAATATCCGTAATGTTAGCCGCCTCCAACGTTCTGACCCTCACAGATCTCGAAGACTTGACTACCTCATCGATTTTGGACCAAAAGCCAGCACCACTAGATCAGTATGCTCTAGATCGCAAATCCCACAATCTCGCGCTCACACTTTTGGTTGATCCTTTACCGCCTATTCGCGCTCAAGGCCTCTCATTGCTTACAGAACTTGTAATAAAATCCTCACCTGTTCTCGACATTTCCTCGACTGCTATCTTATTGTTTTCTCTCTTTCAAGATGAAGACGAATATATCTACTTGTCAGCCATCCAGGCTTTAAGCTTACTTGCCTCAAGACATTCAAGGACTGTAGTCAGAATGCTGGTCGAGAATTATGTAGACGCCTCAGAAAATAGAGAGTTGGACGTAAGGATCAGGGTCGGAGAGGCATTGCTGAAAACTGTTGAGAGCCTGGGTGAAAAGTTAGTAGGCGAAGCGGCTAGCCTAGTAGGTGAAGGGATGATCACCGTGGTCGGAAGAAGAGGTAGAAGGATCAAACAATTGGAAGCCAAAGCACAGAAAACACAACGGGAAATAAAAGCTAAAAAGGAGGCTGAAGATGCATGGGGCGGCGAATTACCGGGAATTGAGAACGAAGTCAAAGATGAGATGAACGCAAGACTAACAAAGGTAGTCGAAGGTTGGGAAGGAAGTCAAGGGGAAGAAGATGTGAGGATCAGAACTTCTGCGCTTTCAATACTTGGAGTGGCTATCGAGACGAATATCGCGGGTATAGGCTCTTCAATCGTTTCAACGGCCGTGGACCTTGTACTTGCTCTACTGAAACTTGAAACTACGGATGAAAAGGCGATCTTGAGGAGAGCGGCCGTTCTAGTGATTATGAGCTTAGTGAGAGCATTGGATGCTGCAGACGCAGGAGGTCGCGAATTGGGCTTTGGATTTGCGGGTGAGAACCTCGCTGATGTGATCTCGGTTTTGCGATACATAGAGGGGACGGACTCGGATGAATTAGTAATTGGGCATGTTAGGATAGTGATCGAGGGCCTCGAAACATGGCAATCAAAGACGATTTTCGGTGTACCTCGATCCAGAGTGGATTTTACCCCGAAAACCATCCTCAATGGGAATCGACTGGCAGGTCTATCAGTGAATCCGGAGGCTCCAATAGCATCTCGACCAGTAATCGAAGAGGTTGAATGAGCGGGCAGTGGCCTTGTATTTCTGATTGGGTATCTCAACACTTTTCTAGTACATAGCTGAGACATATGACTGGAATCAATATGCTAGACTTTTGTTAACCCCATGGGATTGACCTTCTCAACGCCGTGCTCAACCCAAGTTCGTAGCTTCAGGCTCCTGGGCCTTTCATGGCTCTCAAGACTGGTTGTGTAGTTTCCTTTCCATTTCCAGACTCCTCACCCATCCATCTTCGTATCCTCCTGCTTGACGCCCTTCGCACCAGATATCCAGAGTACATTATTACATCTATTCCAAGCACAATTTATCAGCTTGATTCTCGGACTCTAGCGCACTGTGTGTCTAAGAGACCATGGAAGACTGACCGTATCAGCACCTCCCCCAAGCTCCCCGTGCTCTTTCCATCAATGAACTCCTCCGTATTCGAGAGTTGAATGTTCATGTATGAATCCGCGCTTACTAATCGCCCTTTGTACTCTGTCTGGCCCCATTTCAGGCGTATGATAACCTCCTCATTGATGAGCGACTGCAGCATAGGCCGCGGGTTTAGAGGACCAAGCTGTGATGATCAGTTAGTATAACATTGAGCATTTGAGGAAGAAAGAACTCGAACACTCATAATGGCGATCGGGCGATTGAAAGGCGACAGCAAGGATTGAGCTTCTTACTGTGTAAACTCTAAGATCTTTGCGCTCTGCAGCTCACTGAGGGAGAAATGATTCGCCGTGCCGTGAGGCTCACAATTTAACGCGCGTGTATCAGTGCGGGCGGCCCTGCGCCGGAAACCATCCCACAATTTAGGATCGATTAAGAGTGTAACGTCCATGACTTAACTTTAACCTTTTGCTACCTGATTGCGTATGGTAGTCCCCCTGGCATCTACGTCCGAATTTCCCACTGTTTTGTAGCTATGGCCAACCAAACCCCTGCCGTTGTCATGGACAAGTATGTTTAGCCGTCTTTCCCCACAGGCTCCAGGCCAATGTAGATTCATTCTTAGCTAACATTGAACAGCGGTACAGGGTTTTCCAAGCTAGGTATGCTAGAGATATCGGTTTCACGAGCTTCGAAAGCTCTATCTTACAACAAGTAGGCTTCGCGGGCAACGATTCCCCTTCGTTCGTCTTTCCCACAGCAATAGCGACGAAAGGTGGGGTTATGGGTAGTGGAGGGTCAGGATCCGGGCGGCCAGCGGTAGCAAATAAACCATCATATCTCACGGGAGGCGCAGGACCTGGAGGTTCTTTAGCCGCTAAGAGAGGGACTGAAGATCTGGACTTCTTTATTGGAGATGAAGCGCTGGCTGCTGCAAGCGGACCTGGTATGAGATGAGGGCGGAGCGCAGGAAGCTATGTGAGCTGACGATGGAACAGGATACGGCATACACTACCCTGTACGGCATGGGCAGGTTGAGAACTGGGTGAGCTTCTAGAGTCTAGGCGTTTGGCGTCGATGTAATACTGATGCCTACAGGATCATATGGAACGGTTCTGGTCAAATTCTATCTTCAAATACCTTAGGGTCGAACCCGAGGATCATTACTTCCTTCTCACTGAACCAGTAAGTAATGAAAGCACGCTTCGCAAGAAATTCGACTAATCGAGCGTATAGCCATTGAATCCACCAGAAAACCGTGAAAATACAGCCGAAATCATGTTCGAGTCCTTCAACTGCGCTGGACTTTACATTGCAGTGCAGGCTGTCCTTGCTCTAGCAGCATCGTGGACCTCCTCAAAAGTTTCAGATCGCTCTCTAACCGGTACAGTCATAGACTCTGGAGATGGTGTAACCCACGTCATCCCGGTGGCCGAAGGCTACGTGATTGGCAGCTCTATCAAAAGTATTCCTATTGCAGGCCGGGACATTACATACTTCGTCCAATCACTTTTACGAGATCGAGGAGAGCCAGACAGTAGTCTGAAAACGGCCGAGCGGGTCAAAGAAGAATACTGCTACGTCTGCCCAGACATGGTCAAAGAATTCTCCAGATACGACAGGGAACCAGATCGATTTATGAAACACACGGTCACTTCACCAAACGGTAGAACGGTTACTGTCGATGTTGGATACGAACGCTTCCTTGCTCCTGAAATATTCTTTAACCCTGAAATCTACTCCTCGGACTTTCTGACGCCGCTGCCAACCGTCGTCGATGGTGTCATCCAGTCGTCACCCATCGATGTGCGCAGAGGACTCTACAAGAACATTGTGCTTTCTGGCGGTTCGACGCTTTATAAGGATTTTGGACGACGCTTACAACGAGACATCAGGCATCTAGTAGATGCGAGGATTCGCGCATCAGAAGCTCGAAGCGGAGGCGCCAAGAGTGGAGGTTTAGAGGTACAGGTAGTGACACACAAGAGACAAAGACACGGCCCATGGTTTGGAGGCAGTCTACTCGGGCAGACGCCTGAGTTCAGGAGTTATTGCCACACGAAAGCGGAGTATGATGAGATTGGTCCGAGTATCGTTAGACGGTTTGCACTTCTGGGTGGTCCGGGAAGTACATGATACACCTCATGTACAATTGATAAACAAATCAATCTCTTCACGTCATCCAGATTTTAAGCGCTTATCCAACCAGATGCAGTCAGATGCTGCGGTTTGTCTTGAAGCGCCGAGGCAGATTGGTAGGCTTACTGTGTGACATTCTCCGAAGAAGATGATAACTAAATGCGCCCATTCAGAACTCAGGCCGTGAGGATGATAGCGATTAGTTAGCACAGCAGTACAATGATCCTATGTCCATGGTCCAGTATAATGATAAAGAAAAACCTCCAGTAGTGAGATCCAATTTCCACTTGCCCAAAATAGCTATATCGGGACTTTGCCACTTCTTGCCGACTTCAAGCCGGAGCTAAAGCCCCCCCTCTCTCCAGCGAGACCCTTTCCCCGTAAAAAGTCTTGGCATTGAAAGAAGAAAGCTCGCTTTCTAATAATTAGTGAGCAAACCAATCAAGACTGACGATTTCAACCAAACAATCAGAACAACAACATTAACACCTACTTGGACAACCTGATCGCTCTTCACAGCAATCTAGCTGAGCTTCCAGGCCATCCACCTAACCCTCGGTCACTATGACAGTCTTCTGAGTAATGCTTTGATCAGCATTCCTGCGCCATTCCTCCATGAACCTCCGATCATTCTAGAGTTTGGATTCCCTAAGCTCCTTATACTCTTGACTTTTGATTCGTCCCGATAGCCTGGAGCTTTGGCTGAAGTATTCCAACAGCATGACGCAATTATTTGGGTCCTCGAACTCCTCGAACATACCTTCTGAGAAACGAAATTTCTCTGGCTTGTCTACGGCATCCAAGCAGACCTATGGCCCCCACTTCCCGCAGAGACTCAAGAACTTCTTCAGGATTAATAGTCTAGGGAGCAGTCCTAGCGCGAACAGTGATGCCGTTTCGAATTCCAAATCAGAAAACAAGTCCTCTTTCAGGCAATCCCGTTTCCTTGGTGGTATCACTCGAAATCGATCTACGACAGTAGCAAGTGAAGGTAACCCTCTTGAGGAGGGCATGTCACCTACAGCATTTGCGAACCCATACTTTGCACATCAAGGGCCTCCTGCAATAAGACATCACAATGATGGCAGTGTACCACCGTCCCCTCCAGACACACCAATCACGAAAGTTGAAGCTGTGAGTGGCGCCAACGACCAAGCCACGACGGCGGGCAAGGAAGAGCTGGCGCGAAAACTGAGACGCGTGGCTTCTGCCCCAAATGCCCAAGGCCTTTTCCAAGATCCTACGTCTGAAAAGAGACCTGGGACTGCAGAGGTTGGCAAGCAGCCACTGGCGCAACATCCTAATGATTCGACATTAAGCATGGTGGAATCGGATGGTACGCAAGGCCATATGTTACCAGTCCCGAACCCCAACGGAATACCTTCGCCTGGACAGATTCGAAACTCAATAGCATTTAGAAGGACGTATAGCTCAAATTCAATCAAGGTCAGGAATGTTGAGGTTGGACCGGGTAGCTTCGACAAAATCAAGTTGATTGGGAAAGGAGACGTAGGGAAAGTCTATCTGGTCCGCGAGAAGAAATCCAGTAGATTATATGCTATGAAAGGTAACTTTTCCGCTATGTATCCTTATCATTTGACACTAACATGTCTATAGTACTTAGCAAAAAAGAGATGATCAAGAGAAACAAGATAAAGCGAGCTCTAGCAGAGCAAGAAATCTTGGCTACCAGCAACCACCCATTTATAGTGACCCTATACCATTCTTTCCAGTCGGAGGATCATCTTTATCTATGTATGGAATATTGCAGTGGTGGAGAATTCTTTAGAGGTTAGCCAGACATTCGACTTTGTCTATTCCCTGCTGACACACCTAGCACTTCAAACACGTCCAGGGAAGTGTATTCCAGAAGATGATGCTAGGTTCTATGCGGCAGAGGTGACCGCAGCGCTAGAGTATCTACATCTGATGGGTTTCATCTACCGTGACCTGAAGCCAGAAAGTCAGGATCATTACCCTCCGCAGGAGGTTTTCGCTAACTAACTGTAACAGATATCCTTCTACATCAGTCAGGCCACATAATGTTGTCAGATTTTGATCTCTCCAAACAATCGGACCCAGGCGGAGCACCGACTATGATAGTTGGCCGCAATGGTGCGACAGCAACCTCATTACCTACCATCGACACTAAATCCTGCATTGCCAATTTCCGTACGAACTCATTTGTTGGGACAGAAGAATACATTGCTCCAGAAGTCATCAAAGGGTGTGGCCACACCAGTGCAGTTGACTGGTGGACATTGGGGATCCTTGTCTACGAAATGCTCTTTGGAACCACACCCTTCAAGGGCAAAAACCGAAACACCACATTCGCTAACATCCTCCGCGACGACGTACCCTTTCCAGAACACTCTGGTACCCCTCAAATATCAAAGTACGTTTTCCTCCGCTCCGTAGCCTCATGTCCTTTTCATAAGCTGACTTGACGTACCGTTTAAGCCTCTGTAAATCCCTCATCCGTAAACTTCTAATCAAAGACGAGCTTCGCCGCATCGGCTCCCGCGCCGGCGCGTCTGACGTAAAAACCCACCCTTTCTTCCGCTCTACGCAATGGGCTCTCCTACGACACATGAAGCCACCCATGATCCCCCATCAAGGGCGCGCAATCGACACGGTGAATTTCCGTAACGTCAAGGAAAGCGTGAGCAGCCTGGACATGGGTAACAGCAATGGAACACTGGGAACACCAAAGGGTCTCAATTCAGCAAAGGGCGTACCTCTGGACAGCGGCTTAGCGACGCCCGGTGGGGAAATTGCAGATCCGTTTGAGGAGTTTAACAGTGTCACTTTACATCACGATGGCGAGGATGGAGGCGGTGTTCAGGATCATGGTGAAAGGTGATGGCTGCAGGGAGACTGGGCGTAGCTTTGTATCAAACACTCTTGCTTTTTCACGACGGTAAAGCGGGACTGGCGTCTTTGGAGGGGGGGTGGGTACATTAGCATGGCAGGATTTAGCTCGACCGATTTTTAAGGGAAGATTCATGGGAGCAATGTGCCTTCCATATCCCTTCAGCTGGCGTTACAGCAGCCAACAGGGTTCCTCGGCATCTAACCTCATAAAGTACGGGGTATTGACTCAGCTTCGTTTATTCGATCAATGAAGACATAAAGATACAGTTAAAGATTCTTCAGGGCATGGGCTCTTTTAGTGTGGGCCTTGCCATGCTTCTTGATGCAGTTGGTTGGGTCGGTTCAGGCTTTGGAAGGTGGTTTTCCGTCAACGAAAGTAATTCATGTAAAGTAGAAAACTTTTATTTATCATAAGCTTTGCAAAGATTTTGCACGGGAAAGACGCCTTGCGTTTAACAAGTTGTGACTTCAGACGCCGACAACAACAGCGCTTCGCTACTCGTATTCACCCCTTACCCGAACACGCTAGTAGGCGCTAGTATTAAATTTCATCTAATTTTACACAACTCATCTTCTTCCTCGTCTACAATGACGATAACGTCATGAATACATTTAACGAAGAGAAGAGAATGAATCTAGCTGTTATTACTTATCATAATAACGGCGGATTAAAGCTCTTCACTTCAAGTGTTCGGATAAGGGGTGAATACGGGTAAGGCTGTCTCCCTAAGCCTAAAGTAATGAGTATTCCAGAATAACAGCTTGCACCACAGCAAGATTTAGTTCTGTTGTTATTGGGGATATAGTAACTATTTCAATTGAGAAAACTTATATTACATGGAAGTTTGCCCTGCTTTACTGCAATCGCAGCTACGGTCCCTTCTTGTGGCATTTTGTTGTTCCAGTATTGAGAGCAATCTATTATTGATTGGCTTGAAATGCTAGAGGCCATTTTATTCAGCGGCAATTAACCACATGTTGTCTTCTACGACTACCCTCGCGACTCAATCAGAACGGTCCTTGGATTCCACCAATATCTCTGTTTCACATCTCGCAGTATTTCTTTCGAAACTGCTGAAAATGATTAACATTCGATTCTTGATATGTTTCTTTCAAGCGCCTACCTATCTTGCATGTTCAGGTATTCACCATTGCGTAAAAGTTCATCCAATCGAGTCAACTTTCTATTGCTCGAAGGAATCAAATACAACATTCAAAAGGGTTTTTGCTGTAGCTGGCTCATCGTGATAGCCAACTCAGCGCTGCAGCCATGAAAATTGTCAAGAGGCTTCCGCAACGCAGGACAATATACAGGCGTGACGATCAGTGCCAGTCATCGTCCGGTACAGTCTGCTGCTTCAGAGCGTTCAAAGATTAACTTCAGTTCTTGTTTTAGCTTAATTCGTCTTTCAGACATCCTTCAATGACTCTCGGCCACTATACAGGTTCCAGTTATCTCATTGTCTTCAATCAACTGTATTTACCGCTGATTTTGGATCGATATTCCCCAGAAGGAGATGGAATTTGGGTATGGGAGACATGGTCGACCCCAAGTCGACCATCGATGGCCTAGTCTACCCATAAACGATCGTCCAACCCGAGTGCAACCTCCTACGTACCCGCCAAATCGCAAGCCTACGACATTGAGTTTGGAGTATCCGATAATCCATGCTGAATACACTTAATGCAATTACAGACAGGATCCTAGAGGTTCATGGCCTCCAGAAGTAGCAGCGCGCCAAAAGGGTTACAAGGGGGCGCAGGATAGATCAAACATGGCCAAGAAAGCCTATCAGGGGGAATTTAGGAGAGAGAAACAGCAGGCCATGAGAGTACAGCATGAGACGGGAGCAGCAACATGGGAATTCGCTTCCCACAACCACCGCAACTTGCAGCCTTTCTCAGGGCTGCATAGACGTGCAAGCGCCGAGTACGTTTTCCGCCTTTGGTTGAAAAACACCCTTTCACAGAAGCTATACACCGAGAATAGAGGTTTTGGAGAGAGCTGGATTTGATCATTCCTATCCGACCGCTTGTCCGACACTCAAACAAAAACAGAATCATCAGTAAGAAACACTCAACAAACTCAAACATCACAAGAAAGTTGCAGGTATCGACCGAGATCATAGACTAAAGTAAGACCACGATACCTTCATCTCAACATGAAGGGAAAACGTTGACTAGAGGTGTTTTTAATAGAGGACGAAGGCGCTCATTCGATTGAGCCGATCCCTCTTGGAAGTTGTATATCTTAGTTCTCACGGGACAGGTGGAAAAGGTTCCGGTTTCCATGATTTGGATATAGTGTAAGGGATCGTGTTCCAATTGGACGTGCAGGGGCTTGTCTTCATAGTGCAGATACCTCCTGTTTAGGTATCAATTGGAGTGGGCGAGCGCGTTCTCACAGGGGGATCTACTATCGAGATCCGCGATTTCTGGTGTTTTGATCTCCTAATCGGACTCGGTCTTGCGGGGCGAAATCGACCCTCTTCTCACGCAGTATGTAGATGTATCGATAGAGAATTACTTGACTATCTCGCTCCTCGTCGCTAGAATTTTGACTTGCAGATATAGCAAACCTGTCAGATTCAGAGGTATTAGGTATTATCGTGCATTTATGAAGCTCTGAGCAAAAGTCAAAAACGAGACACGGTTTCGGGTGCAGATCTGGAAAATATCGGCTCGAGCCATTTATAACTAGAATACCTCTTCTTTACAAATCACTCGCTCGCGTCGCGCGATGATGGGGCGGTGTTGTCGGTTAAGGGTGAGGCTGGGGCAGATTCCTGAAATCTTGGCGTCACTACCCTAACCCTAACCCGTGATCGTTGGTTGATGCCTAGTCTCACGCAACTTAACTGTGATCAACAGCCACATCATCGGATCTTCAGTGTTTATTTTGGTTGTATTTCACG
>JAABUO010005199.1_pt1 | contig 15217 bp, 14 predicted proteins | sample 5559291 | NCBI WGS metagenome assembly JAABUO01 (sample SAMN10711878, study PRJNA513372) | rock metagenome | isolation source: Antarctica rocks | place: Antarctica: Victoria Land, Finger Mt sud
TGACGGATCATTGCTTTGCTCCGCCTGGTGCGAGAGCCGCGTTATCCGCGGGCTGTTGTATCCGGTGTACCAGCTATTACTGCCCGATGCGTAGTCCACGCCGAAGGAGACCAACTCGTCGGGGTCGGGGATATCGTTGGTCCACAGGTTCGCCGCGAGATGGAATTTGCCGCTTTCCTGCGCGTTGAAGAGGGTGGTTGGATCCATCTGCTTAATCGTCACCTTGATCCCGAGCGGCGCTAACTCGCTCTGGAGCAGGACGGCAATTTCATTGCTGACCGTATCACCGCTGGCAACCTCCATCGGTAAGGTGAACCCGTGAGGGTAGGCCGACTCGCTCAGCAGTTTCTTCGCGAGTGCCAGATCGTACGTCGGCATGGGGACAGCGGCGTCGTAGTCAATGGCCCCTCGTGGAATGAACGACCCCGCGGGCGTGCCTTGACCGGAGAGGATCTATGCCCATGTGAACCCCTACGGCGTGTTCCGCCTCGATATGGACGAGCGCCTGGCCCTGGACGAGGAGGCCGTCGGATGAGCGAGAGCGAGGCCGAAACGGAGGACATGGCTCAGACACGCACGCCAGCGCGCAAGAAGGCGCAGCAACTGGCCCGACACCTGCGCTCCGAACACCCCGACTATGTCTATCTGAAGAATGTTTTCCGGTGCCTGCGCGAGGAGCTGGAGATCGAGATCCCGCGGGAGCCGAAGTGTCTGCCGCATGTGCCGAGCGAGGAGGAGATGCGCCGCTACTATCAGGTCGTGTGGCAAACCCGCAACTTCGGAGATATGGTGCTGATCAAGACGCTCTTCTACACGGGCGTGCGCGTGAGTGAGTTGGTCCACATCCGCCTGGTCGACGTCGACCTCGACCGCTGTCAGATCCGGATCAACCAGGGCAAGGGGAACAAGGATCGCGTCGTCCCGTTCCCTGACCCGTTCAAGGAAACGCTGGCGCTGTACATGGGGCGCATGCGCGAGAAGCAAGCGACGCACCTCTTCGAGTCGTCGTGGAAGAAGCGGTACAGTGAGCGGGGCGTGCGGCGCATGCTGGAACGCTACGCGCAAGCGGCGGGCCTGGAGCGCAACGTGTCGCCGCACCAACTCCGCCATTTCCTCTTGACGTGGCTCAAGAAGCAGGGCGTCGACGATGCGCTGATCCAGCCCTACTCGGGGCATGCCAGTCGGAAATCGCTGGAGGTCTACTCCCGCCTCTCGATCGGCGAGGCACAAGAGGAGTACAACAACGTCATGGGACGGTTCCCGATCTGATCACAGTTTGCGGCTGGTGACAGCAACCGTTACACTAGGCCGGCTACGGGGCGAGCAACTTCCCTACCGCCTCCAGAACGCGTGGGGCCTGGAACGGCTTGACCACGAAGTCGCGCGCGCCGGCCTTGAGCGCTTCCATGACCATCTCCTGCTGCCCGAGCGCCGTCACCATCGCAATGCGCGCTCCCGGATCGATGGCTTTAATGGCCTTGAGCGCCTCAATGCCGTCCATCTCGGGCATCGTGATGTCCATCAGCACGGCGTCGGGCCGGGACTCCTGGTAGACCTGCACGGCGTGCCGTCCATTCTCGGCCTCGATCGTCTCGTGCCCGTTCTCCTTCAACAGCTTCACACACCGTAGGCGCATAAACGCCGCGTCGTCCACGACAAGAAATGTTGCCATCGTTCCGTCTCTCTCTCCATCACACAACGCGTATCTATTTTTTGGTCCTGACGTGCCTGTTGGTCTACCCCCGGTCCCCCCCGGTCCCCCCCGGTCTACCCCCGATCCTTCACCGCCAATTGCAACGCGACCGGACCCAACGGCGTCTCGACCGCCACGACCAGGCGCGGCAGGGCGAGCGTCGAGAGGGTGCTGCCGCGCCCCAGGATCATGGTCGGGGGGGCGATGACGACGGCGTGGTCTTTCTCGCCCAGGAGGGCGCCCGCGCGTCCGGCGATGACGTTGGCTAACTCGCCGATCCCGCTCTGCGCCAACTCGTCGAGTTCGTTCTGCTCCTCGCCCATCACATGGGCGATGTACTGAAGCCCTGTCGCGGCGGGCATGCTGATGATCACGGTCCCCTCGACGTCCTGCGCCAGCCCAATGAGCGCCGTGACGTCGTCGGTGTGGTAGGGCCCGCCCTGCAGCTTCGGCTTGCCCACCTCGATGGGCGACCCCATCTCCTGTTGCAGGACATCGCGCACCGCGCCGATGAATGCCTGGACAACCTCGGTCTTCATCTAAATCTCCCAGGAACCCCGGCCTTTTAAGGCGGGGACGTTTACATAGGCTCCATGCGTATCGCGCCGACGCGCATGCGCGTCGGCGCGCCATGAAACGCGTCGTCCGTTGCGGGGATTGTGCCCCGACGGCGCCGCGCGCATTGCCATCCGCCGACACGATAGTCCCATGCCGGTCGTGTGGCCTATAGGATATTGGTCCTACGAGCTATCCGGGGGGAGCGTCGTGGTCTATCTTCCGCGTTGATACCGCGGCGCCGGACGACGCCTGGGCGCGGACTTCTATCCCGTCACTACTCATTGGAAGGGTGTAGCTCACGCGTGGCTTACCGTGTGGCGCGCCGTTGGGCGGGACCGTCCCCCGCCACACGAACGTCGCGGTGGCGCAGGGGGGCAGCGTGTAGTGAAAGGCCCGCGCGCCCCAGTGCACGGTGAAGGTTTTGCGGGGCCGCGACGGGTTGTAGGTCAGGAGTGCGATCGATCCGTCGGGGTTCGCGAAGGCCACGTCGTCGACCGCGCGCGCCGTAGCTGACCCCGCTCGCGCAGCCGCCCCCGAAGCCCCCGTACCGCGCGACCGCCGAGGTCGAGGCGACGCGGTACGCCCCCGGCCGCACGAACGCGCTGGCCTGCCCGAGTTGATAATAGTCACTCGTGTAGCGGACGCGGCCGCTGCCCTGGTCGATCGTGACCGGCGCGATACAGCCGGGGCAGCCTCCGCCCTCCCTGGGGCCCCCGCGCGTGTCGACGGCCAGGTTCCACAGTAGCGCGCCGCGGGCCCAATTGCGCGTCGCGGCGATGATCATCTCCGCGGCGTCGCCGTGCCCGTGCGCGATCCCGCTCGCGCACTCCGTCTCGTACACATCCAGGCGCGGGTAGGCGTCGTGCATCGTCGTCATGGTGTCCGGGGCGCCCCAATAGCAGTGCCACGCCGTCCCCGCCAGGTAGGCGCGCGCGCGCGCGTCGCCCGCCACGAGGAACGGGTAGTCCTCGCGCGCGTAGCCGGGGTCCCAGAAGGAGTCGTAGGCCAGGATGCGCGTGCGCAGGCCCGCCCGCGCGAGCGCGGGGCCGAGGGCGTCGGCGATGAAGCGCGCCTCGCCCCCCGCCGGGAACGATACCCCGGGGTACCCGACGGCGTACCCCGGCTCGTTCTGCGGCGTGACGGCGTCGATCGGGACGCCGTGCGCCCGATAGGCCTGGATGAACGCGACGAAGTACGCGGCTAGCGCCGGATAGGACGCCGGGCGGAGCGCGCCGGAGAGGGCGCTGGTGGCCGGCTGTTTCATCCAGCCAGGAGGGCTCCACGGGTTGGCTACGACCTTGAGCGCGGGGTTGAGCCGCATGGCCGCCCGCAGCGTCAGGATAATATACGGGAGGTCGTGCCGGATTGAAAAGTGGGCTAGCGTCGGGTCGGCGTGCCCTGGGGCCATGTCGTCGTACGAGTAGGGGTGGCCGTCCCTCGTGAAGTCCGAGGCGGCCATCGGCACGCGCAGGAAGCTGACGCCGATGCCGCGGTCCGGCGCCGGGTCGAACAACCGGCGCAGCACGGCCGTCCGCGCCGCTGGCGCCAGCTTCGTGGTCAGCAGCCACGCCGACGTATCGGTCATGGCCCCGCCGAAGCCGTCGATCCGCTGGTAGCGTCTGCGATCGTCGACGACGATCGTCGTCCCTCCCGTGGTTTCCCCGCGTTCCGCCCCCGCGGCCGGCGCGAACAGCAGGTCCGGCTGTCGGGTCAGCGCCTGTGTCAGGTCGGCCGTCGTCAGATACACCCGGACCGCCGCCGCGACCGCCCGTCGATGCGTCGCGGCGCGCTCCTGTCGGTGGGGCCGGTCGTCGGCCCCGTAGCGCCGTGTCGCGGCGCGCGGCCCCGCGAGCCCGACCACCGGTCGGCGCCGATCCGTATGCGTCCCCGCGCGTCTTCCCGCGTGCGCCGCGGGGCCGACCACCGTCCCCACCGATAGGAGCGCGCACCCCAGCGCCAGCGCATGCAGCCTCATTGCTACCGCCTCCCGCGTGCCGTGTGACGATCTAAGCTAGGGCTATTGTAGCCTATTCTACTCCCCGCGGCGGATGAATAGACGCCGCCACATGCCGCTATTTATAGAGCCAATAGCCCGCGACGCCGGCCAGGCCCAGGATGACGATGAGGTGGACGCGGCGGCTTACGGCCAGGCCAAAGGCCGCCGCCGCGATCAGCCAGCCTGTCCAGTCGACGCCCGGTTGACGCACGATCGTCCAGCATACGGTGAGGAGGATGCCGACCACCGCCAGTGAGACACCGCGCATCAACCCCTCGACCCACCGTTGTCGTTCGATACGCGCATAGACGGCGGCGACGGCCAGCACGAGCAGCGCGGGGAGGACGATGGCGCACAACGCCAGGGCCGCCCCCGCGTAGCCATCGGTGAGATAGCCCAAGCTGATCACCCACAGCCCGTTGGGACCCGGACTGATCTGGCCGATGGCGATGGAGTCGCCGAAATCCGTCTCGACGGCCCACCGCGCGTCGAGCAGATCGTGATGGAGGCTCGGCAGATTGCTGAATCCACCCGTGGAGAATAGCGAGGCCTTCAGGAACAGCAGGAAATACAGCACCGGATCGATCACGAGGGTTGATCCTCCCAGGCCGGGTCGTGGGACACGTCCGGGGCCCCGTGAGCTGAGGACGGCGGCGAGGACGGCGTTGACCGGGGGGTGTAGATCGCGACTCCGAGCAGGGCTACGCCGACCAACACGAGGCTAACCGGTAATTTGAGGAGGACGAGCGTGAGCGCGCTGCCGAGCATGATGGCGGCGCTCGTGGCGAGCGATCGGGTCCCCTCCGCGCGCGCGCGTCGGAGGACCGGTTGGGCGAAGGTGAAAGCGACGACCCCCATGATGCCGGCCGTCGCCGGAACGACGCCGCGCAAAACGGCGTGGATGACGGCGCTATGTCGTACGGCCGCGAAGCCCGCGGCCAGCACACACGTGACGGCCGCGCTGGGCGCCAGCAGGCCCGCGAGTGAGACGGCGATACCGCGCGACCCGCCCAGCTTGCGTCCGATCAACACGGTCAGGGCGATGAGGTTGATGCCCGGCGTGAATAGGCAGAGATTCCAGAAACGTCCCATCTCGTCGGCCCCGACCCAGGCGCGTTTCTCGACGAACGCGCGCCGGATGAGCAGTTGGGTGGACGCGCCTCCCCCGAAGGATTGCAGCCCGATACCGGCCCAGATACGCAATAGAGTCCAGGCCGTGGGATCGTCGTCGGTCCGTGCGGTTCTCCGCGTCGTGTGTCCTCTATGATGCGTTGTGCGCAGGGGTGGGCCGTCCTTTCGCCGTGTCGATGAGAGTGCGCGCCGTCAGGGCGGGGGACGCCCGGTCGCGCGGCGTGCGGCGCGCGGCGCGCGGCGCGCGGGGATACAGGCGTCCCGTCGTGTAGTGTAGCAAGTCCCGCGTGGGCGCCGACCATGGCGCCGGAGCTTATCCCATGCGGCGGGGACGAGAGGCGCGCGCATCCCTGTCTATCCCTGTCTATCCCTGTCTATCCCCGTATACTACGGGTAGGGGCGTCCCGCGGGGCGCCCTTTTCGTGCGTGATAAGAGCGAGGGGCGGGACATGATCCGGCGGATGGGGCAGCTTTTCGGGGGGTACGCGTTCAAGCGTCAGGACCTGCGTCTCCTTTATGCCACGGTCTTCCTCTCGTTCCTGGGCACGTCGGTCGCCTTCCCCCTGCGCCTGCTCTACGCGCAAGCGCATCAGGCCAGCCCGGCTGAACTCGGGGTCATGGCCGCGGCGTTCCTCATAGCGCCGCTCGCCGGTCAACCGGTCATGGGTTGGTTGGTCGATCGGTGGGGGCGCGTCCCGGTCCTGATGCTCGGCTTGGTGAGCCACGTCGTGCTCTGCCTCTTCTACATCTTCTTCACCACACCCCTCGATCTTATCGCGTTGCGCTTCCTGGAGGGTTTGACGGTCTCCGCCGTCCAGCCGGCCATCAGCGCCTACATTGCCGACGTCACGCCCGCGGAGCACCGCTCGGAGGCATACGGCGCGTTGAGCGCCACCCTCAACGCCGGCATGTTTATCGGGCCGCTCGTGGGCGGCGTCATCGGTCAGAGCGTCGGCTTCACGGCCGCCTTCTGGGTCAACGTCGCCATCGAGGCGCTGGCGGTCGTCCTCGTGTGGGGGCGTATCCACGAGCCCCCGACGCATACGCTCGACCAGCGCGGCGGCGCGACGCCGATCTCCGTCGGGCGTCTCCTCTCCCTGCCGCTGCTGGGCGCGTACGCCGCCTTTTTCACCACGCAGATGGTCATGGGCATCATGGGCTCCCTCTGGTCGATCTGGGTGCGGGATCTGGGCGGATCGTACACCTATATCGGCGCGACATTTACGGTGTTCGCCCTCCCACAAATCCTGTTCGGGACCTTCGCGGGTCGGCTCGGCGATCGGTGGGGCCGCGCGCCCCTGGTCCTGGTCGCCGGTCTCCTGGTGAGCGTCATCTACGCGGCCTATGGCACGACGACCAACCTCACGCTCATCATGATCCTGGGTATCGCGGAAGGGCTCTTCCTGGTCTTCCAGCAGCCGGTCGTGCAGGGCCTGCTCGCCGACGCCTCACCGGCCGAGGCGCGGGGGCGCGTGCAAGGCATCGCGGGCGCGACGGGCGCGGTCGGCGGCGCGCTGGCCGCCTTCGCCTCGCTCCCGCTGTATCACGCCTCCCACCCCCTCCCCTTCACCCTGGCGGGCCTTGTCATGGCCCTGGGATCGGTCCTGGCGGCGGCCGGCGCGCTCGCGTACTCCCGACAAAAGGGACGGGCCCTGCGGCCTCCAGCGCGGGCTGACGCCGCGGCCGCACGCTAGCGTTCCGTCAGAGGGGTTGCCGTACGGCGGCCGGACCCACGAGGACCGCCGGCTTCCAGCCGGCACGCTCTTGCCGGCAGTCAGCGGAGCGCGGCGCCGGCGGTCCCCCTGGGCGCCCCGGCAAAGGGAGCCCTTGGGTCTGCGCGACCCCCGGACGCCGATAGCGCAAACAGAGCCGCCGCTATACTGGACTCCACCCGCGCAGGTGCTTGACCGATTGGCGGTATTCCCACTCGATCGCGTCTTTGAGCACGTGCCCGAGCCGGCCGCTGATGGTGCGCCCGGCGACATCGGCGACGCCGCGCTCGCCGCCGACCGAGACGACGTAGCCTTTATCGTGGAACTGGAACGCGCGTAACGGGCGGCCGTACAGTTCCGCCTGCAAGTTATACGCGACCGTCTCCCCCTCTTCGAGGGCGATCTGCGCCAGGGGCGGCAGCGCGTGGCCCGTCTTCGGGTCGACGACCGACGCCAGATCGCCCGCCACGAAGATCTCGTCGTGGTCGAGGGCGCGCAGATACTGATCGACTTTGATCCGTCCGTTGTACCCGATCGCCAGCCCCGACCCCGCCACGAGGTCGGGCGCTTTCACGCCGCCGGCCCACACGAACACGTTGCCCTGTACCACCTCGCCGCCCTTGAGCCGGACGCCCTCGGGCAGCGCCTCGGCGATCGCGGCGTTGGTCCGCACGACCACGCCGAGGTCGGCCAGGATCTTCCCCGCGCGATTGATGAGGTCCGGCGACGATCCGGCCAGGATCGTATGCCCCGCCTCGACCAGCACAACGCGACAGCGGTCGGCCGGGATGTCGTGCCGGGCGGCCAGAGCCGGCAGTTCCTCGGCTAACTCCCCGGCGAGCTCTACCCCCGTGGCGCCCGCCCCCCCGATGACCACGGTCAGCAGGCGGCGTTGCTCAGCGGGATCGCGTGTCCCGGCCGCGTCCGCGACCGCCTTGCTGACCGCCGTCCACACGACTCGTGCGTCGTCGACCGACCACAGAAAGAGCGCCCGTTCGGCCAGGCCCGGTATAGCGAAGTCGTTGGGGCGGCTCCCGAGCGCGAGCACGAGACGCGTGTAGGGGATAGGGCCGGCGTCGGTGCGTACCTGTTGTCCCGCGATGTCGAATCCCGCGATCGTCGTGCGGACGAACGTGACCCCGCGCGCGAGCACCTGGTCGAGGGGGACGCGTACCGCGTCGACCGCGCGCGCGCCAGCGGCGACGCGCGGGAGCTCCGTCAGCACCTGATGATAGTCATGGCGGTCGACGAGGGTGATGTCCGCCGTGTGATCCTCGTCCAATTGGGTCAACACGCGCAGGGCCACGTGCAGGCCCGCGTAGCCCGCCCCCGCGATGACGATCCTTTGCCGTCCTCCTAGCCCGTTCATCTCTCCCCCTCCCCACGTTCGACGCGCCTGTTCTACCATGTTGTACCGCAAAACCTCGCGCGATGACAGGGAGTGCCGATTTCCTCCACGGCTTCGGTCAGACCCGTGGTGTGATGGCGACATCGACGGCCGACGATGAGGAGGGTACATGCTTTTACGTACTGTCAAAAAATCTACGTGACAGGCCGGAAGCACACCGCCATGGTCATGTTCCCCGCGACAATATGGTGTCCGTCTGTCAGGCGTTGCCTTCGGTGTCCATTTGTCAGGCGTTACCTTCGGCGCCCGGATTGACGCCGCGGGCATGGCGTCACCTTCATCGGCGATGCCCCACGAGAACGAGCAGCGCGGCCAGGCCAATACCCACCAACTCGCCGCTGTCGGCCTCAGGTGTCGCCGATGGAGGCGCTCCTCCGGGGGCAGGGTGAACAGGGGGCGTGGAACGCCTGGGCTTCCATGTGCTGTGCTTGACACGGCCCTTCGTGACAGCGCGATGGCGAAGCGGAGTATGCCGCATGGTCTTGCGATGCGCCTTCCGGGTCCGCGCCCTGGGCGAGTACACCTGGTCGGCCGTCGCCGCCCGCCGCCACGCGCTCTACCACGACATGCTCGGCTAACCCTCATCCTCGGCCAGTGGCTGTCCGTGGTCCATCGACAGGGTTTGTTATTCTCGCCTTGATGGCGGGTTCAGCCGTATGCAACAGGCGCGTCAGGGCTCAAGTAGTCGCGCCAGCTGAGTGAGCACATCCTGCACATCAAGCTCAAGGGTCGCGATGCGCTCTCTCAGGCGAGCCTGTTGTGCCTGAGCGGCTTCGAGGCTCTCACGCAGGAGTACGAGATCTCGACGCGCCTGGCGAAGGGCGAGTAGTGGCGGGCGATTCAATCGTAGACGTGACACATGAAATGCGCCCGTGTCGGTAAGGGCTATTACGCGTCCGTCGGCATCTTCGCGCAGATGCAGCCCGAGGTCATCACGCGCGGGATGTAGGAGTCTCCTCGTGATTGTGAGCGAATCCGTGCCAGGCCAGTAGTCCCCCTTGAGGCGATTGCATGTTGGGCAGCAGTAGACCAGGTTGTCCGCATCATCTCCGCCACCGGCCGTGCGTGGTTTGAAATGGTCGATCTCCAATTCACTGCCGGCTTCGGCCTCCCGGACACTACAGTAGCCACAGCGCGCGTCATACCTCTGGCGTACCTCAGTGCGGCGCTGTTGCTCAGTCATCGTCGTCGAGCATCAAGGACGAAGCGTGTCTTGGAGCGCGCGCTCATAGTCCGTTCGCAGCGCCTCCCGCTCCCGGACCAGTCCGGTGAGTTGCATCCTGGCGCGTCCGAGCAAATCCGCATACCGTTCGGCCAGGGCGGCAAGTATTACATCTTGCGCGTGCATCTGACTCAAATCGGCCTGGAGATGTACCTGTTCTTCCCGCAGTCGCTCCATTGCATGCCGCAACGCCGCCCATTCACCATGCTCTAGCTGCTGGCGCAAGCTGTCTACCTGCTGCCGTTCGTCGTCCGTGAGCGTCCCTTGCTCGCCGCGTCGTTGCAACGCGTCGAGACGTTGCTGCTTGTCGTCGTCCCACATCGGTCCTACCTCTTATCGACCCAGCCATCCCACACACTCATTATCCGCTATTCGCGCCACAATACGGAGCCGGGGGGACGGAGCCGTCGCTAGTGATCGCGCGCGCCGCTGCGCATCAGCTTCGCGGGCGGGGGCACCGACCTGCCCGCCTACTACGAGCGGCACGGCGGCCTCGTCCTCTCCGCCGCGATCACGCGCTCGGTCTACGCGGTACGCGCGGCCGGCGACTATGAGCGGCCGCGCGTCGTCGCCGACTATACGCTACGCTGGCGTGGCGCTACCGCCCGTCCGATCCCGATATGTTGTACAACAAAATCACGCCTGGCCCGTGATGATAAGGTTTGGCGCGGCCTGAGGGGGCTATATATCGGGGACAAACGCGCGCTCATCTTCGAGGGCGTCACCGGTGTCACGTTGGTCGTCTACCGTTGCGTCTCCTCCGTTGACACGTCAAACGTCGGCATAACCGTGCGTGAGGCGCCGGGCGTCAGCGGCGGAAATAAATCGGATATATAAAGAGTAGGGCTTGCGTTGGGATACGGAACGACCCGCCTGCTCATATATGGAGAGGAACGGACTGGAGCGACGAGGGTTATGGGTAACCGTACCGAGCGGGAGACATCGCAACGGAGCGTCATCAAGACAGCTGTCATGGTCATAGCCGCGCTCTATTGCCTCGGTCTTTTCTCATGGGCGCTCACGCATGTCCTCGTCGGCGACCGATTCTGGTGGTCGTTCCTGCTCGACGCGTTCGCTCTGTACCTTTTCCTGCCTTTGCCCCTTGTCATCCTCGCAACGTTGCTCTCCAAGAGCCGTCTTGCCTGGATATCCTCCGGGGCCGCGCTGTTCCTGTGGCTTGTCCTATACGGAGCCCTCTTCACCCCCAAAGGGAGCGCGTCCGCGGGCATGTGTTGCGCAATCTGCGGGAAGCGGCGGAGCGCGTCCTCGATGCGCATCGCGCGCAGGGGCAGGACATCACGCTACCGGAGGCGACGGATCGCGTGCCCCCGGTGCGTCGCTCACGGCACGAGCAAGTGGCGCGTCAGGCACGACGTGAGCAGCGCCGAGAGCGCTACGCCGCCGTGCGTGCCCTCCATGCGCAAGGGATGCCCCTCTTGCAGATCGCGCGGCACCTCCAGATGGGGCGGGCTACGGTGCGGCGCTACGTCACGGCAGATGTCTTCCCCGAACGCGCCCCCCATCGGCGTCAACCCAGTCACCTGCTCCCCTACGTGGCCTATCTCGAACGGCGCTGGGCCGAGGGCTGCCACGATGGCGTGCGCCCGTGGAAGGATATCCAGGCCCAGGGCTTCGGCGGATCGCGCCGCATGGTCGCCCAGTGGGTATGCCAACGACGCCAAGAGCCCGCCCCCACGACGCCGCACAAATACCGGCGGGCGATCGCCGACGGTCCCGTGCGCACGCTCACCGAGGGCTGCACCCCCCGGAGAGCGTCAAGTCGGCGTCTTGTCTGGCTCCTACTGAGGGACCCAGCGACGCTGACACGCGTGGAACAGGGGGCGTTGACACAAGTGCACGAGCAGTGTCCGGCAGCGGCGACGGCCTATTCGTTAGTACAAGCCTTCGTGCGGATGGTCGGCACACGGACGCCGTCCGCGTTCGCGCTCTGGCTGGATGCCAGGGCGCAAAGCGACCTCCCTGCCCTTCAAACCTTTGCCGAGGGGCTCAAGCAGGACGAACAGGCGATCCTGGCCGCGCTCACGTTGCCGTGGAGCAATGGGCCCTTGGAAGGCTTCGTGAACAAGATCAAGACGATTAAGCGCCAAATGTATGGGCGTGGGTCTTTCCCCATGCTGCGTCAGCGGGTCTTGTTAGCAGCCTAGGAGGTCATCCTGTTGCACCAAAAGTGACGGAGAGCCCTTTGTCAAGACAGCGAGGCCAGTGCCGAAACGCAAAACGTTGACCCCTCTCCTTCCTTGAAAGCGTTCCCTGCCGTCGTGTGCGGTGTGCCCCGACGTACACCTCGGCCGGGGTGCGGTAGGCGAGCGCCTGATGCGGTAGGCGAGCGCCTGGTGCGGGCGCTCGTGGTTGTAGAACCGGAAATAGCGGGCGAGGCTCTGCCGGGCCTCGCGGGGCGTGCCATAGGATCGCGGGTATACCTCCTCGTACTTAACGGTGCGCCAGAGGCGCTCGGTGAAGATGTTGTCCAGGGCGCGGCCCTTGCCGTCCATGCTCACCTGGATACCGCGGCCCTCTACCCGTGCGAGATACTGTGGGCTGGTGAAGTGACTGCCCTGATCGCTGTTCCAGATCACGGGGCAGCCGACCTCCAAGGCGCGGTCCACCGCCTCCAGGACGAAGCCCACCTCCAGCGTCTGGTCGAGTTCCCAGGCCACGACATAACGCGCGTGCCAGTCGAGCACCGCCACCAGGTAGAGCCACCCGGCTTGCAGCCGAATGTAGGTGATGTCGATGCCCCAGACATGGTTGGGGTGCGCGGCGCTGACGTGCCGCAGCAGGTAGGGATAGACCGGATGCGCCGGATGCGGCCGGCTGGTGTGCGGCCCCGGAACGATCCCCACGAGGCCCATCTCGCGCCTGTGCCGCTGCACCGCCTTGCGGTTGACCTCCCACCCCTCCCGGCGCAGCGTTGCCGCGACGCGCCGGGAGCCATAGAACGGAGCGGCGGTGTAGATCGCGTCGATGCGGTGCTTGAGCGCCACCTCCTCCGGCGCCGGCGCCGCCGGCCGATAGTACAGACGCGCCCGACTCACCCCGCGCAGGGCGGCCTGCGCCGTCAGCGGCACCTCAGGATGAGCGCGGTCGACCATGGCCAACCGCTCCGCCCGTGAGCACGAGTCCAGATTTTTTCTACGGCGGCAAACTGGTGAGGAGATGGCACGCGGACTGCTGAGCATGACGATAGTATCATAACGACCGATGAAAATACCCCTTCTTTAAGAGGAAAAGGAGGTGCTTATGGCCTGTCGTCAGCACCGCCCGCCTGCAACCATGCAGCGCTATCTGGCTCCCCACTATCGCGCGTGTTGGGTCTGCGGCCATCCCTTGTGGATGCTCTACCATACATCACGGACCGTCACGACCGTCGAGGGCGTGTGCCGCCTGACCCTCACGGTGCGGCGCTGCGTGCAGCCGACCTGTCCGCTCTATCGGCGCCCCTATCGGCCGGAGGAGGAAACGGCCGTCGCGTTGCCCCATGGCGAGTTCGGCCTCGACGTCATCGCCCTGATCGGCACGCTACGCTACGCGGACCACCGCAGCGTGCCCGAGATCCATCGCGCCCTCCAGGCGCGCGGCATCCCGATCGCCGCGCGCACGGTGACCTATCTGATCGAGCGGTATGAGGAACTGGTGACGGTGCGCCTGGCCGACCAGGCCCGTCTGCGGGACCGCCTTCAGGAGCAGGGGCGGGTGGTCCTCGCGCTCGATGGCCTGCAACCGGACAAGGGTCATGAGGTGTTGTGGGTCCTGCGCGACGTGCTCTCGGGCGAGGTGCTGCTGGCGCGGAGTCTGCTCGGCGCCACCGCCGACGATGTCGGGGGCCTCATCCGCGCGATGCGGACAGCGCTCCCGGCGCCGATCGTCGGGGTCATCTCCGATGGGCAAGAGTCCATCCGCCTCGCGGTCGCACGCACGCTGCCGGACGTGCCCCATCAGCTCTGTCAGTTCCATTATCTGCGCGAGGCGGCGCGCCCGCTCTATGAGGCGGATCGCCACGCCAAGAAGGAACTCAAAAAGCAGGTGCGGGGGGTGCGGCCGATCGAAAAGAGCCTGGAAGGCCGGGACGACCCGGAGGCGGAGGCGGTGCGCGGCTATTGTTTGGCTGTGCGCGGTGCCCTGAGCGACGAGGGCCATCCCCCGTTGGACGCCCCTGGGTTGGCGTTGCAGGAGCGGATAGCGGCCATCCACGCGTCGATCGAGCGGGTGGCCGCAAAAAGGGGGGCCTGCCGCGCGCGTTGGAGCGCCTGGATGCGCTCCTGCGGAAGGGCCTGGAGGTGACCGCCGCTTTCTGGCCGGATCTGCGGCAAGCCTATGCCTGGGTCCGGCAGGCGGCCCATTTCTTAGGGGACGACGACGATGTGGAGCGGTCGGTAGAGGCAGCGCTATGTCCCACACCATCCCCGTCCTCGGTCCCCCCCGCCCACTGTAGCGTCCGCACCGCCGCTGTGGGTGCGACTCCCTCAGCCGAACCGCGCCCGGTTGCTCTGGCTGCTCAGCCAGATGCTGGAGCGCCAGGTGGTCGGGGAGGCGGCGCATGAGCCCGACACACGCGCGCCAGGAGCCGACCATGGCGGCGTCTGATGTCCTGGTAGAATTGTCCGGCAAAGTGCAGGCCGCGCATCAGGAGCGGCTGGCGCTGGTCTACGTGCGGCAATCGACGCCCCAGCAGGTGCTTGACCACCAAGAGTCCACCCGCCTCCAGTACGGCTTACGTCGGCGCGCTGAAGCGTTGGGCTGGGCGCCGGAGCGGGTGCACGTCATCGATGATGACCTGGGCAAGTCCGGCGCGAGCGCGGTGGACCGCACGGGCTTCCAACGCCTGGTCGCGGAGGTGAGCCTGGGCCACGTTGGGCTCATCCTGGGCATCGATATGTCCCGTCTGGCCCGCTCCTGCGCCGACTGGTACCCGTTGCTCGAACTCTGTGCCCTCTTCGGGACGCTCATCGCCGACAGCGACGGTGTCTACGACCCGGCGCAGTACAATGATCGCCTCTTGCTCGGCTTAAAGGGCACCATGTCGGAAGCGGAACTGCATATCTTGCGGCAGCGGCTGCGGCAGGGGCGGCTCAATAAAGCCCGCCGGGGCGCCCTCGCCGTCCCGCTGCCCGTCGGCTATCTACGCCGCCCCTCCGGCGAGGTGGCGCTGGACCCCGATGAACAGGTGCAGGCGGTGGTCCGGTTGATCTTCCGCCAGTTTGAGGAGTTGGGCACCCTCAACGCGGTGCTGCGCTACCTGGTCCGCCACCAGATTTAGCTCGGGGTGCGTCTGCGTGAGGGACCGAACCGCGGCGACCTTGTCTGGCGGCGCCCCAACCGGCAGACGCTGCAGAACCTGCTGCACAATCCACTCTACGCCGGGGCCTACGCCTACGGGCGCCGTCAGATCGATCCGCGGCGTAAGCAGCCCGGTCGCCGTGCGACAGGACGGGTCGTGCAACCGGAGGACCGCTGGTTCGTGCTCATCCGGGACCAG
>JAABUO010005200.1_pt1 | contig 15215 bp, 14 predicted proteins | sample 5559291 | NCBI WGS metagenome assembly JAABUO01 (sample SAMN10711878, study PRJNA513372) | rock metagenome | isolation source: Antarctica rocks | place: Antarctica: Victoria Land, Finger Mt sud
ACGGTGGACGGGTCCATGAGAACTGCTCTCCTCGCCGTGTGGACTGGACACGGCTACCGGTAGCATGCCTCATGTGGCCCGTTCCTGTCATCCTCCCCCCGCTCCACACTTTCATGGGGTTGTACCCAAAAACCCCCAGGTTCTACTAACGCGCCCGCACGGCTAGCGCGCCCGCACGGCATCCACGATCACCTGCAGTTGCTCAGTATCGAACGGCTTGGAGAGGACGCCGATGCCGGTGTCGGCGAAAAGACGACTCTGTGAGGGGCTGAGGACGGAGGCCGTGCAGAGCACGACGGGGATGGATGTGGTGCGCGGGTCGCGCTGAAGTTCATCGAGGAGCGTCAGACCATCGACTTTGGGCATCATTATGTCCAGAAACACGATGTCGGGCCGCGCGGCGGCGATATTCTCCCGCGCCCCCGTGGAGTCTGTCGTGCCCGTCACCTCGACCCCGATTTCCTCTAACAGCAGCGTGAGCAACTCGACGATGGCGCGCTGATCGTCGACGACGTAGGCCCTCACGCTCCCACGCCCCAGGCGTCGAGGACGGCGGCCAGGGACTCGTCGACCGCCGCGTCGAGGCGGCGCGCCAGCGCCCACACATCGTCCCGCGCCGCCGCGCCGCCCTGGCCGCCATCGCTCACCACGAGTTGCGCCACGCGCCACACCTCGCGGCGCAGCGCGATAAACTCGCGCGCCAGGTCGCCGACGCCAGTTCCCTGGCCGCGCCGCAAGAACGCGTGCGCGTGCGCGGCGCTCGTCCGAAGCGACAGCGCGGTCGCCGCGTCAGCGCTCGATGTCGGCAAATCGAGTGTCGCCGCGATCCCGTCGAGCAGTTCACGGCCCTCTCCGCGCAACTCGGCGAGCGAGAGATCGGGCCGCTGCTGGAAGGCATGAAAAGCCGAGAGGCGCTGGACCCATCGCACCAGCACGCGCGTCCGGTCACGGCGCAGCGCCGCGGCGGTCTGCCGCAGCAGTACGGTCGATACGGCCGGGGGCGCCGCTGTCGTCGGGGTCGCATCGCGACGAGCCGCGGACCCGATCGCGCTATAGAGCGCCTCGATGTCGAAGGGCATGACAAGCCCGGCGGCAACCGCCAGGTCCGGGTCGCGCAACGCCCGCTCGACGAGATCCGGCGCGTCCGAGGTCACGACGACGCCGATCCCACGCGTGCGATCGTCGCGCCGCAGCCGCCGCAACAACTCCCACGGGGCCTCGTCGCCCGGCATCAGGTCGAACAGCATGACCTCCGGCGCGCGCTGTTCGAGCCGCGCCGGCGTCACCTGCGCGTAGGCGTACCCCGCCGTCTCATAGCCCTCGGCCTCGAGCAGGATACGATTGAGCTCGAGCACATCGTGCCGATCGTCGACGATGGCGATAAGGATAGGATCGACCATATGGCCTCGCCGCTATGTGACCAGGGCCATGAGGGGCGTGAGCGCCGCGGCGCTCACGCCCCTCACGGCCCTCGCGTCCACGCCGACAGGATAGTCGTTCGCCAGGCGGACCCGCGCCAACTCGACAAAACCGGCCTCGATCGCCGATTCCGCGCCACAGTTCAAAGACGCTGTGTCGTTCATAATCCCATCGGAGCACAGCCCCGTCTCCCGGTCATAGACCGGCGTACCGGCCGCGTTGTCCCCGTCGAGCCAGGCGGCCCACGCGAGCGCCTGGCGACGATAGAGCGGCCTGGCCGTCAGACGATAGAGTTCCTCCAGACCGAGCACGACCGTCGACACATCGTAGGCGCACTGTTGATCTTGCAAGATGGGGTACACATGATAGCGCCCCTGCGCGAGCGCCGGCTCGACGAGGTTACGCACGGTCGCGTCGCACGCCGCCACGTAGTCGAGGCGCGAGAAGAGGCGCGCCGCGCGCGCGACGGCCTGGAGTTGGTGGTAGCCCCAGAGCGCGACGCTCGCCTGAGCGGTACGATCGCGGAAGTAGCCCGGACCGCTGGAAACGATCGCATCGCATAGCGCGCAGATGCGCCGACACAGGGCGTCGTGGGATCGAACTTGGTAGAGTTCCATCAGGGTGAGGGCATGAACCGCTTTCACCTTCATGTCGCTCGTCGGGGCGAGGCGTCCGCGCAGGAACAGACGCAGGTAGCGATCCTCGCCCGTGACACGCCAGGCCAGCGCGAGCGCCCACATGGCGCGCGCGGTCCACCACTTGCCGCCGCTATAGGAGGTTAGGCCGCGCTCGTTTTTCGCGCCGTCCCTGTCGGCGATGAAGTTTGTAAAGCGACCGTCGGGTTCCTGCATGTACGCGACGAAGCCGAGCCAGTCGTGGGCCAGGCCGAGCGCTACGGCCGAGCCTGTCTCCTTGTAGACCTGGAGGGCCAGGATGGCGGCGCGCGCCGTATCGTCGACGCAGGCCACGCCCTCGAAACCGGTCTCTTTAGCGGTGATAAACTCGAGGGGAGGCTCACGCCCCGGACCGATCGGCCGGGCGTAGATATTAACGTACGTGATACGGCGCCCATCGCGCACGAACGAGCGCGTCATACGGTGCAGATGTTTGAGAACGTTGGGGATCTCCCGCAACTCGGCGGGAGGAGGTGGGGACGGGGGCGAGGGTTGAGTATCCATAACGGCGGGGCCTGAAGATGTGGGGCGGCCCCTCGACTCCTTTCGACCGTTGCGCTTCCTATGGGCGGTGAGAGCGTGACCCCTAGTATAAAACGCATGAATGGCGCCAGCGGTAACACGAGACCGCCGAGCCCTTACCTGGCCGCGAGCTACCCCTTATGATACCACGGCCTGATACCAGGGCGACTTGATGATAACTTGACCCTGTATCCATAACCTCAGTACTATATATATGCACGTACTTCGTGATGGGTTGGATCGTGAAGTTTAGATCGCGGACACGAGCCTTTGTGGAGGCGCTCACAATGCAGACGACAGTCGATAAGAAGACACTAGAACTCCCCGAGGACCGCGACGCGCTGCGCGAGCTGTATCGCATGATGACGCTGATCCGCCTGTTCGAGGAAAAGGCGGAGGAGATGTACACGCGGGCCAAGATCGGCGGGTACTGCCACCTCAACATCGGCGAGGAGGCCACCGTCGCCGGCACGATCGCCGCGCTCCAGCCCGAGGACTACGTCTTCGCAAGCTACCGCGATCACGGCATCGCCCTGGCCCGCGGCTCGAACCCCGGCGCCGTTATGGCCGAGTTGTTCGGCCGCGAGGATGGCGTGGCGCACGGCCGCGGCGGCTCGATGCACCTGCTCGACGTCCCGCGCCGCTTTATGGGCGGCTACGGCATCGTCACCGGTCAACTCCCGCTGGCGGTGGGCGCCGCCATGGCGGTCGACTATCGGGGGGGACACGAGGCCGTGCTGTGCATGATGGGCGATGGCGCGGTCAACCTGGGCGCCTTCCACGAGTCGCTCAACCTGGCCGCGGTCTACCACCTGCCCGTCGTCTTCGTGGCCGTCAACAATCAGTACGGTATGGGCACCTCGGTCGAACAGTCCTCCGCCGAGCCGGAGATCTATAAGCGCGCCGCCGCCTACCGTATGCAGGGCGAGCGCGTCGATGGGATGGACGTACTGGCCGTGCGCGACGCGACAGCGCGCCTGCTCCAACTGGCGCGCGAGGAGCGCGTGCCGGGCCTGCTCGAAACCGTGACCTATCGTTTCCGCGGCCACTCGGTGGCCGACGCGGGCAAGCTCTACCGCACGGCCGAAGAAATCGCCTCCTGGAAAGAGCGCGATCCCATCCCGGCCTTCCGCGCCCAGCTCAAAGAGCGTGGCGTCCTGACCGACGACGATGCGACGAGGATCGAGGAGGCGGTGGCGCGGGATGTCCAGTCCGCGGTCGACTTCGCCGACGCGAGCCCCGACCCGGACACGGCGACCCTGTACAACAATATCTACGGCCCCGCGGCCGCCGGGCAATTCGACCGCATGGGACCGGGCGGCCCCTTCGGCGAAGCGTTACCGACGGCGGGCCTGTAAGGAGCCAAAGTGGCCATCATCACATATCGCGAGGCGCTCAACGCGGCGTTGCGGGAAGAGATGTACCGCGACGAGAGCGTCTTTCTCATGGGCGAGGAGATCGGGGTCTTCGAGGGCTCGTACAAAATCACGCGCGGTCTCATCCAGGAGTTCGGCGCGAAGCGCGTGCGCGAGACGCCTATCTCCGAAGAGGGCTTCCTCGGCGCGGGGATCGGCGCGGCCATGCTGGGCCTGCGCCCCGTCGTCGAAATCATGACGATCAACTTCATCCTGGTCGCGATGGATCAAATCATCAACAACGCGGCCAAGATCCGTTACATGTTCGGCGGCGAGGCCAAGGTGCCGATGGTCATCCGCACGCCGGGCGGAGCAGGGGCGCAGCTCACGGCGCAGCACTCCCAGAGCCTGGAGGTGTGGTTCGCCAGCACCCCCGGCCTCAAGGTCGTCGCGCCCGCCACACCGTACGACGCCAAGGGCCTGCTCAAAGAGGCCATCCGCGACGAGGATCCGGTTCTGTTCATCGAGACCCTGTCCATCTATAACACGAAGGGCGAGGTGCCCGAGGGCGATTACACGGTCCCGATCGGCCGGGCCGACGTCAAGCGCGAGGGGACCGACATCAGCCTCATCGCCCACTCCTATATGGTCCTGCGCTGCCTGGAAGCGGCCGAGCGGCTAGCCAGGGAGGGGATCAGGGCCGAGGTCGTCGACCTGCGCAGTCTGCGGCCGCTCGACATGGAGACGGTCGCCGCGTCGGTCCGCAAGACGCACCGCGCGCTCTGCGTCGAAGAGGGCTGGCCGAGTTTCGGCATCACGGCCGAGTTGACCGCGCGCATTCAAAAGGCCTGCTTCGACGACCTCGACGCGCCGATCGAACGCGTTGGCGGCGGCGAAGTGCCCATGCCCTACGCCAAGCCGCTGGAGCGCGCCGTCATCCCCAACGCCGATAAAATCTACCAGGCCGCGAAAGCGGTCCTCCGCGAGAGCGGGCGGTAACGAGTAGTCATTGGGAGAGAGCCATGCCGGAAGAAATCGTGATGCCGCGCTTGAGCGACACCATGGAAGAGGGCACGATCGCCCAGTGGCTCAAGCGCGAGGGCGAGGCGGTACACAAGGGCGACGCTATCCTGGAGATCGAGACCGATAAGGCCAACATGGAACTGGAGGCCTATAGCGACGGCACGATCCAGAAGATTTTGATGGGCGAGGGCTCGACGGTCGCGGTCGGCGCCGTCGTCGGCCTCCTGGCCAAACCGGGTGAAGCCCTCGCTCCGTCTCCCGCGGCCGGCGCGCAAGGCGCGGCCACGGCCGCGGCCGCATCGCCGACAGGGAGTGGACGACAGCAGGCGCCCGACGATGTCGCAGTGGTCGCAAGCGGCACTAGCGGCGCGGTCGTGAGCGGCAATACGAGCGGCACTAGCGGCGCGGTCGTGAGCGGCGACGTCATGGCGATGACGCCCGACGCCGATGAGATGCCCTCGCGCGAGGTGGCGACGGTCCAGGGCCTCGCGTCGACGGTTATCGACACGACGTCGAGTGGCGGCGCGCCTAGCAACGGACACGGGCGCGTCAAGGCGTCGCCCCTGGCGCGCAACCTCGCCCGCGCGTACGCGATCGACCTGCGCGCCCTCGACGGACAGGGCAGCGGCCCCGGCGGCCGCATCGTCAAGAATGACGTCGAGCGCTACCGGGCGCGCAACGGAGCGGCCGCCGTGACGGCGCCGCCGACCCCTGAATCGGCTCCCGCGCAACCAGCGCCACAACCAGCGCCGCGGCCGGCCCCGACGCCCGCACACCCGGCGGCCGGCCCGCTCGCCGATGGGGATGAGGTGCGACCGGCAAACCGCATCCAGCAGGTGATGGCGCGCCGCCTCACCGAAAGCAAGTCGACGGTCCCGCATTTCTACGTCACGAGCGAGATCGACATGGCCGCCGCGGCCGACCTGCGCAAGAGCATTCAGGACACCTTCGGCCCGGAGGGAAAGGTCAGCTACAACGACCTCGTCGTGCGCGCCTGTGCCCTGACGCTGCGCGCGATGCCCGGCGTGAACACGTCCTGGCGCGATGGGCAATTCGTCGCCCACGGCCACGTCAACGTCGGTATCGCCGTGAGCCTGCCCGACGGCCTCGTCGTTCCGGTGATCCGCGACGCCGATCGTAAAGGGTTGCGCGAGATCTCAGCCGAGAGCAAAACCCTGGCCGGCAAGGCGCGCGACGGCAAGCTGGCCCCGGCGGACATGGACGGCGGGACGTTCACCGTGAGCAACCTGGGCATGTACGACGTCGAGGAGTTCCAGGCCATTATCAACCCGCCCGAGAGCGCGATCCTCGCCGTCAGCTCGATCGTGGAGAAGCCGGTCGTCGTCGACGGCGCGGTCGTCGCGCGCCCGCGCATGCGCGTCAGCCTCTCCGTCGACCATCGCGTCATTCCGGGCGTCCCCGCCGCCGAGTTCCTCCAGGGTGTCAAACGGCTCCTGCAAGAGCCGCTGCGCCTGGGATTCTAGAATCCCTCGCAGTGCGCGGAGGAGGGGCGCCCCTCTTTTAGGGGTAGGTTTGTCACGCGAGAGGGAGGGTCGGAAGGGCGACGCCCTCCGACCCTCCCTCTCGCGTGTGGAGAGGTAAGCAGCGTCGCCGGGCGCCCCTCCACACAAAAAATCTACCCGTGTAAGGGGGCGCCCCTCCTCCGCGCACAGCAATTCTCGCGCACGGCGATTCTACCCGTTCGCGGCGGCGCGCCCGTTTTCCTCCGCGAGCGAATCATAAAGGCAGCGAATACGGTCGGCGACGCTGTCCCAACCGTACGGCTCCGCGCCGCGGCGCGCGGACAACTCCATGCGCCGCGCCAGAACCGGGTTGCGCAGCACCGTGGCGAGCCGGTCGGCGAAGGCGGCCGCGTCGCGTGGCGGGGCCAGATACCCGTTCTCGCCGTCGTGGACCGTGAGTTGCAGCCCTCCCGCCGCCGAGGCCACGACCGGCCGGCCGCAGGCCAGGGCCTCCAGCGCCACCATGCCGAACGACTCGTGCAGCGACGGCACGACCACGACATCCGCCGCGGCCATATAGCGTGGCAGCCGCTCCCGCGCGACGGCCCCAACCACCTGTAGACGCTCGCCCAGCCCCGTCTCGGCCGCGGCCGCGTGCAGACGCGTCACCTCGGCGGCGCCGGCCGGCCCCGTCACCGGGCCGCCGACCACGACGAGCCGCGCGTCCACGACGCCCCGCTCCGAGAGCAGAGCCGTGGCGCGCACGGCCGTCCCCAGGTCTTTAAGCGGTTCGATCCGCGCCGCGGCCACGACGATCGGGGCATGGGGGGACAACTCGAGCGCGCGACGCGCGGCGGCGCGATCGCGGGGGGCGAACAACGCGAGGTCGACCCCGCATGGGATAGCGTAGATACGCGCATGGCCCGCGTCATAGAACTCGCGCAACTGCGCCGCCTCGAGCGCGCTGGCCGCCACGATCGCATCGACCCCGCGCAACACCTCTCCTTCTAAGAGCGCGCGCCGCTGATCGGCCGGGCTCCAGATCCCCGCGACGACGCGCTTGACCTCGGCCAGCGTATGGAACATATGCACGGCCGGCGCGCGCCAACGCCGCCGCAGGCGTAGGGCGGTGAGGCCGGAGAGCCAGTAGTGGCTGTGAACGACATCGTAGGGCTGGCCCTCCACGCCGGCAAAAGCGACGATACCGGCGGTAAAGAGAGGCACGAACGGCAATAGGTCGTCGGGCGGGAGCGGTTCCAGCGGCCCGGCGTCGATGACGATGACGCGCACGCCCGGTTCCAGCGGCACGATATCAGGGGTCGTCGTATCGGCGCGCCGGGTAAAGATATCGACCTGTAGGTCCTGGCGCGCCAGCGCCGCCGACAACTCCCGCACGTAGACGTTCGCTCCGCCGGCATTACTCTGACCGGCCCGGTCGAGCGGGCTTGCATGGAGTGAGATGAGTGCGACACGCGAGAGCATGGTAAGCGTTGCGTCCTTGCACGAAAGGGGCGAGATAGAAATACCTCTTCAGTATACCCCTCCCCCCTCGCCCCCCTTACACGGGGAGGTTTTTTGTGTGGAGGGGCACCCGGCGTTGCCAGGCGCCCCTCCACACGAGAGAGAGGGGGTGAGGGGGTATCCGCCATCCGGGGGATTGTATGAGGCCAAAGACACGTGTTTAATAGGCACGCATCATCGCCGTGTCCGCGGCTTTGGTCTCATGACAACGTACGACGACCGCGGTCGCGTGAGGACCCACCTTCATGATGCAGACAGCGCAGGCCGCCACTATCCCTGCCATCACCGTCCTGCTCGTCGAGGACGACAAGGCCGACGCGCGCCTCCTGCGCGCCCTGCTCTCCGACGCGCGAGGCGCGCCGGTCACCGTGGCGCAGGTCGAGCGGCTGGCCGATGCCGTCGCCAGCCTACAGGATCGCGCCACCGACGTCATCTTGCTCGACCTCTCGCTACCGGACGCGAACGGCCTCGACGGTCTGCGCCGTCTCCGTGCCGTCGCCCCACGCATCCCGATCGTGGTGATGGGCGGGCCGGAGGACGAGCGACTCGCCCGCGCGGGCGTACACGAAGGGGCGCGGGATTACCTCCTCAAGGGGCAAATGGAGAGCGACGCGCTGGACCGCGCCCTGCGCTATGCGATCGAGCGCCAGCGCGCGGAAGACCACATCGATCGCCTGACCCACCGCGACACCCTCACCGGCCTGCCCAACCGCCTGCTCTTACGCGATCGCCTGACCCATGCGCTGGACCGGGCGCGCCGGCAGGGGCAGGCGGTCGCCGTGCTGTTTCTCGACATCGACGGCTTCAAGAGGGTCAACACGACCCTCGGGCACGAGAGCGGCGACACACTGCTGCAAGAGGTCGGCCGCCGGATCGTCGCCGCCATGCGCGAGAGCGACACGGTGGCCCGCATCGGCGGCGACGAGTTCGCGATCATCCTCCCCGACATCACGCGCGAGTACGATATCCCCGCCGTCGCGCGCCAGTTGCTCGACCTCCTCTCGGCCCCGTTCGCGCTACGAGGGCGCGACGTACATGTGACGGCCAGCGTCGGGATCGGCCTGTATCCGTCGGGCGGCCATGACGTCGACAGCCTCTTGAAGAGCGCGGACACGGCGCTGTATCGCGCCAAGGAGGCGGGCAAAAACCGCTACGAGTTCTTCACGGAAGACATGACGCGCCGCGCCTACGAACGCTTCACCCTCGAGCACGACCTGCGCGACGCCATCGCGCGCGGCGCTCTGACACTCCACTACCAGCCGGTTGTCACCCTGCAGACGGGATCCGTCTGTCGCGTCGAGGCCCTCGTGCGCTGGCCGCACCCACGGTTCGGCCTCGTCTTCCCCGATTCCTTTATCCCCATAGCCGAGCAGACAGGCGCGATCGCGGCGCTGACGGAGTGGGTGCTGAACACGACCCTCGCGCAAAGCGGGACCTGGAAAGGAGGCCTGGCCGACGCCGCGGTCGTCGAGGCGGACCTCGGCCTCTCGGTCAATCTGGCGGCGCGCACGCTGTACGACCCGGACCTGCCGAGGCTCGTGGCGCGGTTGCTGGAGCGCCACACCGCCGCGCCGATCGGCCTCACCCTCGAGGTGAAGGAGAGCGCGGTTATGGTCGACGCGCCGCGGGCGCGGGACATCCTGGCGCGCCTGGCGGCACTCGGCGTACGCATCGCGCTCGACGACTTCGGCGCGGGCTACTCATCGCTGAGCCTCCTCAAACACCTCCCTGTCCATGAGATCAAGATTGATCGCGCGCTCACGCGAGACGTGAGCGGCGACATCAAAGGCGCCAAAGACGCGGCGATCGTCTGCTCGATCATCGGGATGGCGCGCGCGCTAGATCTGGAGGTTGTGGCGGAAGGGGTCGAAGACCGGGGCGCGTATACGTTCCTGCACGGCGTCGGCTGCGACGCCGCGCAGGGCTATCATGTGAGCCGCCCGCTCCCGGCCTCCGGCCTGCGCCAGTGGCTATCCGCGTGGCGTGGGACGCCGTAAGTAGCCCTCACCCCCCTCACTCCCACCCGTCGCCCTGCTTCGAACCGGTCTCTCGGCCCCGCGAAACCGCCATTGGGGCCGGCTCTCCAGGTGCGCGTAGGAGGAGGAGTGGAGCATTCCTCCCCTCGTTTGACAGCGCGCGACACGGCCAGTAGCATGGCAATAGCTTCGGGGGCGCGACACGAGGGAGTAGATCTATGTTCATGTTCGATCGTGAGGCTGAGACACTGCCTCGCGCGGAACTCGCCGCACTACAGACGGAGCGACTGCGCGCGGTCGTGACGCGGGTGGCGCGGGACGTCCCGTTCTACCGCGATCGCTTCGCCGACGCGGACATCGACCCCGCCACCATCCGCTCGCTCCAGGACCTACCGCGCCTGCCCTTCACGCGCAAGGCCGACCTGCGCGACAACTATCCCTTCGGGCTCCTCGCCGTCCCGCGCGAGCGGGTGACCCGCCTGCACGCGTCGTCGGGCACCAAGGGCAAGCCCACCGTCGTCGGCTACACCCGCGACGACCTGACGCTATGGGCCGCCTGCTGCGCCCGCGCCCTCGCCTGCGCCGGCGCCCAACCGGGCGACGTCGTCCACAACGCCTACGGCTACGGGCTCTTCACCGGTGGCCTGGGCCTGCACGCCGGGGTCGAGGCCCTCGGCGCCACGGTCTTCCCGGCGTCGAGCGGGAACACCCCGCGCCAGATCCTGCTGCTGCAAGATTTCGCCGCGCGCGTGCTGTGTTGCACCCCCTCCTACGCCCTCAACGTCGCCGGCGTCATGGCCGAGAACGCGATCTCCCGCGACACGTTGGCGCTCGAGATCGGGATCTTCGGCGCCGAGCCGTGGACCGCCGAGATGCGGCGCCGCATCGAGCGGACGCTCGGCATCGCCGCGCTCGACATCTACGGACTCTCGGAGATCATGGGACCGGGCGTGGCGATGGAGTGCGCCGAGGGGCGCGATGGGCTGCACCTTTGGGAGGACCACTTCCTACCCGAGATCGTCGATCCCGCCACGGGAGAATCGCTCCCGGACGGACGCTTCGGCGAACTCGTGCTCACCACGTTGACGAAAGAGGCCATGCCGGTGCTGCGCTACCGCACCGGCGACATCACGATGCTGATGAGCGAGCCGTGCCTCTGCGGTCGAACCCACCGGCGCATCGCCCGACTGGCCGGGCGCACCGACGACATGCTGATCGTGCGCGGCGTCAACGTCTTCCCGTCCGAGGTTGAGCGCGTGCTGCTCGGGTTCCCGGAGGTGGCGCCACACTACCATATCGTCGTCACCCGGCGCGAGGCGCTCGACACATTGGAAGTGCGGGCCGAGATCACTCCCGAATACAACGCCTTCCTCGACGACCTGCTCACGCTAGCGGCCCTGCGCGACCGGGTCAACGACCTCCTCGACGCCGCTCTAGGGATCGGAACCGACGTCGTGCTGCACCCGCCCGGCGCGCTACCCCGCTCCGAAGGCAAGGCCCAGCGCGTGTTCGACAAACGAGAGATTTGACCCTCCTCGCCCCTCGCCCCTCGCCCCTCGCCCCTCGCCCCTCGCCCCGTGCGCGGGAGAGGTAACAGCCCTCACCCCGTGCGCGGGAGGGGGGGACAAGCGGAAGACAAAAACAAATAATGAAGGAGGACACACATCAATGGTCAAGCTCATCGCCATGTACAAGAAGCCACAGGACGCTGCTACGTTCGACCAGGTCTACTTCGGCGAGCACATCCCCGCCGTCGAGAAGATGCCGGGGCTGCGCCGCGCCGAGATCAACAAAGTCACGGGTTCGCCTATGGGCGAGCCGGAATATTACCTCATCACCAGCCTGTACTTCGATGATCTGAACGCCTTGAACGCGGCCATGGCTTCCGAGGAGGGCCGCGCCAGCGCGCGGTCGCTGCGCAAGCTCGGCGCCGAGGTCTCGATGCTGACCGCCGACGTGCAGGAGATGTGAAACGGAAGGAGCCGATACATGACTGTAAAACAGGTCTCTATCGCGGGGGCGATGGGTATGCTTATGCTCGCGACGATCGCCGGCCTCGGCGCGGGAGGCCCCGCTCGGGTCGTCGGTGTGTTCGCGGGTACTAACTCGACCTGGCGCCAAGGCCCGGCCATCGTCCTCCCTTATACCGTGGCGAGCGTCGGCCCCCTCCGTCTCGTGCTGCACGGACGGCGGCTTGCGTCACTGGGGCGCGTAGCGTACAGCTACAGGCTGGAGTGCGGTGGGCGGGGGGTCGCACGCCTGGTACAAGTGAGCGATGGCCAAGCCGGTCACGCGCAGACAGTCTTAGTCTCCCTCCCCACGGTGAGTTGCCATGCGGCACGGCAACTCACCGTGGGGACTCTCCCGCAAGTGGCGACCTTGCGAACAGGCGACGCCTGGGTCATCGGCTTGTCCGCGCAGGTGGTCCCGATCCCAACGCATCCGACCCTCGCGCGAGCAGACCGCGTCTTCGTAATGGGCACGGATGGGCAACTCCGCGCCGGCCTCGGCAGCGTGTGGCGGTAGGATCGGACACATGAACGCGCGTGTCGCGGTTGTCGCGTCCGGATGTATCGCTATTGCCCTTGCCGCGTCCGGGTGTGTCGCCCTCGCCGCACACCCGGTTACCTCACAACCGATTTACACGGTGGCCGATTCGCCATCCAAAATTGGTCTTCACGGCAGATGTGGGGAAGTCGAGATGACAAACCACTGTAGGGCGCTGACTTTGGTCCTGGCAGCGCCGCTTCGCCCTCGACGGTTCCCCTTCGCGGTGGATAACCCGCTCCATGCGCCTCGCCCGCGGCATAAACTACCGACACTACCAATTCTCGGTACTTCGGGCTAAAGGACTATCAATGACGTCACAATCCACCTACGAGAACATCCTGGTCGCCGTCGAGGGACCCGTGGCCACGGTCACGCTCAATCGGCCCAAAGCCCTCAACGCGCTCAACGCCGCGCTGATGGGGGATCTCGCCGACGCCCTGACGCGACTCGACCGGGACGACGCGGTGCGCTGCATCGTCCTGACCGGAAACGAGCGCGCCTTCGCCGCCGGGGCCGACATCAAGGAGATGGCCGGCGCGACCGCGATCGACATGCTCCAGCGCAACGGTCTCTCCGCGTTCGACGTCATGCGCCGTATCTCAACACCGCTCATCGCCGCCATCGGCGGCTTCGCCCTGGGGGGCGGCTGCGAGCTCGCCATGGCCTGCGACATGATCGTGGCTTCCGAGACGGCTACATTCGGCCAGCCCGAGATCAACATCGGCGTTATCCCCGGCGCCGGCGGGACGCAGCGTCTCACCCGCGCCATTGGCAAATACCGCGCGATGGAACTCGTGCTGACCGGCGAGCAGATGGGAGCCCAGGAGGCCCACGCGCGTGGGCTCGTCAACCGCGTCGCGCCGCAAGAGGAGTACCTGGCGGCCGCGCAAGAGCTGGCGCGTAAGATCGCCGGCCAGGCGCCCGTGGCCGTGCGCCTGGCCAAAGATGCCGTCAACAAGGCCGAGGACCTCAGCATCGAGGAGGGACTCGACTACGAGCGCCGCCTGTTCTACCTGCTCTTCGCCACCGAGGACCAGAAAGAGGGCATGGCCGCCTTCGTCGAGAAGCGCCCGGCCCGGTGGCAGGGGAAATAGAGCGAGGCGCGTCTCCCGCACTCACGTGCGGCGACAACACCAGGACATCACCAGCTAGAGGGAGGCGACGTATGAGCAACGACGACACGACCCCGGCCGCCGACGAGATGCACCCCGGCGACGAGGCTCCGCCCGGCACGCCGGGGACGGGCGAGAACATCTGCCGCGACTGCGGCGGGACCGGCCGCCTTGCCGACGGCCGCGCGTGCCCCACCTGCGGCGGGACCGGCACGGTCGTCGAGGCGATCGGCGGGGCGTGAGCTACCCAAGCGTTCACGCTTGGGCTTCGCGGTTCAGCGACCGCCGCGCCACCCCCGAAGGAACCGGCGTCTGACGCGATCTCCCCGCGCTTGTCCTTCCGGCGGCTCCCGCCGTAGGCGCCGACGCGATCACCCGCGCCGCGTTAATGTCCCGGTCATGGCATGTACCGCATCCCGCGCACGCCCACTCCCTATCAGCAAGCGCGAGTGTGTCGTTCTTCAGGCCGCAGACGTGGCACGTCTTGCTCGACGGGTAGAAGCGGTCGATCTGCTCGACCGTCCCGCCGCGCCACGCCGCCTTGTAGCGGCACATCTCGGCCAACATGCCCCACCCGCTATCCGCGATGCTTTTGGCGAGACAATGGTTCTTGAGCATCCCGCGCACATTGAGGCTTTCCAGCCTGACCGTGCCGAAGTCGCGCGTCAGGCGGTCGCTCAGCTTGTGCAGCGTGTCGCGGCGCGCGTTGGCGACGTGTTCATGCCGGCGCGCCACCAATCGGCGGGCGCGCTCACGGTTCGCGCCGCCCTGTCGCTTACGCGACAGCGCGCGTTGCAAGCGGGCTAGTCGCTTCTCCGCATGCCGCAAGTGATGGGGGTGCTCTATCTTCTCACCCGTCGAGAGGATGGCGAGGTGGGTCAGCCCCAGATCGACGCCGACGACGGGGCCAGAGTGCGGCGCGGGGTTGATCTCCCGTTCGCACTGGACGGACACGTAGTAGTCGCCGCTCGTGGTTCTTGAGACGGTGACGTTCTTGGGCGTGCCCTCCATGGCGCGATGGAAGATCGCCTTGACCCATCCAATCTTGGGCAGATAGAGACGATTATCCTTGAAGCGGAAGCGTTGGGGATAGCGGATGGACTGCGCCGCGTCCTTGCGCTTGAAGCGCGGGAAGCGAGCGCGTTTCTCGAAGAAGTTGCGATAGGCGCGCTCCACATCCTCGACCTTGTCTTGCAAGACCTGGCTATCGGCCGCGCGTAGCCACCCATGGTCATGATCGGCCTTGAGCGCCGTGATACGCCGTTTGAGGTCGTAGTAGGGAATGGTCTCCTTATACATTAAACTGAGATCGTCCCCCCTCGACAGGGGGACTCGGTGGACCGTACAGCCGCCGGCTGGTGGGCGAGGGAGGAAAGGATACGTTCTCCTAGCGGCGCGACCGTTTGAGAAAGATTGACCTTCCTCCTCGTCAATCCTGGGGCTAATCGACCATAGAAGGATGCGCCGCGAGCGCCGTGTATAAGGCCACGACCGCCCAGGATCTCTCCCTTATCTCTAGAAAGCGACCGTTGAGGATGACTATGTGGTATGCCGGTATCGATTGGGCCGATCAACATCATGACGCCGTGGTGATCGACGA
>JAABUO010005201.1_pt1 | contig 15214 bp, 14 predicted proteins | sample 5559291 | NCBI WGS metagenome assembly JAABUO01 (sample SAMN10711878, study PRJNA513372) | rock metagenome | isolation source: Antarctica rocks | place: Antarctica: Victoria Land, Finger Mt sud
GTACGGCCCGGTCCTGGTCGACGTGGGTGCCGCCGCGGTGCATGTTCTACCCAGCGGGTGGCAACTCACCCACATCAGCGACACCGCGGCCTACGGCACCCAGCAGCAAACCAACACCACCGTCACCCCGACCGGGCAGCTCAGCCCCACCGGGTCGGGGATCACCCCGGTCGGGATAACCGGGCGGCGCGCGGTGGTCACCGCCACCGCGGGCAACACGTCCACCGTGTACGGGCTGCCGCTGGACCCGGCCGCACCGTTACCGACGCCGTCGGTGCCGGTGTCCGCGCCACCGGCGGTGGCGCCGACGAACCCGGTGCCGAGCGGGGCACCCACCCCCACCACCACCACGCCGCCACCACCGCCGCCGGGGCCGCCCGCCGCGAGGCCGCCGCCCGCGGTGGCACCCCGTTGAGCACTTCCTTGATTCCCGCGTCGAAAGGATGCTGATGCCCAACCCGTTGCTCCCGAACGCGCCAACACCGCCCCCGCCACCGGAGGTGGTCGAGGACTCTCCCGTGCTGCACGCCGAGGTGGAGGCCCGGTTCGGCCCGCAGACCCCGCTGTACATCAGCGATCCGCAAGGCCCAGACCTGCCGTTCTGGCAGGTGGACACCGACCCCGCCCTGTGGGTGGTCGGGGTCCATGGTGGCTCCGGTGCGACGACCGTAGCCGCCCTGCTCGGCTCCGGCGCCCTGGAGTTGTACCGCTACCTGCCGGTCGCACCGGAAGGCACATCACCCGCCCGGGTGTTGCTCACCGCCCGAACCCACGCCGTCGGGCTGCATTACGCCGCGGGGGTGGCTGCCCAATGGGCCACCGGGACCACCGGTATCGAGCTGCTCGGTATCGCCGTCGTGGACGACGCACCCCGCCTGCCCCCGGTCATGGTTCGGGAGATCACCCGCCTCGCGGGCATGGTGCCCGCGTTGTGGCACCTGCCCTGGTGTGAGCAGTGGCGGACCGCGGTGGCCCCGCCCACGGACATGCCCCGGCGGACCCGGAAGAGCATCACCCGAATCCTGGCTGCCGCCCACCACGCGCGCAGCCAGCACGCGCAGGCACAGCCCTCGCAGTCGGCGACGTACGAAACCCCAGCGCCCGACTACTCCGACCCGTCGAGACGGGCCACCTGGCCCGCAGTCAGCTAGAAGAAAGACCACCCGATGATCAATCGCATCCGCACAGCCGCCCCGGACTCCACTGGCGCAGTCGGTGACGACAACCCGGATCGGACCCTGCAATGAGCACCTACTTGGCATCCGGCACGGCCGTCCCCGGCCTCCTTTGGCTCGGCCCACCAGCCGCGAGCACGGACTTCGGCACCGCGATAGTTTACGTGGGATATGGGGCGGTGGGGACGTTCGCACTGTTCGTTGTTGGATTTGCCATCGTCGCGATCCGCGCCATCAAAGGCCACCGCGGTGGTGGGGGCGGCCCGCCAGACATGTTCCCTGATGACGGCCCGACCTCACCTCCACAGCCGCCAGTGGCGCGGCCATCGAGGCAGACGCGGGTGCCACTCAGTGGGTTGCGGCACCAGCCCACCCGCCGACGCACTCGGCGACCAGAAGCACCACCCGGCGGGTCGAACCGATCGCTGTTTCGGCGAGCCGAACCGACCCTCGGTGATGAACACCCAACGGAAAGGACTTCAACCATGATTCGCACGCTGATTTCGGAGTCGAGCGGACCCGATGGGCCACCGCCGACCATTGTCCTGGACCAATCGTGAGCACCGGGGTCAGCTACGTGGCGTGGGGTTTGCTCGCCATCTGTCTCGTCGGCTCCGTGACTGCCACTGTCGCCTTGGTGATCAAGTTTCAGCGAGGGCAGATGAACCCCGCGAACGGCCTAGGGGTGGCGGCAGTAGGGATGGTCCTGAGCGGCGGGGCCTCGATGATCGCCGCTTCCCTGGCCGGCTAACCGCATACCTGCAACAACCAACAGCAGTTAATCGAAAGGACACCTCGCTATGAGTACTCCCCGTCTTCTGTCTGGCCCGGCCCACAGTGCCGGTGGCAGCAACATCAACATCAACTCCACCCAGCCCCCCGGAACCCAGGGCATCCTCACCGTCGTCAACTACGTGGCCTGGGGTGCGTTCGCCGTGTGCCTGGTCGGCTTCGTGATCGCCGCCGCGTCCATGGCGGTCAAGCATCACCGCGGTGAGGAAATGGGCGCGATGAAGGGCCTGGGCATGTCCCTGCTCGGCACGGTCCTCATCGGCGCGGCGGGCGCCATCGTTGGTTCCGTCACCTAACCGGTCACCGAGCCCGCTGCCACGGGTGGTCTGACCCCACAGATGAGGGAGATGAACATGTTCGGTAAGAGTCGTCAGCGCGGCGCCGCTTCGGGAGGGGAGACCGCACCCAGCGGTATGTCCCGCACCTGGTTTGCCTCGGCGGCGGTAATAGGGCTGGTCGTGGTCGCTCTCGTGGTGGTTCTGATCGTCATTGCTACGCGCGGTGGCTCGGGTTCTTCACCGGGTCCAGTCGCGGCGCCCCCGGGGCCTGTGGCCCCGGGGGGTGGCGCCCCCTTCAACGGGGGGGCAGGCCCCGGACAAACGGGTGCTGCTGATCCCACCCGGCCACCGGGGTGCCACACCAGCGGCACCGACCAAACCGTGCCCACAGGAACACCCGCAGGGGTTACCTGGACCCTCGCCAGGGGTGTGGCGGTGCCTTCGTCGGCCTCGGATGGTCCAACGCTGCGTGGGGACGCCGGAGTGGGTTACTGCTACGCCGACACCCCGCTCGGCGCTCTGCTCGCCGCCTCCAATCTCGGGCAAGGAACGGGGACGGAAACCGCAATCCAACAGGCCGACTTGGAACACTCAGTGGTCCCCAACGAGTACAGCACCCAGGCGGCAGCACAGAGTAATTCAGATCCGGCGCCGAGCGGGGTGCAGCTCGCGGGCTTCCGCGTCATCTCCTACTCCCCGTCACAGGCCAGCGTCGCGCTGGCCTACGCGGTAGCCACCCAGCCGAGCACTTACCCGCAACTGACCCTGGCTCTGCAGTGGTACCAGGGCGACTGGCGTGCCGTTCCCCAACCCGGCCCTAGCGTGGCAGTCACCAGCTCGACCGCCACCACCCTGGCCGGTTTCGTCCCCTGGTCGGGAGTCGCCTGATGTGCAACCCGTTGAATCCGCTATGCCTGATCCAAAAAGGGGGATCCGCCGCTGCTTCGGCGGTGACCAACAGTTTCCTCGATGAGCTGCGGAAGTCGTGTGTGGATGCGACGGTGTCGTTGCTGAAGACGCTGGGGACGTTCTGGTTGGACATTCCCTCGCCGAACCTTAATGTTCCGTTGAATACGGCGACGGGTAATCCGGTGGCAGGAACCGGCGACCCTACTAGTGGTGTCGCTATGTTGCAGGGCTATCTGGTTCCGTTCACGCTGATCGCTGCCGTGGTCGGGTTGATCCTGTGCGGTGCACGGATGGGGATGACCGCCCGTGGTGAGCACGGTGTCGAGGGCGCAAAAATGTTGGTGCGCCTGGTGGCCGTCTCCGCGGCCGGTGCGGTGGTGGTGGCGCTCCTCACCAAAGCCGGGGACGACTTCTCCCCGTGGCTGATCAACAAAGCGTCGGGTCAACCGTTCGACAAGTCCGCGCCCTCGCTGCTCGGGCAGGAAAGTTTGCTGGCGATGACCCCGTTCCTGACGATCATCGTCTCCATTTTCGCCATCTTCGGGTCGATAGCCCTTGTGATCTTCATGATCCTGCGCAGCGCCCTGCTGATCGTGCTCGTCGCGGTGTGGCCGTTGGCCGCGTCGATGACCACCTCCGAGCAGGGAATGCAGTGGTACAAGAAGATCAACGCCTGGATCATCGCTTTCGTTCTGTTCAAACCGGTGGCCGCCATCATTTACGCCTCGGGATTCCTGCTGCTCAAAGGTGGGCATAACTTCACCACCACCGATCCCACCAGTTCGGCGCTGATGGGCACCTTGGCGGGGATGGCGATCCTGGGCCTGGCGGGGTTGTCGCTGCCCGCGTTGCTGCGGTTCGTGTCCCCGATGACCGCCGCCGGTACCGGGTCGATGAGCGGCGGGTCGGCGGCGGGTGCGGCCATCGCGGTCGGCGCGGCGGTGGTCAGCGTCGGCGCGGGGGCTGCGGCCGGTGGTGCCGGGGCTGCCGGCGGAGCAAGCGGTGGTGGTGCGGCCAGTGGCGGCGCCGCAAGCAGCGCCGGGGGAGGTTCATCGGCGGCTGCGGGTGGAACCAGCGGCGGCGGGGGTGGGGGTCCCACTGGTGGCGGCGGTGGTTCCGCAGGTGGTGATCCCTCCGGCGTCGGTGGTGGTGGTGGTGGTGGTGGTTCTTCCGGTGGTGGCGATGGCTCGGGGATGACGGCTGAGATGGTGGCGTCCGCTGATGGCGGCGGCGCACCCGGGGGTGGCGGTGATGCTGTCCCGGCGGGGTCCAGCTCGTCCGGGGGGAGTGCATCTCCCAGCGGCGGTGCTGGTGGCGGCGCGCCTACCGGGGGGAGTGCCCCCTCGTCGGGCGGTGCTCCCGGCGCTGGAAGCGTCGGTGGTGGTGGTGGTGCTGTCCCTTCGGGGGCTAACGGCACCTCCAATAGCGATTCCGGTGGTGGCGGCGGCGGCAGTGCCCCGGGCGCGGTGGCCAACCCAGGGTCGGGCAGCTCGGGGAGTGCCCCGGTTGCTGGTGGTAGCCGAAACGGTGGTGGTGGTTCGGCCCGGTGGGCGGCGGGAATGAGTGAAGTGGGTCAGCAGGCGAGGGACCTGGCTGCCAGCGAGCCGATGAGTGAGCAAGGCCCCAGCGGCGCCAACCCGGGACACCAGTCGTGATGGAGGAGGAGAAACAGGTGAGTACCGAGAATCCGTGGTCGTGGTTCGTGGACGGCCGGGTGAGAACACCTACCAGGGCTGTTCGAGCTCCGTTGGGGGTGCGGAAGTCGGCGAGTCGTCAGCGGTGGGACGCGGTGTTGGTGGGGTTTGCGGATCACCCGTTGGTGGTGCACGACCGACCGTTCGACTACCCCGCTCTACTGCCCCTACTGCACGTGCCGTGGCCCCAGGACGTCAACGAACAGGAGATGAAGCCGATGAGCACAGCCCCGCGACACGACCACAGCAGGACCACCGGAGAAGTGTTGTGGCCGCCGATCCGGTGGTCGCCCGGCTGCCGGCCGCGCCCGGCGGGTGGCGAGGGTGTGACTGGATGAGTACTCCCGCGGTCCCGGAGCGGATCACCTACGGCAATCTGCGGGCGCCGCGGCGCCCTGGTGTGTTGGGGATGGGGATGGCTGCCACCGGCCTGGTGGGGGCGTCGGCCATTGTGGTGGTGGTGATGCTGATGTCCGTGGGCTTCGCCGCCGCGGGTATCGCCCTGATCGTGTGTGCGGTGGCGTTGGTCCCGCTGATTGTGCGCGGCCGGGACGGCCGCAACGGCTATGAGCGGTTGGTGGCCCGTGGGGTGTACAACCGCGCTGACCGCACGGGACGCACGGTGTATCTGGCCGGTCCGACAGGACAGACCCCGGACGGGCGTACCCGGCTGCCGGGGTTGTTGGCGGCGACGGACCTGGTGGAGACCGTCGATGTGTACGGGGAGGCGTTCGGGGTGGTGATCACCCCGGCGACGCATCACTTCACGGTGGTGATGCAGGCCGAGGCCTCCGGTGATGACCTGGTCAACCAGTCGGTCACCGACAGTGAGGTGGCGCACTGGGGTGGGTGGCTGGCCGGGCTCGGCCAAGAGCCCGACCTGGTGGCCGCGTCGGTGACCATCGAAACCGCCCCCGACCCCGGCACCCGACTGGTCCGGATGATCAAGCGGCACCAGCAGGAGGACGCCCCGGACTTCTCGGCGGCCACCCTCGCCGAGATCAGCACCAAGTACCCGGTGGCGGCCTCGGCGATCACGACCCGGATCGCGATGACGTTCACCACCAAAGCCCGCGCCACCGAAGCGCACCGCTCCCAAGGCGACATGTTGGAGTACCTGGGGCGGCGGATGCCGGGCTTTCGGCAGGGCTTGAAAAGCACGGGTGCCGGGACCACGGTGCGGATGATGACCGCCGCCGACCTCACCGACGCGGTGCGGGTGGCCTATGACCCGTCGGTGGCCCAGCTCGTGGAGGAGCAGCGCGCCGAGGGCGGCACCGGGCTCACCTGGTCTGAAGCCGGCCCGGCGTTCGCCCGCGAGTTGCCCGAGTCCTACGCCCACGACGGGGCGTTCTCCATGGTGTGGCAGATGCGCGAACCCCCCCGTGGGGTGTTCTTCGACCACACCCTGAAACAGGTGTTGTCCCCGTCGCCGGACATCGCCCGTAAGCGGGTGACCATTATCTACCGCCCGGAGTCCTCCCAGAACGCGCAACGCATCGTGGAGAAAGACGTGCGCGATGCCCGCACCCAAGCCACCGCCCGGGCTCGTCCCCAAGCCCACGATGTGTCGATGTTGCGGGCGGCGACGAAAGCCGCGGAGGAGGAAGCCGAGGGTGCGGGGCTGGTCCGGTTCGGGATCATCGTCACCGCCACGGTCACCGAGGAGTCCGCACTGCCCCGCGCGGCGTCGACCATCGCGATGCTCACCGACCCGGTGCGGCTGCGGCTGCGTGTTGCCCGACACAGCCAGGCCGCGTCCTTTGCCGCGGGGCTGCCCCTGGGCCTGGTCCTGCCCGCGCACCAGGCGCTGCCCGACTGGTTGCGGGACACCCTGTGAGCACGACCGTCACCTCCGATGTGGCGTGGGCGGTGTTCCTGGTGTGCCTGGCGGTGTTCATCGGCGCCGGCTTCGCGGTGGCGGAGCATTGGGGCGCGGCAGGGCGGGGTGTGCGCCGATGTCCTCTCCCGGTGGCTGCCGACCGCGATGGGCGGGTCCGCGGTGTTGGGCGCGGTCGCGGCGATCCTCGCCGCTTGCCATCAGCTGAATCTCCAGCAGTCAACGAAGGGAATGCCCATGACCAGCACCTCCCCGCGGGCAAGCACCGCCACCACCCCGGACACCGCCGCCGAGTCCAGCAGGAGAGTGCTGGCGCGCTGCGGTCCGAGAGTCCGGGCACGCCGAGAGAAGGCCGCACGAGAGCGCGCGGACCGGGCACAGGGGCAACGCCAGCGCGCCGATGTCATCGCGACCGCAGCCGCCCCTATCCTCGCCGCCGCCGGGGTGACCGATCCTGCCGCGCATGCCCACAAGGTCGATGACCACCTGATCAGGCTTGGCTACCTGCTCACCTACCCCGACCGGACAGACCCCCAAGCCGCCCCGGTAGATGAGCACGCCCGCAAGCACTGGTCGGCGATGGCCATCGACCTCACCGTCCACTCCGCGACCGAGGTCCAGGCCCGCACACCGTGGCCCAGCCTTGAAACCGGGAGGGACTGGGCTGGCTGTGTTCGCGACGGCGAGCAACTCCTGGACACCCTCGCCGCGCAGGGCATCACCTTGACCCGGGTAGGGCACCGGCAGACACCGGCCGGGCAGAGCACTCCCACCGCGAAGTCACCATCGAAAAGGAATCGGTCATGAGTAATCTCTTCGCCCCCCGGCGGGGCACGTCGGAGACTGTGACGGCCCCACCTCGGTTGCACACCCCGCCCGCGGTGGCCACCGCACCCACCCGCAAACAGCTGCGGGCGGCGAAACGCGCCGAGTACGCCCTCGCCCGCACCGCGCGTGCGGGCAGGCCCACCTCCCGCGGGTGGAAACGCCCCGGTGGTGGTGCGGTGGCGTGGGTGGAGTCCCCCCCGGAGTACCGGGGCACCACGGTGCAGGTGTGCGGGTTGTGGCCGTTCTCCGCCGGGTCCGGGACCCCCACCGACGGGGTGCCGTTGGGCAAGCACCAGCTGACCGGGGCCACGGTGTGCGGGGACCCCATCTTCTGGTTCATCGCCGGGCGCATCAACAACCCGTCGGGCTTCGTCCTGGGCCGCCCCGGACTGGGAAAGTCCACCCTGGTCCGGCGGATCGTGAATGTGTCCAACGGGTTCGGCATCATCCCGCTGATCCTGTCCGATCTGAAACCGGACTACCCCGACCTGGTGACCGCGATGGGCGGCCAGGTCATCGAGGTGGGCCGCGGGCGCGGCCACATCAACCCCCTCGACCCGGGCCCTCTGGCCGGTGACCTGCACCGTCTGGGTGAACGCGACCGCCAGCGGGTGCTGGCCGAGCAGTTGGGTCGGGCGTTGAACGTGCTGACGGGGCTGTGCGAGCTGGTCCGCGGCGGGATTCTGTCCGACCGGGAGCAGACGATGCTCACCGCCGCGCTGCGGGTCGTCTACGCCGACCCCGACACCGCCACCCCACTGATCGCTGACGTGGTCCGGGTGATCACCGAGCGGCACCCCCGGGTGCGGGGCGTGTCGCTGGACCGCGGTGAAGACGACCGCTACGACACCATCACCGAGCTGCTCCGCGCCTCCCTGATGGCCCTGGGTGAGGACGGTCAGTTCGGGGACACCTTCTCCCGCCCCACCACCACGCAGATGGCACTGGACCGGGCGGTGGTCTTCGACGTGTCCTCCATTGATGACGCCGAGATCAAGCTGCAGGCCGCCGTCCAGCTGGTGTGCTGGTCCTACGGGCAGTCCGCGGTGTCCGCGGCGAAGGAACTCACCGACGCCGGGCTGCGCGAGCAACAGACCTACCTGATGATCATGGACGAGCTGTGGCGCACCCTGCGGGCGTCGCTGGAGATGGTGGACCGGGTGGACGCCATCACCCGCCTGAACCGGCAAAAAGGGCTCGGCCAGATTCTCATCACCCACACCATGAACGACCTGAAGCTGGCCGACCCGGCGGCCACGTTGAAGGCGTGGGGGTTCGTGGAACGCTCCGAGATGGTGTTCCTCGGCGGGTTGGCCGACGCCGAGATGGGCAACCTGCGTGAGGTGTTCGCCATGAGTGACGCGGAAACCAAGCTGATCTCCGACTGGTCGGTGGAAGGCGGTTTCTCCGCCGAAGACGGCCGCAAGTCCGTGCCGCCGGGCCGCGGCAAGTTCCTGCTCAAGATCGGGAAGAAACCAGGCACCCCGTTCGAGGTCATCCTCACCGACGTGGAGAAAGACGTGAACAACACCAACAAACGCTGGGCTGCGCTGGAGGCCCGGCACGGCCGCCGCCCCACCACCACCACCGGGGTGGCGTCATGAGCCGAGCGCCCTCAGCGAACCCCGACCGGGGGTGGGCGCTGCTCGTGGCCGCCCTGTTGGTGGGCTGCGCCCTGGTGGGTTTGGTGTGGGTGGCAGTGGATTTCGGTGCCCAGTCCGCCGGGCAAGCCCCACCCGGAAACCCCTTCCAACTCATCGCAGACCTGGCCACCAGCCGCCGGGCGTGGCCCGGCGGGGTGTCCACCGTCATCGCCGTCGGCTTCCCTCTGCTGTTGCTCGTCCTCGGCGGTGCCGCTGCGGTGGTGTTCACCGCCGGTGCTGGTCGGCGGAGCAGGGTGGACCCGGTCGCCCGCCGCCTCGCCCCGCCCCGGCAGTTGGCCGGGATCACCGCCGCGGACACGGCGCGGTCCGCGGCCCGGCTGCGCCCCGGGGCCATCCTCACCGGCCCGGATGATCACGGGTTGCTGATCGGCAAGACGGTGCCCGCCAACCTGACCGTGCGCCAAGGGTGGGAAGACGTGTCCGTGGTCATCGCCGGACCCCGCACCGGCAAGTCCACCACCCTGGGGATACCCGCGATCCTCACCGCCCCCGGCGCCGTAGTCGCCACCTCCAACAAAGCCGACCTGCACGACGCCACCCGCGGGTACCGCTCCGGGAAAGGCACCGTGTGGTCCTTCGACCCCCAAGGTGTCGCGGACACCGAGCGGGCCGCGTCGTGGTGGTGGAACCCGCTGACCCCGGTGACGTCGCTGGCGCCGGCGAAGGGCCTCGCCCAGCACTTCGTGTCCACCTCCCGCTCCGCGGATGCCCGCACCGACGCCTACTTCGACGGCGGCGCCCAAGGGCTGCTGTCCACCTACCTGCTCGCCGCCGCCCTCGGCGGCGGCGACCTGATCCACGTCCTGGAATGGCTGTATGAGGACACCGACCTCACCCCGGCGTTGCTGCTGGAGCAGCACGGGCAGGCGTTGCCCGGTGCGCGGGTGCGGGCCACCTCCAGCCTGACGTCCCGGCAGAAAGACGGCCTCTACGACGGGGCGCGACGCTTCCTTGAGGTGCTGGACGAGCCTGCGTACGCGGCGTGGGTCACTCCATCGCAGCGGGTGATCTTCACTTCGGTCGATGACGTGGTGCACGCCACCTTGAGCGAACCCCGCCACGCCCTCACCGAGTTCTCCCCCGTCGCGTTCGCGGCCAGTACCGACACCCTGTACGCCCTGTCGATGGAAGGACCGGAGTCGGCGGCGGCGTTGACCACCGCCCTGGTCGGGCAGGTGTTCGAGGCCGCGTCGCGGGAGGCGGCGACGCTGCCCGGTCGACGGCTGTTGACCCCGATGACCGTCGTCCTGGATGAGGCCGCGAACGTGTGCCGTCTCACCGAACTACCCAACCTCTACTCCCACTTCGGGTCCCGCGGCATCGTCGTCATGACCATCCTGCAGTCCGCGGTCCAAGGCGAGGAAGTCTGGGGAGAGAAGGGGCTGCGCAAACTCTGGACCGCCGCCAACCTCAGCCTCTACGGCGGCGGGGTGTCCGACGAATCCTGGCTGCGGGGACTGTCCGCCCTGATCGGGGTGCACGACGTGTCCCGCTGGTCCCAAAGCAGCGGACGCGGCGGCACCAGCAGCTCCCAAACATGGTCCAGCGAACCCATCCTGGACATCGCCGAGCTCATGGCGTTGCCCCGCGGCCGCGGAGTCCTGCTGTCCTCCGGCAACAAAGCCGCGATGCTGCGGTTGGTGCCGTGGATGGACGGCCCGCACGCCGACGCGGTGCGGGCATCGCTATCGCGGTGGGAACCCACCCACCGACGCGCCGACCGCCACGCCGGCGAGGAAGAATTTCGGGAGGCCGCAGGCGAGGAGGTCGACCTCACCAAGTCCCAAGACTCTGCCCCGGCGCCGCAGGGACGCAACCCGCTGCTGGCACCGGCGCACGCCGGACCCCCAGCCGACGGTAGCGTGGCGTGAACCCCGACGTGTCTCCCAATGACTCCGCGCGTCCTCCACGTGCGGACACTGCTACCCCCCGCGACGCGACCCTCCCCCCGGTCGCGGTTGCGGGGGGTACCCACTTCGTCGAGGCCGCGAACACGTTGTCCGGGCCCGCGCTGACCCAAGCTGCTGCGGGGGCCGCGGACCGGACCCTGGCCAAGGTCTTCGACGCCGAAGCAAAGGCAGCGCTCGCCGAGGTGCTCCTCGAGGGCGCGGCCGGTGAGGGTGGGCGCCCACCCGAGTGGGACACCACTCTCGAGGAGCCGGACACCTGGGGCCTACGGGTGCGGGCTGCGGTCCGCGAGGCCACCTGGGAGGCGCTGTGCGCGTCCATGACTGCCCCCGAAGGCGCCGCCGGTGACGCGGTGGAGGAGGACAACGAGCCGTATTACGAGGCGGTGGAGGACTTCGTCTCTGACTTCCTCGCCCCGAGCATTGAGCGGAAAATGGCGGGTAGTGGACGTGGACTGACGTGGTGTCCGCAGTGGTTGCTGCACCCTGAGGCCGTCGGCCGGATGATGGCTCTGTGGGAGGCGTGGGAAACGCTGCGCCGCGACGGGGGCACCGCGATGAGCAACTGGTGGAGCGCGCACTGCGACCACCACCTCGGGGTTTTGATGAACGCCGAAGTCGGCCCATTCCATTTGTGCAAACCCGCCCGCCACGGTGGGTTGCCGGCCACGTTGCGGGTCGATCCCAGCGTGCGGGTCGACAGGACACCGGCACCCGAAGATCGGACGCTCTGATCCTGGTGGCGGTAACAACCGAACCACCAACACCGTTGAAGCGACCAGCTTTTCGAACAAGCGGTACAGCGGTTACCCCCATCACCGGGCAATTTCTCGGGACAGGCACACGCGAATCCCCAGGTCAGGCTCAACCTAGAGAAATGCCTCATCCGGCCGGTGCCCGACGTGCGTGCCGCGGGGGTTCGGCTACTGGACCCAGTCCCCGGTGTGGTGCCCCGGCTATACCTCCTGTCGAGTAATCGTCACTAGCGTTAGCCGCGTGCTGGTACGGGAGAAGTCCGAGGATGATTTGGAGGAGTGCGTCAGCCTGCTGATGCAGGTGCACAAAAGTGACGGCTACCCGCTGTACCTTCCTGGAGACGTCCCAGGTTTTATCACCCCTGAGTACGAGGTGGCTGCGTGGGTCGCGGAGCGGGAGGGACGCATCGTCGGGCACGTTGCGCTACATCGAGCCGCAGTAGACCCGACACTCGCCGTTGCACAACGCGTTACCGCTCTGTCTGCCGAGCGCCTCGTGGTCGTGTCGCGGCTGTTCACCGCGCCCGATCTGCGTCGCGTCGGTGTTGGCCGAGCCCTCTTGCAACGTGCAACCAGGCACGCGAAGTCGCACGGACAACGGGCGGTACTGGATGTGGGGCAGACGTTGACAGCGCCCGCCGCGTTGTATGAGTCCGAGGGCTGGGAGCGCGTCGCGGCTCTGGTACTCCGCCTCGACGAGGGCGCCGTTCTCGACCTGTGGGTCTACGTCAGCCCGGAAGCCGACGACATCGGTGCCTAGCAACGTTGGGTGAGTGCCGTTAGGCATCGTGCTGCGGGATGACCAGCCGTCGGCTAGCACCTGCCGGTTCGGTGTGCTTATCGTGCGGCGTGACCGAGGTATTGCTGACCGTCGTGGGGTTGATCTTGGTCGGGTTGCCACTGCTCGCACTTGTCGCCGACCGAGTGCTCCCGCCGCCACGGCGACGGCCTCCGCCACCCGTTGACTCTCGAGAAAAGCTACGCCGTCGGTGCGGGCTCACCTGGCAAGATGCCCAGGAGGTTGACGCCGCAGTCCGGCAGGGCCGCGCCACTCGCCCGGAATTGCACGCCGCCGCCCGTAGTCTCGCCGAGCTGGTCTTGACCCCACCAACCTTCCGAGGCCGGCCCGTTACCTCATACCCCAAATCGGCGCGGCGGGCCGCGCAGATGCTGCTCGTCGTGGTGGTAATCGGTTACGGCGCCGCACTCGGCATGTTCCGCGACCGCGGACTCGGTTTGTTCTACCTAGTCATCTACGGATCGCTTCTACTGACGAGCCTCATCGCGCGCCGGAGGCGCCACCAGCGCGCAACCGTCGCGTTGGCCGCAAACCGCTAATTCGCCACACTGCTGGTGCGTCAGATCACGATCCGCTTATGACGCAGCGAGGGCAGTCCTGAGGTTGGCTGCGGCTGGGTGCTCCAACCGGGGCAGGTTTGGTGCTTTTGGTTAGGGCAGCTCCGTGGAGCCAGCGGCGGCGAGTGGCGCGGTCCGTTGGCCTGGTTCGCCAGCATTGGTCTTATCGGGGAGGTCGCGTGCCTGCCGGTGGAGTAGTGCTGCCACGGTGATCGCGGCGATCACGACCGCGGCGGCGGCGTAGAGCAGTGCTGTGTGCATACCGGCAGTGAACGCTGCCTGGGCTTGCTGGGCCACGGGGGCGCCCAGCTGGTTGGCGAGGACCAGCGATGAGCGGGCGTGCTCGGCGACTGGCTGCGGCAGCCCGGGCAGGGGCAGGTGGTGGCGGTAGATCGCCTGCAGGACGCTGCCCAGGACGGCGATGCCCAGTGCACCGCCGAGCTCGCGAGACAGGTCGTTCATCGCGGAGCCGATGCCTTGCTGTGCCGGGGGCAGCGCGTCGGTGATCGCGGTCGTGGCCGGGGTCATCGCCAACCCCATCCCGGCACCGAGGGGCAGCAGACCGGCGAGCAGCAGCCAGTAGGAGTTGTGGTCGTTGAGCTGGGCGAGAACACCCAGTGCCCCGGCGAGCAGGGCGAGCCCGACGACGCAGACCCACCGGTTGCCGAGCTGGTCGGCCAGGCGGGGCGCGAGGCGGGCACACGGCATCATCGCCAGGGCCATCGGGATCAGGCTCAGGGCGGCGATCAACGGGCTGTCACCGCGGACCAGCTGCAGGTACTGCAGCACCAGGAAGACGAAGCCGAAGAAGGCGAAGAACTGCACGGTGATCGACACGGTGCCCGCAGTGAAAGCGCGGTGACGGAACAGCCGCGGGTCGAGCAGGGGGTTGGTCCGGGTGAGCTCCCACCCGAGGAAGCCGCCGAGGACGACCAGCCCGACCCCGATCCCGACCAGGGTGCGCACGCTGGCCCACCCGGCGTCGGGGGCGGCGATGATCGAATACACCAGCGTGCCCAGGCCGAGCACGGTGATCAGGGCGCCCACCACGTCCAGACTCGGTGCGTCCGGGTCGGCGGACTCGGGAACGATCCGCAGGGTGCCGGTGATGGCGGCGAGGGCCAGGGCGACGTTCAGGGCGAACACCGAGCGCCAGGACCACGCTTGCAGCAGCAGGCCGGAGCTGAGCAGGCCGAGGATCGCGCTACCACCGGCGACCCCGGCCCAGACACCGATCGCCCGGGCCTTCTGCTCGGCCGGGAAGGTGCTGGTCACCGTGGACAGCGTCGCGGGCATGACCAGGGCCGCACCGAGCCCGAGGACACCGCGCAGGCCGATGAGCACGTCGGCGTTGGTGGCGGTCATCGCGGCGATCGACCCGGCACCGAAGATCACGAGCCCGGCCAGGAGTGCCCGGCGTCGCCCGTAGCGGTCACCGATGGCTCCCCCGAGCAACAGCAGCGCGGCGAACACGAGGGCGTAGGCGTCGATCACCCAGGTCAGCTGGGTTTGGCTGGCGTGGGTGTCGCGGGCGATCGAGGGCAGCGCCACATTCAATGACGCCACCGCGGATACCACGGTCGCCAGCGCCAGGCAGGTGACCGCGAGCACCGCCCGATGCTGGGTCGTCGCCGGGGTGGACGTGGGGGTAGTCATCGGGACCTCCAAAACGTAATTCCGGGTCGGTGAAATTGCAGCCTGCACCGACCCGGCACTACATTTCAATGATGATGAATAACCCTGGCGGGCGAGGCAGGCGCCGCGGTCGCCCGGACACCCGGGTACAGATCCTGGACGTGGCCCGGCGCCGCTTCATCGCCGAGGGGTATTCCGCGGTGACGATGCGCTCGGTCGCCGCCGAAGCACAGGTGGACGCCGCCCTGATCAGCTACTTCTTCGGCTCCAAGGAGGGCCTGTTCGGGGCCGCGCTGGCGCTGTCGGCCAGCCCGGCACAGGTGCTCGCCGACGCCCTGCCCGGACAGCTCGACGGGCTGGCCGAGCGGGTGCTACATGCGC
>JAABUO010005202.1_pt1 | contig 15213 bp, 15 predicted proteins | sample 5559291 | NCBI WGS metagenome assembly JAABUO01 (sample SAMN10711878, study PRJNA513372) | rock metagenome | isolation source: Antarctica rocks | place: Antarctica: Victoria Land, Finger Mt sud
CCCCCCTTCTGCTTACCCCTTCCCAAATGCACTCCATTACGCAACTGATGGATGAATGTAGCAGCGGTGGAGCTAGCAGTCTGCCCATTGTGATAAGTGTACTGACATGGCTGTGCCCTGCAGCTGCTTTCATCAACACGACACCAGATGAGCCTGAGCCTAGCATGCGCACCTTTGTGGATGGCGGCTTGATTGCCAACAATCCCACTATACAGGTGACCTGAAGCTGCTGCTGCTGCCGTTGCCACTGCTAAGACGTGCAACTGCTGATGTGGATTGTGGTCCGACATCAGCAATTTGAGAGGCACACAAAACGACACGTGCACACCAACTGCATGTTGCTGCCGTTTATCCAGCACATATTTTGCGCTACCCTTGAAGGTATTGTCTGATGTGTGAAACAATAGCCCCAACTCAAGGAATTGTGCAGGAGCTTGGGGAGATGCATGGGTATGACAGTGCAGCATATGTAGTGCTACGTTACAATGACTCATAATTTCAGCTAGCTGTGCTGCTGTGATTGTCGCCAGCTGATTACCAATGTCAGCACACCACGGTTGCCTTTCCTGTTTGTTTCAAATCATTCAAAAGAGCATATTGATGCGTCTCTATTTTGCTGACTTGAGTTGTCTTGGCATGGCATGGCAAATCAAGGCTCAATGTCACAATCACATGTCATATGCCAGGATGTCTTGTCTGATCAGGCCCAACCCAGCTCTGGTCATCTTTTGGTCATGGCCTCAGATTGTCTACAGGGGCTGTCATTCATGATTGGAGAGATGAAGTGGGACATGGACAGCATTGCTATCTTGTCAGTTGGCACGGGCTCTGCAGTCAGGGACCTTCGCAAGGAGACCCTACGGGAGGGGCGATGGGGGTGGGGTATGCTGGAGTGGATCCTGCCCAACAAAGGGAACATCATCAACACCATCACAGATGGCGGCTCTGAAGCCAGTCAGGCTATTGTTGAGGTCCTGTTTGCGGTACGCCAGGTGCTATGCTGATTCCATGCCAGCACTGGATTGTCAGTCATTCGCTAAATGAACTCATGGGCATTGTCAGCTGAATTCAGGTAGTCTGATTCCAACATTTAAGCCCTCGAGCGTTTACTCCAGCTGGGTGTATTTCAGGTCATACCACACATGCGCTGTTGCACTTGCAATGCGTGTTGACTTTCATGCTGGACATATGTGGCTGTGCCTGGCAGCTCGAAATTTGGTATCGTCTGCATGATACCCAAGGCCTTGACAGGATGCATCCCTGCAGCTTCAACTGACCGCCTGTTGAATTGAGGCTGGCGCAAAGCTTGTCGTTTGATGTGCAGTTGAAATATGGGCCCGCACACAGCGCTGACAAAGCAAAACCAGAGCACAGCAGGCTGCTAAGGATCCAGAAGACAGTTGACGATGCAAAGGGTGCCAAAAAGCTTATTGACAAGGATGGCATTACGCTGTCTGACGCTGTTGAGGTGTTGAGTGAGATTGATAACATCAAGGATGTGGACAAACTTGTCCAGATAGGCCAACACCTGGCAAGGGATTCTAGAAGGGAGTTACAAGACTTTGTCAGGCACAGCCTACTATGTGCTCATTGACTGACCTGTACGAAGCTATCTGTCTGCTATCAGCCGCCCCACCTCACATGACATGCATGATCAGCCGGCAGCATGGACGTGCATTCGTTTTCTTTGCGGTATTATTCCGATGACCAGTTCCCAAAACCGCATTCTTCAGCAAAGCTCAGTAAACTGTCGGGATCAGTGTGTACGTAAAGAGTGTTACTGCAAAATGCGTCAGTAGGCATGTAGGGGTTTCATATGCATGTTGCAAGTGTTGTATTACAACAGGGGCTGGCTGAGTGCTGATATACTGCAAGCTGTCAGCTGTATAGGGATCTGAGGCTGAACTGATAGAAGCCGCAGGCCATGAGCTCAGGCACAGAGCATACATATGTAGCTTTCTCGCAGGATGGAGCAGTGTTTATACCTAGGTCAACAGAGTAAACAGCCCTCAGACTGTGTGCCGGGGCTCGTTTGAAGAGTACAACCAGGCACAGGCAGGTACTGGTCCACAGAACCAGGCACAAGGCAGACAGGCTCGTGACCGGCGCGCATATACGTCTACGTGCATTTTTTAGTAGTTGTGGCTGTGTTGAATACTGTGTTTGTAGAAGTTTTACTGCTCAGAGGCGTCCAATCGTGAAGCAGCGAATCGGAGCTCAGATCGGAACTGCTCAATGATACAAATTTCGAATCCAAGTCGACAGCGATTAGTAAGATGAAGCTGTTTTCGGTCGACAGCATTTGGTAAGGTGAAGCGCCGGATGAAGCGATGTGAAGGCCTTGGTATCGATACGCAAGGCCAGCTCGCCATTAATAGCGTGCTTTTATTTCTGTCATGGACACCATTACCACTTCCCACATCAAAATTAACGCCGGAAGTTCTCGGCAGCTCCAATCAGAATGGCTTCCCTGCTTGTCAGCTTCGCCACGCTTCTTATCTTTGTTGCATGCAGCTGCGTTGATGCTGCGGATCGCAGTGTTGCCTGGTCTTCAGGAGAATGGAGTCCGCTCAGGTGAGCACCTTCTTGAATCCTTCGCTGGATATCCTTCTGCAGCTTTCAGACGCAGACACACCGCTGGCCAGTGGTAACAGTGTAGTGTATGTGCCCCGGCACCACGCTGCGGGACGCAACGCGCATTTTATCAATTGCTGTTGGGGGCGTGCTTTGCAGGCATGCTGCTGGCAGCAGAGAGCTTTTGGCTACAAGTGACGCAACAAAAACCATCTTCAACAATGGGTGGGCACCAGAGTGTGGCTGGTGGGCTCTTGGGGCATTCAACATCTCGATTGTTCCTGGAGCTGGCGTTGGCCGATCCAATGGTCTTTGCACAACATTACCTGCTGCTGGGGTCAGACTCCTTCCTTGTGCAGGCAGTCTTACGCAGCCCAGCTCTTTCAAGACTGTTCCTTGACAAACAGTGCCCAACTCTTTGAGCTGTCTGAGTGACAGCAATGCAAAAGATGATTACTGTGGTGACCAAAGGACACCTTTATGTGTGCAGTGTCTTTGCATTACTTCTCCGCATTGCTTGACTGATCAGCTCGCATGTGTCTGCGTACAGGGATGGATGTCATTTCGCTGCTCTGGATCCGACAACCTGGCATCTGCCTTGAAGCAATCCTCTGCCGTCGAATACTTTGTTTCACAGCTTCCAGACAGCCAGATAGGTACGCACTTCACAACACCAGCCAAGCAGAGATTGTTTGTGTCAACACCAATATGCTTGTGCAAACAATAAATAGGCAATATGCTTCAGCTGGTTGAACCAGCAGGTGCTGACCTCTAGTTGGTCACACCAAATGCATTGACAGTTGATTGTCATTCATGCAACTTTAAAATTTGGTGTCATAGTTCCGTGGAGGTCCTATCAGCAGCTTTGCAATAGTTGCATGCCATGGTAGGTGGGCAGGCTGGGTCAGCAGCAGCTTGATGTAACAGTCCCCGTAAACATAGCCAACCAAGACTCAAAGTACTTCTAGTGGCTGTACTGGCTGATAGACAGCCTATGTGTCAGGAAGCTGGGCAGTCACAGCTTAGACCCATTGCATTCTCACACTGAAGGTAGCCAGTGGGAAGCTCAGCTCATGTGATTGTTGCAGGTGGGTCCAAAGCCAATGCAACCATACCTGCAGGCCTACAGCTCACTCTGCAAGACAAGGACGCAAACTTTCTATGCAAGCAGCCGTTGGGCTTGAATGCTGGCCCCGACAATGGAATCAACATCAACAATGGGCTGGTTCAGACAAGCAACAAGTTCCAAGCTTTGCCTGATGACCAAACAGTCAGTGATCAAGACTGCAATCTTGCTCTGCAAAATGCAAGTGCTATTGGGTTTCGGTCTCTGTGGGGTGGCATCACATTCTGCATAGACGCTATGCAACTGGTCTAGACATTTGTGACATTGGAGGCTGGTGGCCATATTGCAAGCGCTGCCAGCATGTATGGCAGGCTGTGCATCGTACACACCATCGTGAACAAATCCTGGCTCAAGCAATCATGCCATGCTTAAACTTGTCGACTCTGTCAATGTATCTTGCTGTCAAATGAACGCGTCGATGTGCAATCGCTGTTTTAATCACTGAATCAGGTTGCGTGGTTCCTTATGTATGTGTGTAGTGAAAGGGCTATAGTGAAAGTTTTGTAGTGGAAGGTGTGCAGTGAAAGGTCTAGCTAGAGTGGTCTAGACTAGTGAACAGACACAGCAACAACAAGAACACTTTCAAGCCGCTGTAACAATTGCAAATACTTGCTGTTTACGTACAAACACTGTGGAGGGACATGCACTGACCTTCTGCCCTTATGCAGTTTCCACCTCAGAGATAGGCCAAAACAGGGCAAACCCGAGGACTCCATTTCAATGTAGGAATTGCAAAGTTGTGTGAGCTTGCACAAAACATGTGAAGCAGTCTGAAAACGCGCATCAAGCTGCATGGTGTCGCTCAAGAACTGTGACCCTTGAGCCTGTAGCAGAACATCTCAAAGAACGGAGACATGAAAGCAACGTGCATCCTGATAGTGCTGCAAGCTTAAGACAAAACAATACGTTACAATACACAAGTATATACACTCACAAACATGGCGGCTGCTACACTTGCTGCGCTCCACAAGCACTTCAGGATGGTCATCGGCCAATTTGCAAATGACAGCCTAATCTTATTTCAACTCCTGCCACCAGTTTCGTGAGCTCGGTCTTTTGCACATGATGACCTAGCGAAATTCTTGTGTCAATTTTCTCGAGAAGACTTGGATCTCGCCTGACCCTAAGCCCTCAATCTGCGACTGGGGACGACAGAAATCTCTCAATTTGCCAAGTTGCAATTGACAAGATGACAGCTGGTTTGACACATCGACCGCGAAGAAAACGTCGGAAGATCATATTGACTACGCATGCCAGCTGGGGTCGGTAACCGGGCTCCGCAACCATGCTACAAAAGCAAGCGCGTGTACGACATAGACCTACCTGTACCGGCTCAGCAAATAGAATAAATCTGAAAGCTCGTGATCACACTCACGCGACCTCTGAAGACCGACATGGCTTCTCGGCTAATCAGCGCCTTCGCCCTTGTCCTGGTACTGGCGTGGACTCGCCTTGCTTCCGCGGAACACACCTTCGCAGGCAGCCGCCCTCTAAGGTGAGTACCTTGCTAGGACAATACTGGCCTGGGCAACTGCCACACTCATCTTTGCACGTACTGTTCATCTGTGCGGTGGATTAGAGTAAAGGCTGCTTGATCTAAGGCAGCAGATGGTTGTACTTTGTAATTTATGTTCTACATGTTCCCCTCCTGACTCCTCTGAACCATTATTGCAGGGCTGCCACTGGTAACAGAAAACTGCAATCACCCAATGCTACAATCAAAACCATTTTCAATGATGGCTGGGCACCAGGCTGCAGTTGGGTGGCTGATGGGGCTTTCAACATCTCCATTGTGCCTGGGACCGGGGAAGGCCAGTCCAGTGGTCTCTGCACAACCTTTCCTGGATCTGGGGTGAGTATTGCCTTGAGAAACCCTCAAGGCACCGTTAGGGTTCTAGCACATGCATGCGCACAGGGAGTGGCCTTGTCAGGACTGATGTTATGCTTCTCAACTACTGTTGTGCTTGACCCATCTCATGTTGGTCAAACAATACCAACAGGACAGTCACCACAACAGCTCCATACCAAATTTTGCACTGCAACAGCAAATTCAAAGCAAATTTCACATGTGAGTGCTTTCAAATCTGCTTTGTCAGATAGCTTGTTTCTGCGTGCAGGGCTGGATGTCATTCAGCTGCTCTGGATCTGATCTCTCTTCTGCTCTGAGCCAAGTCTCTGCTGCTGACTACTTCATTTCACAGCTGCAAAACAGCAACATTGGTAAGCACCAGTGAAGCTCAACTAAATATGGGTGCATGCAATATGTGGATTCCTGTGTGCGACAAAAAGATACGTAGCTGTGTTTCATCTGCCACAAGATTAGCATAACAGCTGATGTGATGCTCGTATGAATTGACATGCGTTGCACCAGTATGATGTGTGACATGGTGGATGCCATGGCAGGACAAATGACTGGCCCTTTGACTCAGTTAGTCTGTCACAATTGATCTGGACAAACAGCTCAGCTTCTTTGTGATATGATTGCTTCAGGAGCAGCCACCTCCACGGCAACTGTACCTACTGACTTGCAACTTTTTCTACAAGATGATGATGACAATTTCTTGTGCAAGCAATCACTTGGCACGGGCAGTGACAGCAGCAACAACGGTATCACTGCCAGTAATGGCCTGGTCCAGACTAGCAACAAATTTGATGACCCGACAGGGAAACAAGACTGCAGCTCTGTTTTGCAAATTGCAACAAAACTTGGGTTTTTGTCCCTGGCAGGAGGCATCACATTCTGTGTGGATGCTGTTCAGCTGGTGTAAACCTCTGTCAGACTGAACCGCGCACATTGTCAGGAACAAATCTTGGCTCAAACGCCTTATGCCATTCTGAACTTGCCGACCCTGTCAAGACATGCATGCTTTCAGAGTGAATGCGCCGACTTGCAACAATTGTCATAGATATTGGATGTAGTCCCTTGCGTGCTTGTAGGGAAAGATCTTAGTACCGAATAGGCACAGCATACACAAGGAATGCGTCCAAGCTGCTGTAATACTTTCAAGTATATGCTGTTTTGAAACATGACTAGCTTGGCACACAGTGTATGTGCTGCAAAAGACCAGGACGTCGGGGCACTGATGCATCAAGGACACTCAATCAATCATCAGAGATTATTAAATGCTTGCATGCAGGGATTGCAAGACTACACACACAGTCAAGTAAAAGCACCATATCATGATTGCTACTGCAGCAATATCATGTGTGCGCACACATGATCATAAGACTCAGACTCCAATAGAGCATCTCAGAACCAGCATGCAACATGCTGCCTGTCTGTAGAAGATAGAATGCACTCCATGATACCGGGCTGTAGCTCTTCCTTATACCGTATGCATGACAATTTCACCTGGTGTTAACACCCACAGCTGTAAAAACAGAGTACTTACCAAGCGAGGTACCCAGGCTAGAAAGTGGAGTGTGCACCAGACTGGTCTTACTTCGAGTGCAGATGCTGCCGATGACCGCAATGACCACGGCGCAAGATGCAGAAATTCATGGGCAATCAATGAGGAGACAAGGCACGTGTCTGGCCCCTCACTTCTTGTAGTCTGGTTCCGGAGCCATAACCACACAACGCAACACGACAGCGGCAGGTTAAAGAGCGCAATGCACTACATGCTGGACGTGTTGTGGTCCATGACAAACGCACGATAGCTTCACGTTGCAATGTGCAAGTTGCCAGTTTGAGCGGGGTGGTCCGGTATGGCCATGGCAAAAGCTTATCAGTGTGGGCTTCAGCCCACAGACGGGGTGGGCACCAAGTCCCGCGGTTTCCCAGCTGTGCATGCCCTCCCTGGCATTCGCTCCTGCACGGACTTTGGTGTGGAGGCATTCTCAATGCTCCCAGCCTCTGCCAGGTCTAGGTATTCTCATCTACCTGAGTCCTGTGTGGCAGTGTGTTTTTTATCTTGCACCTTTTGCTACAGTGTGTGCCTGCGTCGTCACATCGTGCTGCTGACACAATTGCAGCCTGACATGCTGCTTTTGGACATGTTTGACATGTTTTCTGCTGAAACCACAGGCATGCCTGCATGCCCAAGCAAAGATCAAGCACTGCCAGGCCCATACAATGCGCCACAGCCAGCGCTGCTGCACAAGCTGCTGTACTAGCAACAGCAGACTCTGAGGAGCATCCTGCAGTGCAAACGACCCTTGCAACACTTGGCTGGCCAGCTCTGTGTGAGTTCGTGGCTAAATTTGCCTCGACCACATTAGGCCGCCAAGCAGTGCAGCGCTTGATTCTACCTCAGGAGCAGGCTGAAGTCGAAGCACTTGTCAAGGAGACTGCAGCAGTAGACAAGCTTGAAACCGAATATGCTGTGGAGCTTGACTTTGGTGGCACTTCGACCTCACAGGTGCTCACTGCACCTGCTTGTTAACAGAGCGTTTCATTACAGGCTGGGTGTGTTGCGTGTAATCCTGCCTTTGCCTAGGCAGATGGTCACAATAAACCACATCTGTCTGCAGGTCAATGACACTGTATGTGACGCAAATGAACTGCATTAGGCAGAGTTGCTGAAGCTTTGCCACAAGCTGTCAGGCTTGTTGGCAAGCCAACGCTTGTAACTTCTCTTCCTCCCTCATATGCGGGTGCATGATGTGCAACTCAGAATTGCTGCTGTTGTGACGTACCCTCACACCCAACCTGCATAGCATGTTGCACTGATGCATCAACATACGCCTTGCTCGTGCAACTGTTGTTTGCATGCAATGTTCACACTTTGAAGAGTCGTGCGCATTGTTCACCAGGACCTGCGGCTCTGAGGCACAGCAACACCACTGTTGGATGCATGCGTAACATCAATGCTTCATGCAGGCATCAGGGGCACTAAAGAGGGCCAGCAGAGGGGGGATGTTGATCGGAGCACAGCTGCAGGCAGTTGCCAGTACCTTAGTGGGCGCTGCAAGGTTGCAGAGATCAATCATGGGTGCTTCCAATGCTGCAGACGGCACTGGCGATTATGACCTGTTTTCAGCCCTGACAGAGCGTATCAGAGTATAGCACCTGGACAAGTCTGCCATGCCAAGACTGCTGAAGCATATGTTCGTTGCACATGAAAGTGGGACTGTCTGTGCTCAGTGCTGAAGCTCAGTCAAGATACTGATGTGGACAGCTCTGGCACCACAACCTAAAAGCTGCTTGAGGTCATTGTCACCTGCTTCACACTAGCAAAGCTTCAAGTCACCGTCGCTTAGCCTGGAAAGTTGCTCTGAACTCCGTGCAGCCAACACACAATTGAAATGTCAGAGCGCAGGCAGTGTCACTGTTTAAGATGACCATGTCGACCTGTGGGGCAAGCTTTCACACTCTGAGTGATCCCTGTTGTGCTGCAATCAGCACACCTTGCTGTTGCTGCAATCAGCACACCTCGCTGTTGCGACAGGACATGCAGAGCCACTCACAGATTGTGAAGAACATCTCCGCCTGCGTCTCTGAAGATGGTGACATTCGCGATAGTGCAACCGATGAGGTGCGGCAGTCTCGTGGCAAGCTGCGAGCGGTGGAAAACCGGTTGAAGGCCATTCTGAAAGGTCATTCTGGTGAAGTCAGTGAGATGGTGAGAGTCCCTGTTGTTTGACTACTCATCATTGCCTCCTGGCTGATGCGCAATATGTGCCTGTTGTCTTTAGCAGGCGACACAGGCAAGTCAGTGCAGTGGTCACCCCCCCCCCCAATCTTCCCCCACCCCCCACCTTTCCGGCTCACAACTCTGCCATTTGATCTACACATTGTATCAGTAGCTCTGAGGCGCTCAACATTGATCGAATTGAGCTTGTGGGACGATTGCAGCTAATTATTGGAAATGGTACATCCTGCTAGTCTGGCTCTACCTTCAGACTTGCCACCTTCCTGCTTGCTGACAGTTTCATGAGGATCAGCTGCAAGCCTCAGTCAGATGTCGAATCTGAGTTAAGAGTGCAGCAAATAGCTGCATGGCTGCTGTGCTGCATTGTGTCCATTTCAGCTGTTGACTGCTGCATCGGCGCTGGCAACTGCATTTGAACCATGGTTGTATATGCTGTGTTGTGTTCAATGATGTGTTGTGTTCAATGGAATGTTGTGTTCAATGCAGAGTGGGCGGCTGTGTGTAGTGCTGCCAGCCATTCAACAGGGACCACCAAAAGGCATTCTGCTGGGGACCAGCCCAGGTAGGATCACCAGGATCACCAGGATTACCAGGATTACCAAAAGGCATTTTGTCAGTGTCCAGGTTCAGGTCATTCAGGATTCAGTATTGTAGCATAGCTTTCTGTCAGGGATAGCAAGACTACCACACATGTGCTCCAGATGATGCTGCACAAGTGCTGTCCAGTCAAAAGCAAGATCTTCATCTCTAGCACACATGGGCCACATGCCAATGAGTTGAAATACGTGCCTCTGTAGACCTGCACGCGTGACTCATGTCTATGATGTCTCTGCTGGAAAGCAGAGCTGCAGACAATGTCGTATGCTGCAGTGGCATCTTTCATTGCTGCTCAGCTGTGGTTGGCATGATCAATTGTTCCAGCGTGTGTGCAACAAGTGCAACAAATGAGTTTGCGTTGATTGACTGACAAAGCAGATGGAGGCGTCCACAACAAAAGTACATGAGGGGAGCGCCCTATTGATCATATCAACCACCACAGTGCTTTGTCAGATGCCCCTCTCATAGAGCAACCTTGTGAAGTAACCTTCTACCCACAAGCAGTCAACTAGGCAGCATAAATTGCTGACATGTCATGATGACTAACACAGCACATATGGTATTGTAGGTGGCGGAGCCTTCTACATAGAGCCCCCCTCGGCAGTGCCCCTCAACAATGAGCTGGCAGCAGCTAGAGGGGAAGCTGCTGCTGCTGAGGAGAAGATGATGTGGCAGCTGACTGGGCAGGTCATTGACAACCTGGCAGACATGCAAGCTGCCTTGGCTATCGTAAGCACCAGCCCTGATGCTTCCCGTGCATGCTGCTGCTGCTGCTGCTGCTGCTGCTGCTGCTGCTGCTGCTGCTGTCATAAGTTGCTGCTGCTCCTGTCTTGTACCCAGAGGCAATCAAGGCTGGTCTTGACCCTGAGAAAGCTGTGCAATAATCTGTCCAGCACCTCACCTGACTGCTGTGACCAAGTTGTTGCTGCTGCTGCTGTTGCTGCCTTATACACTGTGTCTATGAACAAGCAAGATTATGATGTTGTGGCAGGTATGCGAACAACCCCCATCTCTGTCGGTCAGCTCAGCACCTGTTGAGTTTGAAGCAGTACAAATTTGCTCCTTTGCGTGCATCATTTACCCCTGTCCATGTCCAAGTTTTCAATGTGCGTCTGATGCCACAGTTTGCTATGCCAGCAAGCTTTTTTACTCACTCAGCTGTAGCATCAGCTGTCCAGTCTGGCCAATTTATGTGTTCACAATTTGCAGATAATTCGATCAGGGGTGTCATCACACCATTGCTGTTGGGCTCAATCTGCACACGCTTCACTTCTACTGTGCCCAACATGGTCTGGAGATGTTTAAGGCAAATTGCTATGTAGGTCATTTGGCTGGATGTGGTGACAGCCCGCGCCAGGTATGGGCGGTGGATTGGGGGCACTCTGCCTACCTTTGTCCCTGTGCCCCTTGCTGGAAAGGCAAGCGCAAAAGCTCGAAAGGGCGGTAAGGTGGCTGAAAGGCAAAGTGCTGGGGCTGATGGGGAGGAGGAAGAGTACTCAATCAGGCTCAAGCAACTCAGGTGTGGCCTCAGGCTGCATGCTTGCGTTCTGCTGTTTTGGACGTATTATGGCAGTTGTCCGTCACCAGAAAATCCACATCGAAGAGGTCACAAGCACACTGCACTCAGTTGTCAGGGTGATATTGCTGTTGCATATACGTCCAAAACACATTGGGCACAGTAAGTCCAAAGACAAGCTGTTGGCTGTGTTACGTGCGTCTGTTCACATACAGGCTGCATGCATTCTAAGTTGAATGCATACATCACTACCTGGTGAGTCATAACCAGCAACGCTGCATTGTGTGAACAAATTTGCAAAATGGAGCTACCCATGCATATGTGTGTCTTCCATTTTGAAGCTAATGGCCCACTTTGTGATGCGTAGGCATCCATTGCTGCTGGGCCAACATTTACAGGAGAAGGAGAGGAACAGACAGCAGATGCGTCGTGGTCAACATGGGGCCCAGCTGCGGCGGCTGTCCAACAGGAAACAAAGCATACAACTCCAATCTGAGAACGGCACTAAAATGCGTGAAGGTACATCCATTTTTTTGTCATGAGCTGAGAGATGTTGCATGTCTGTACTCTTCTGCATGCAGGCAAGGCTGAACCAAGCATGAAGGCTTTGATTTGACAGGAAGAGATTGTTCAGATCACTCTCTAGAAGAGTCTTCCCATCGCGCTGAGCTGGTCAGCATCTTGCCCTGCTGTTGAATACTTTTCTCCCCCGGGCATTGAAAAACGCACATCTGGCTGTATCATCCAGCTGATGTGCAAGGGGTCTCGCACATAGTAGAGCTCTCAGCATGCCTAGGGCTATGCCTCAGGGAATTAGCCATGTCCCGGACGCAGATTCTCAAAAGTTGCAGTCCCGAATGGTGCAACTTTGCATTGCAGCAGCTGACTGCAGCGCTGAGACATAGGTTATTGGTTGTCAGTGTGATTATGTTGCCTGCAGAGAACCGCGAGGGTGCCGCAGTGCTGGCACATGGACCAGTGGCTATTGAGGTGTGTGTGAGGCCAGAGACGAGAGCAGTGATCATTACCGGGCCCAACACAGGAGGCAAGACAGCCACTCTGAAGGTGAGGCTCCTTCCTGATTTGCACTCAAGATCAAGATCAGGTGGAAAGCTACCATCAAGACTATGGTCCATGCTACAGTCAAAATTGAAAGTCACTGGGCAGATGCAGGCCTCTTCTACCATGCTGCAAGGTCAGTGTCAAAGTCAGTTGACACCCCATGCATGAATAAGACATCTGCAGCAAGTGGCTGCATGCTGGCTGAACAATCCTGAAGGTTGCCAGCAGTTCAACTCATCACTCTGAGGCAGCTGGGTGTGCACTTCCCTCGAGCTGTCCACTTGTAAAAGCCAGATATCCTGGTTTCGGAGCATGGAACATTACTTGGAAGTTCCAAGTTGGAACTGGTCTGGAACTACGGAAGCTGCCTCGATTGCGACGCACCCAGTGGGGTCTCGTTAAAACGCACGGGACTTCCTTGCGACGTGAAAGACGCTTTGCCGAATTGCAACGTTCTGTGGCGGTAACAGCAAGTTTACCTTTGCACAACCGTGCCGCGAGCAAGTAGATCTACAAGTTTGCACCGCCTTGTGTGGAGAACAACTATATGTCGTCTGAATCTGAGATGGCAACCGACCCTCTTCGCAACGGGAGCGTGGACGTAATCACTTGGGACTTGCTGTTGCCAGGCGCAGCCAAGATCACCTCTTCTTTACCTTCTTTCGCGTTTCCCCTTCTTGCGCCCGGCACCTGCCGAGCAAATGCAGACGCTGCAGAAGTCAGTATTTACCTTAATCCCGAGACCTTCTGCAAAATTGCTGGAGAATTTTGGAGAACCATCGGCTTCAGGCATCCTATCACCAAGGAGCTTGCCTACAAGGAACAGGTGACGATGCTATGGCCCAATGACCAGAGATACTGCCGAGCTGCTCACCACATCGAGGCAAAGTACGTACAGTACCAGGCAAACAAGCGGTACAAGCTAGTTGCCCTCAAGCAGACCCTGGACAAGAGAGCAGTATATGATCAGAATTCGGCAGCAAATCTGCTCAATGCTGCCAAGTACTCTGCTGTGGCTGACCTGCTGTGGCCATTCATTGTACCTGCACAGGGTTGCCCTAGCAGCATTGCTGGCAGAGCCCTCCTGTACGCCAAGAAGCTTTGGCATGATTGGTCATTCAATGGCTGGTTGAGCGTTCAAATCAGTGATGCCTCGAGTGGATTCTACAACCACTGGCATGACAAGTATTCACTTGAGCTTCGGTGGCTGATGGAGCATGCATCAGCAATTGATTGTTATGCTGCGGATGGCACACACCCAGCAAGCCACCTGTTTATTCATGTGACTCGCTGGGATCTGATTTACCATGGCGGGCTTGCAACAGACATCAGTGTCAGCAGAAACCTGTACCGGCTGTTGGATGCGGTGACTTGCTTTGCTTATTGGACCACCATAAGGCAGCACGAGCTTGCAGGTGCACTAATTTTGCGCAATAGGCTAAATGCTGCTGTAGCTGGTGGTACTAGTACAAGAGTTATGTTGGGTAGTATGGCTCGCTTGCCACCTGAACTCCTGCAAGTCATAGCTGGTCATCTAGAGTGATAACTCGCACTATGTGAATCTGAATCTTGTGTTTGCTTGTGTGGAGGTCTTCAGAATGTGAAGAAAACCTATGGTACCGATCAGAGTGTGCTGCTTGGTTTTGAGGACTGAATTGAGCCTTAATGAGCAGTCTTGTAATGTTGACACGAATGTTTGTTGTTTGAGCTGACACTGGCGGGTACAGTGCTATGTCTCCTCTCAAGTGTGATTGCTTGTTGTACATGTGCTGTTGAAGCTTGTGGGCTTACAAATGCGTGGACATGTCATGACAATACCTTGACAATGATGATTTCCCCTAAGTTTAGTAAATCCAGACACCCCCAACAGACTAATAGTGTCATTACAACCATGTTTAGGGATTACTGACAATCAGTTCTATTCAGATACGCAATCACGTATGTAGCTAAACTGTGCATATTTACATGCATGACTCTGAGCACAGGATTGCATGTGCATGCAGACTGACATGCATAGCAAACAGCTTGCTTTTGTGTATTGTTATGGCAGCGCAGACAATAAGATCGGCCACACAGCATGAGCTGAGTCAGCATACTGTCGCATCTTGTGTGCTATGGTACATCTTGCATGCTGAGCAAACAGGGCTCAAGAACTCATTGATGTCTTTGCGAAAATCGTTGAACAGGCTTTCAAAGATCCAGATCGCTTGAACGCTCCTCTGCTTAAGAATGCTATAAGATCCAATGATGGTTGGCTGACTCAATGTGCACTTTCTGGTCACCACAGTTCTTAGTTTTACAGGCATAGCAATATTAATCATTCTGTAACACATATGACCCTTGGGACTGCTGTGCAACTACTGATGACACAAGCAACCTTGGTCTGCCAGTTCTTTCGACAAAGCTTTGCTTACATCTTATGTGTGTGCATGCTGTGCTCTTCTCCTCATCCCTTTCATTGCTCCAGATGAATGCATGTGTGAGAACACTGCATATGCTAGGCTTGTGTCAATGGGGCGGGGCAATTATGAGTCACAATATGGCTGTGTCATCTGGATATTGTTTGTCCTTGCAGGCTTTTGGGCTTGCTGTGTTGATGGCCAGAGCCGGCCTTGCAGTTCCTGCAGACGCACCTGTACAGGTGCCGGCATACAGCGCTGTTCTTGCCGATATTGGAGATGAACAGAGCCTGTCTGCCAACCTATCCACCTTCAGTGGTCACCTCAGACGAATACAGGTGAAGC
>JAABUO010005203.1_pt1 | contig 15212 bp, 20 predicted proteins | sample 5559291 | NCBI WGS metagenome assembly JAABUO01 (sample SAMN10711878, study PRJNA513372) | rock metagenome | isolation source: Antarctica rocks | place: Antarctica: Victoria Land, Finger Mt sud
TGCGCCAGTCCGTGCAGTATCGCCACACCATTCATCGTGCCCAACGCCGCTTCCAGCGCGATCCCGCCGCCTACCTCACCGCCCTCGAAGACCTCCTCCTCAAGAGTTTGCCGTCGTAGTTTTTTTTCCTCCGTCCGGGGGTCGATGACCCGGACGGGACCGTCCTTGCGCTGACGCACGGCGGTCCCGGTCGGGCACCACGTCCGCGTGCGCTGGTACGAACTGCCCGCGTCGTGCAGCACCCGGCGGATCGTCGTCGCCCCGACCCGTGGCAACCCGTCTCGCCGCAGCCGCCGTTGTAGCGTCGAGAGCGACCATGTCGCCGTCTGATCCTCGCGCCGACGCGGCTCCTGCTGCGCCACGGCCACGATCCGCGCCCGCGCGTCCGTGCCGTAGGTCACGCGCCGCCCCCGCCCCGCCGCGATCCGCAGCGCCCCCAGCCCCCGCCGGTTGAAGCGCCCGACCAGGTTTGCCACCGTCGTCACGCTCCCGAAGCCGGCGTCCCGCGCCGCCTGCGCGAACGTGTGCCCCTGCGCCACCGCCTGGAGCGCGCGCGCCCGGCGCGCCGTATCCACCCGCTCGCTGCTGGCCTTGTTGACCGCCGCTAACGCCTGGTACTCCTCTGGCGTAAGCGGGCGCAACGGCTCTTTCTGTGCTCGTGCCATAGCTATCTTTGCTGCCCTCCTCCCCCCAGTCTCTCAGATCGACTCCTTCAATTCTAGTTGTTTGCGGCGTGACCCACTAGTCGCCATCACGCCGCGGCCGCGCCTTCCCCGCGAGGCGTGGCATACTGGGCGATAGATGTGGAGGTGTCCGAGGTATGAACGATAGCAGCCCCGCGATGGGACGACGATGAGGAGGCCCGCCCTAGCGGCCCTGGTGGCCCTGGCCCTGCTGGCATCGGTCGCCGGGCTCGCCGGCGTGGCGCGACAACGGGATCGGTCACCCCTCGTACGGACCATCCAGTTCGCCCAATCCATGGGTCCCGTCACCGTCGATCCGCGGACCGGCTACGCCTTCGTCCTCACCTGGAGCCCCGGCTCCACGGGTCAGGTCAGCGCGCTCGACACGCGGACAGGCCGGCTCATCCGTACCATCGCCGTGGGTAGCGCGCCCGGAGGCGGGACGGGCGCGCTCGGAATCGATCACCCCTCCGGGCACGTCTTCGTCGCCGTCGATGGAGACGCCGCAACCGGGACCGCCGCGAGCGTGACGATGCTCGCGGCACGGACGATGACGGTGCTGCGCCGGACAGCCATAGCGCCCGCCCCCATCGGCGTGACGGTCGATGAGGCCGCGGGAAGCGTCACGGTGACAAGCCTGGGCGCGGCGCCTGCCGGGGGACGGCCGGGGGGAATCGCGACCATCTTCGAGGCGGCGACCGGGCGGCTAGCGCGCGTCGTCGGCGCGCCGATCGACACGATCGTCGCCGAGGATCCGCGCGCTGGGCGCCGGTTCATCTTCGATCGCGGCGGGGACGGGCGACGCGGCGTCCTCTCCGTGATTGACGCGCGGACCGGGCGCATCCTCCGCCACGCCGTCCTGGCCTCGACCCCCTCGGCCGTCACGGTGGACGAGGGGAGGCAGCGCGTCTTCGCCCTGGCCGACCGCACCGTCACGACCTTCGACGCGCGGACCGGGCGACCGCTATGCAGCGCGCCCGTCGGCGGCGGGGCCGCGGCGATCGCCGTGGATGCGCGTACGGGGCGTGTTTTCGTCGCCCGCGCCCCCTTTGGCAGCGGTGGCCTCGGCGCGATCATGACGCTCGATGCGTCCAGCGGCCGCCCCCTGCGCACGCTGACGCTGACGGGGAACCCGACAACACTCGCCGTGGACGCGCGGCACGGCCATGTCTTCGCCACCGACGCGGGACGCCTCGACGGACGCGGCGTCCTGGCAGGCGGCGGGCTCGACGTGCTGGACGCGCGGAGCGGCGCCCTCGTGCGCCGTATCCCTTTGGGCGGCATCCCTGGTGAGGTGGCGATCGACGAGGGCACGGGGCGGATCGTCGTCGCGAGTGGATCGTCGTCGGGAGCGGCCCTCCCGTCTCCGTGGGATTGGATACCGGGGCGACTGCGCCGCGCGTTACGCCTCCCCGTGCCATCCTCCCGCACCGTCGGCGGCTCCGTGACCCTGCTCGATCTCTCGCGCTAGCGGGCGGCGCGGCCGTCTCATCTGTCTCTCATCCACCGGACCTATGCTGTAGATGCGGGACGGCGACTGCGATGAGACGCCACGACGGGAGGACGGCTTCATGATGTGCGAAAACGAGATAGAGGGGGGCGACACAGGCGATCCCTACCCCTTCCAGCGTGCGGCGCTGATCGTGAACACGCGCGCCAGGGCGCGCGGAATGTCACCCAGGCGCGTTACCTCCTGACTCAGGCCGGCGTCCCGATCGTGGCCGTGCACACCCTGCACGGCGCGGCGCGGCTGGCCGAGACGGTCCGCGTGGCCCTCGATGGGGGCTGCGACCTGATCGTCCTGGGCGGTGGCGACGGCTCGGTCAGCGCCATCGTGGACCAGATGGCTCACCGTCAGGCCACGCTCGGCCTGCTGCCCCTGGGCACGGCCAACGGCGTCGCGCGCACGCCGGGCATCCCCCGCGACCTGGACGCGGCCTGCGCCACCATCGCACGCGGCGCGGTGGCCCGCGTGGACCTCGGCCTCGCGGGGGACGACCATTACGTCAATGTCGTCTCCGTCGGCCTGGGGGCGGAGGTCATCACGGCTGTATCCCCGACGCTCAAGCGCCTGGCGGGCGCCCTGGCCTATCCCGTGGCCGCCGCCCGCGCGCTGCTGAGGTATCGTCCGTTCGCTGCCACGCTCAGTTTCCCCGACGGCGACCACCCCACGACCACGTTCCCCCGGCTGCTGCACGTCGCCATCGGCAACGGCCGATTTTACGGGGGTGGCCTGATCGTCGCGCCGGAGTCCGGCATCGCCGACGGCCTACTCGACGTGTACACCCTGGAGTGGGGCGGCTGGTGGTCCCTCCTCCGTGCCGCGCTCGTGTTCAAGAGCGGGGAGTTCGTGCACCGCGCGGGTGGCCGCCACTGGCGGACCCGGCACATTCACATCACCACACAGCCCCGACTCCCGGTTAACCTGGACGGGGAGATGGTGGACACGACGCCCGAGCACTTCTCCGTCGCCCCAGGCGTGCTTCGCGTCCTGTCGCCGGGGCCGTGACGGCTGCCGGAGCGCGGCGACAACGACGGAGGGTCATGACGCCGCGACGCTCTCATCGACCGCGCAGTGGGTGAAGCGCCCGGTCGCGTCGAAGAACAGTCGTACGGTGAGGGAGCGTTCGGTGAAAAAGGCTCCATCGCCCCCGTTCCGAGCCCCCGCGAACAGCGCCGCGCCCCGCGCGTACACCTCCGACTCGTCCAGGGTTCCATCGAAGGAAGGCACGAGACGGAACGACATATCCGGCTGGAGCGCGTCGAACCCCCGCCGCGCCACGAAAGCCGTGACGGCGCGAGAGCGCAACACGGCCCGCGCTTGCCCCATGGTCGATCCGACGGGGAGGCCGGCCGTGATGATGCGCCGCAACGGGCGCACGTCGGCGGTCTGGTCGCGGTCGTCGGCCGCATGGAACAGGACCCACGCGGAGGCGGCGACCCAGACCGTGAAGCTGAGGAGGACGCCGCCGAGCGCGTCGGCGCCGACGGCCACCGCGACGACGGCGCCACGGATCGTCCACAGCCCGCGCCCCGCTTGCACCCGACGCCTCATCGTCATCATCCTCCCCGCGCCCCTGTCGCGCCCCTGTCGCGCCCCTGTCGCGCCCCTGTCGCGCCCCTGTCAACGAACGGCCTCGACCGCGCCGTCAGGCGGCGTCGGATCGTCAACTCAACGAGTCAATGACCAGCAACACAAGGAACCCGCCGAGAAAAGTCGCCGTCGCCAGGAGGCTTTCCCGCACCTCGTGCGCCTCGGTGAGCAATTCCTCGGCCGCGAGGTAGAGCAGGACCACGGCCCCGCCCCCGTAGAACCCCGCGAGAGCGGCCCCGGAGAGGCCACCGAGCAGCAGCACGCCCGCCGCGGTCCCAACCAGGAACACCAGGGCCAACCCCGACGTCACCGCGATTTGCCGTGGCCGGGACAGCCTGGCTTGCCCCAACTCACCGGCCGTGGCGAGCCCGAGGGAGACCATCTCGATCGTGTAGGCGACCCCGAGCAGCAGTCCCCCCTTCGCCCCTTGAGCGGACACGACCCCGAGCAGGAGCCCATCGATGAGGATGTCGATCGCGACCGTGGCGATCAGGCCCACCGGCACGGGTGTCCCCTCTCGGCCCTCTCCCGCCCGTTCCCCTCGCTCGTTGAGCGCTTGCACCCCCAGCATCAAGGCGATCCCGAGGGCGAAGCCGATGGCCAGCCCCCAGGGCCGGTGCATCCCTAGCGCCGTCGGAATCACCTCGACCGCGGCCGTCGCCAGGACCACCCCCGCCGCGACGTGCTCGATCACGCTGCGCAGCCGATCTGTCGGAGGGCGGAAAGCGGCGATGGCTCCGCTCGCGCTCGCGGCGACGACGGGCGCCACGGCGTAGGGCAGGACGCCGCCAAGGGGAGATATCATCCCCCATATGGTATCATATGAATGTAGCAATTGCTTAATTGGTGTGATCGTAAAATCGTACGGTACCACCCCACTAAAGCGTGGAGGAGGGTCGATAATGACAGGAACGGGTCGCATGCGGCATGCTGAAGCTAGCCGTGTCTCGCTCACACGGCCAGGAACGTACACCACATGGACCCGCAAAGCGTATTTTGCCCGAACCCGGCCTGTCCTGACAAGGGGCAGCCGGGGCGAGGGAACATTGGTATCCATAGTCAGAAGAAGCAGCGCTACCGCTGTACGAGGTGCCGCAAGACCTTCGCGGCGACGCGAGGAACAGCGCTCTACCGACTGCATCACCCGGTGGAGCTGATGGTGCTGGTGATGACGCTGCTGTGCCACGGCTGCCCGACGCCGGCCATCGTGGCCGCGTTCGGGCTGGACGAGCGCACGGTGGCGGCGTGGCTGTACCGCACGGGGACCCACGCCGCGCGGGTGCATGCGGCGGTGGTGGAGACGGGGCAGGTGGATCTGGGTCAGGTGCAGGTCGACGAGATCTGCGTGAAGGTGTGCAAGGGGCGGATCTGGCAAGCGCTGGCGCTGGCCGTCCCCTCGCGCCTGTGGCTGGGCGGAGACCTCAGCCCGGCGCGGGACGGAGCCCTGGTCACGGCAACGCTGCGGCGGGTCGCCGCGTGCGCCGCCAGCACGGCCCTGCTGCTCTGCGTCGACGGGTTCGCCGCCTATGTGGGGGCGGTGCGCACGGTGTTCCGGGTGGCGGTGCACACGGGACGGCCCGGCCGCCCCCCTCTGGTCCTGCCCGACACCGTGCTGCTGGCGCAGGTCGTCAAGAGTCACAACGGGCGGCGGTTGGTGGACGTCACGCGGCGGGTGGTCTTTGGCACGGCGGAGGCGGTCACGGACGCCATCGCGGCCACGCGGGGTGGCACCCAGATCAACACCTCCTACATCGAGCGGCTCAACGCGACGTTCCGCGCCGCGTTGGCGCCCCTGACCCGGCGCGGACGCCGCCTGGCCCACGGTGCGGCCCTGCTGACCAGCGGGATGTGGCTCGTCGGCACGACCTACAACATGTGCTGGCCCCACGCGAGCCTCCGCCTCCGTGCCTGCGGGCGACGCACGTGGCTGGAGCGCACTCCAGCCATGGCCGCCGGTCTGACCGACCATGTCTGGACCATGGAAGAACTGCTCCGCTATCGTGTCCCCCCGGCGGCGGGTGCACTCCCGCCGCGTCAGACGGACGACGTCGGCCGGGCGTGCGCAGCGCGACGGAGGCGCGCCAAAGCTCCTCCCACGGAGGTCGCCGCATGACCACGGTTTCGTGGGGTGCTACCTGCCAACTCATGTCACCTAGAACGGGGCCGACCAGGTCAACCTCGGCGCGGTGACTGTCCACGAGGTGGTCGGAGGTCACGTAGCTCGTATCGACGACATGCTCACGCGGCAGCAGGTCGCGCGCGGCCAGATGGTCCTGAATGGTCGTCGTCATCGTGCTGTCGGCCGTTGTCGCCGGCGTCGTCTCGACGTTCGTCACCAGGTGCAGTTCCTCCTCGTCGCAGGTCTCCGTCACATGCACCTTATACCCCACCCACTCCGTGTCGCGTTTCTTGCTCCAGCGCGCCTCCGGATCGTAGGGCGAGCTGATGAGCAGCGGCGCCGGAGGCAAGTCCTCGGCCGTCCGCCAGCAGACGGGCTGATCGGAGGCGACGGCATGGAACTGCTGTAGCCACACCCGACGCAGGATCTGCACGGCGGGCACCGCGCGGAGCCAGACCGGCGCGTCGGCCGCGTAGAGGCGCCCGATGAGGAGACGCCCGTCGGCCCCAATCTCGCCGGCCAGTTCGTAGCGCTCCGCCTTGCCGTCAGGCAAGCGATAGTCCTCGAGCCGTCGGGCGTAGCGGTCGCGCCAGACAGGCGGGACCCAGGCGCGCAACCAGTCAGGGGCGACCGTCGCCAGCGTGTTGAGCGCGTGGCGCAACGCCTCACCAATACATTCAAGGCGATTGAGGACGTGGATCGCGGCGAGCACATGCGTCGAGTCGGTGCGCTGTCGCCCGCGCGGCTTGACCAGGCCCTGGGCACGCAGGTGCGTCAGCAGCGTCTCGAACAACAACGCTTCCGCCCCACCGGCGATCAGGCGGCCCCGGAACTCCGAGAGGACGGAGGCGTCGAAGCCGGGGTCGGTCAGCCCCAGGCCGAGGAGATATTTCCAACTCAGGCGGTCGCGTACCGCGTCGGCGGCCTGCCGGTCGGAGAGGCCTTCGGCAAACTGCATGATGGTCACCAGGGCGAGGTGGGCGGGCGCTTCGGCCGGTTGACCATCCTTCGGGAAGAGCGGAGCGAACGCCGGATCGCTGTAGATGGGGCCGAGGGCGTCGCGCATGCGCAGGTAGGGGTGGCCTTTGGGGAAAGCGGCGCGGGCGACACGGGCGGTTTCCTCGGGAATGCACGATTCGGACGATGGGCGCAGCGACATCAGGACCCTCCTCCCTGGACTCAGCGATACTCATGGCACAACAACAAGCGGTGCCGCCATCATACCGCATCGCGGGCTCTCCCCTTCCCGATGGCGTGGTCCCCCTGTGCTTTTCCCTGGCGTCCGGTCTCGCGCCGCAGCAACCTGGGGCCGATGATGCCCCGTCCCAGGCCAGCCGCCGTCGTGCCGATCTGCGTCAGGACCGGACAACGACGGGGCTGATTTTGCCCTTTCCATCATCAAATTTTTACCCCTATTATGATCCCTGTTTTGTTCATTTTGTTACCCAACATTTTAGGGTTCGCCAGCAGCATCTTCGTAATTGACGTTTGCGGCTGTATAGACCTATGTGCTGCTAGTACCCTTCGCTGGAAATGGTTCCGCGAGTTCAGTAGGCGTTCCGAGAAGTCATCACGCACCTGGTAACGTGCCAAACATGCGGAGAAACTTCCAGCTAGCGGTACTAGCACTACTTTGGCGTGATGCCCTTTTCTCGGTTCAGCGCCCGGACATACCGGACATAGTAACTGATAGTGAGGCGCAGTGAACCGCACAATCATCGGTAGGGACGATGCTACCTGGTCTGTGTGACTGGCGATTTTGGAAGTCGCCAAAGTAGTGCTAGGAGGAGGCGCCGCGGCAACGGGCGCGTCCATCCCCACGATGGAGGCGGTTACATAGAGGAGATGTCGCGCGTCACGGCCAGACAAAAGACCATGGGCGCACGACAACGGCTCCTCATGGTGACCGTCTGTCGGTCGCTTCCCTACGCTCGTCTTCCACTCCAGAGGCGCAGCGCGCCACCTGTGCGGCTTCCCGAGATCAGGTTCGAAGGGTTGGTGGGCTTGATCCCGCCTCTCAGCTACGCGCTCCCCTAGCGGACCGGTTGCCATATTCACGTATGTGTCGCCGACGGGCGACACACCCAGTATAGCAAGGTGATGCGCCGGCGGAGCCGCTGTTGTTGCTGACACGCCTTAACGAGGTCGCGACCGGCGACGGCCCGGTCGGGGTCACACAACGACCGCGACGACCTGCACATGCACGGGCTATGCGTATCGCGGGAGCTGCCGCCACACAAAGCTGGTGCAGGCGCTGGAGCCTTCTATGCAGGCGTGGTACAGCCAGACGGTTACACTACCGGCGTGCTCAGCGGTTGAGAAAGAGCACGTCGACGACACCTCTGCAAGAGGCACCACCATGGTAGCAAACACGATCGTTGACGTCGAGATCAACGAGGCCGCGCAGCGCCTCGCGAGCGCCTGCGTGCCCTGACCAATACGGGCGTGCAGAGCGATGAGCGCGCCGTCCTCTTGCGGCGCGTTGATGAGTTGGAGCGCCAGTTTGCCGCGGATAACTATACCGCCATGCGCCAGGCGGCCTAACATGAGCCCCATCACAGCCACCACCACCGCTGCTGCCCTGCCCCATGTCGATGCAGGGCCAGCCGCCCAGCTCGCTGCTACAGATCAGCCTCAGTATCGCCCGATAGGAGGAGGTAAGTTCGCGCCCGCCAACCAGGCCGCAATCGAGGAGTTCCGCCGCTTCAACGCATGGGCCGATGAAGTCAACGCGCGTACATCAAGGGGCCTACGACAATGACACTCATGGAACAGAGACTAGTCCCGGCGCCACAGACGACGCCCTACGCGCCCGCCTGGATGCTCTACATGTACGACGACCGGGCCTACTTCACTTATAACGGCCGCCTCGCCGCGACGGCGACGTGCGCGACGGCCGCCCAAGCCGCACGGATCGAGGGCATCTTTCAACGCCTCGCCAACCCTACCAGCACGAGGAGTAACTCACCATGACCACGACCACCACACCAATCACGGCCCCCGCGTCCCTGGGTCCTGACGACCGCGCCGCCTTCGAATAGGTCATGGCCGAGCGCAAACAAGCCCACGCGGAGGCGTGCGCCGTCCTCGATAAGGATGGGGACCTGGCGATCGACTACGGCGACGCCCTGCACCTTGTGACGGTCTTGCAGCGCGCTATCGCCAGCTACGACCCCTATTTATTCAGCGATACGTGTCAGAAGGAGCCGATCGACGCCCGTGATGGCTTCAATGAACTCCGCCACGACGCGCAGACCCTAGCTCATCTCTCCCACGTTTTCTACGACTACGAGTAGCGCCAGAGCCGCCGCGAGGCTACCGCGGCCACCACCGACTAACGACCATCGACACCACCCTGAGGGCCGCCGGCATTGCCGGCGGCCCCTCTTCGTGTGTAGGGTCATGTTACAATCGCCGTAGGAAAGAGGTGAGCGATGTGTGCACATATAGGGGATAGTCACCGGCTTGGTCTCGTGACGCTGACGACCGGCGGGAGCGCGACCGCGTACCGGGCCGTCGTGGATCTGTCATGCGCCGAATGCGGGAGCCCTATCCTGCCGGGTGAAATCTTCTCTCGTCGCACCCGGCGGATGTCGCAGATGCAGAGGGGCGTAACCAGTGTCACTCCTACGTGTACGCGCTGCCGGCCGTTGCGCCTGACCAACGCTAGTGAAGACGACGATGTGGGGTACTGACATAGGGTCGGTACGTCTGGCGCCGTGAGCACGTGAGGGATGAGCAGTGTAGGCGTTAATCGGGGATGCTTAGGGGGTGACACCTCCTCCTTCGCGCTCCCTCCGACAGTGGCGCCCCGAGACCCACGACTTTACCGGCCAGGGCGTTGGCCTCTACGATGACGCGCTTCTGCTCGTTGACGCCGCACACATCCATGTGGGCGACCACGTCCTGGTGGGTTCGCCGCAGGGTGTGGCACGGTATCGGGTGCGCCATGTCTCGTACTCCCCTGGGTACCCCACATATTGGCGCGTGCGGGTCGAGGTCCTGGAGCGGGCGCCGGGAGCACAGTCTGAGAGAGTTGCATCATGACGGATGAGTGGGAGCGTAAAAGCGACACGTTGTGGACGTATCGCCTGGCGGGCGCCGCGCGGCCGTATGGGTCTGTCGTGCAGTACAGGGACACGGCGCGCTCTACTGGCGACTGGGATGCGATGGTGACGGCCGGCCGCCTCGACGACGACACGACCATCGCTGAGGGAGTGTCGTTCGATGAGGCGAAGGTGGCGATAGAGCGCCATGCCCACTAGCATGCTGACCGTGTGGACAGGGCTGACGATAGAGGCGCGCGGCCATGAGCGCGGTGCCCATGATTCACTGGATTGAGCGCTCGCCCTACCTGCACGAGGCGCGTTTAACGACTACCGATGGCGCGGACCTTTACGCGGGGTACGTTGCCGTGACACCTGGCACCGACGTGTGGCGCGGGTACGTCGGACGTGGGTTTATTCCACTCGGCATGGGGCCGCTCATGGTGATGCAACGGGCCGTCGAGCAGCGCGCATTAGAGATGTGGGGGCAAGGTAAGCGGGAGGAAGTGTCATGAGCATGACGGAAAAGGATGCAGCCGCACGTGTGACTTTACCCATAATGAGGAGGGCACGCGTGATGAATGCGCCGCCGTGACCGTGGTCGCCCCGAGATACGGGGGACGTGGATCACCCCGCGTATCCCGCATCGATCCACCGCGCGCCATCGCCGGTCCCGCTAAATCCACTTGCTCGTCGCCCCTGACGCTAGGAGCATGCTCACGAGCGCGCCGGCCGCAATGGTGGCGCGCAAGACCATGTAGCGGGTCCACTTGTGTGTGTTGCGAATCTGGCGATAATCCATGGTGATCTCCCCCTTCTTGAAGGCGTCTATCGACGCTCGCGGCCATGACCTTCGCGGCCACCGGGCCCGTGTGGGATCGTTCGCCCCACCTGCCTCTCACTATACCATCGCACGCCTGCAAAGAACACAATATAGTGACCGCAAATTATCAATTATCAAAGCGGAAGATTGCTTTTATGCGCTCATTAAGGCGCATTAACGCATTATTGCTAGCTCGATCATCAACATCCTCGCGCGGGCGCGACAGGTAGATCAGTGGGCGGCGTGGGGGGAGACTGGTGGGCGCGGGGCAACGCCACTGTCGATTGCCGTCTCGAAGGCCGTGACGATGTGTGGAAAGAACTGCGTCCCCGCCCCTTCGCGCAAGCGCCGCCGGGCTTCCTCCGGCGACAGGGCGCCGCGATAGGTGCGGTTCGTCGTCATGGCGTCGAACGCGTCGGCCACCGCGATGATCGCCGCGTCGCGCGGGATGGCCTCGCCCCGCAGGCCATCGGGGTATCCGCGGCCGTCGCGGCGCTCGTGGTGATGGCGCACGGCAGGCAGGATTTCGGCCAGGTACGGCACGGAGGCGAGCACCGTCTCTCCGATCTCTGGGTGTTTCTCCATGATGGCGCGCTCGCCCTGATCAAGGGGGCCGGGCTTCGTGAGAATGGCGTCGGGGATGCCGATCTTGCCGACGTCGTGGAGGAGGGCGGCGCGCCTGATGCGCGTGACGTCCTCCGGCGGGAGCCCCAGTTCGTACGCGATCGCGCCGCTGTAGTCGCTCACCCGCCGCGAGTGCCCCCGCGTGTACGCGTCCTTGGCGTCTACGGCGGCGGCCAGGGCCTCCACCATGGCGAGGTTGGCGTGCTCCAATTGCGCCGCCAGCCCCGCCACGTCCTGCCCCTGGTCCATCAGGCGGTCTTCCGGCCGACCCACGCGCCCTTTGCCCGCATGCTTCGCCAGGTAAACCGCCTGATCGGCCGCCCGGATCAGGTCCGCCGGCGCGTCGGCGTGCATCGGCAGCGTTGCCACGCCCACGCTGCAGTCGACCTTGATCGCCCGCCCCTCGTGGAGGATGCGCAGCGACGCGATGGCCGCGCGCGCGCGCTCGGCGACGTCCAGCGCGTCCTCCGTCGTGGCCTCCGGCAGGATGATCGCGAACTCGTCGCCGCCGTAGCGCGCGGCCAGGTCGGATGTCCGGCTCGCCGCGCGCAACATCTCGGCGACCGCGCGCAGGACGGCGTCCCCCGCCTGGTGCCCGTGCGCGTTGTTGATCTGGCCAAAATTGTCGACGTCGACCATGATGAGCGAGAGCACGCGCGCGGAACGCTGGGCACGCACCACCTCGTTCTCCAAGCTCAGGTGAAAGGTGCGGTGATTGAGGAGCCCCGTGAGTCCATCCTCCGCGGCCTGGGCGCGCACGTGCTGGTGTGCCAGCACGTTGCGCCACGCGCTCGCCGCCGCCGCGCTCAGAATCGTCAGGGTGTCCCTGGTCACGGACTCGACGTGCGCGGGAACACCGGAGAGCAGGATCAGGGCGTCGGAGCCCGGCTCCGCCTCGATCGGCAGCACCACCACGCGCGCCCCTGGGACGGCGAAGAGGTCGCCCATCCTGTCCCGCGCGGGGCGCACATGACGCCCCTCGTCCGCGTCCGTGCGCGTTGCCGTCGCGGCGACCGGGATATGCGACGGGCCGCACGAGTCGGCGTCGCGCGGGACGATGGCAATCCGCTCGAAGCGGGACGTGTCGTCTGGATCCAGCATGTAGACCGTCGCCGTCTCCGCCTCGGCCACCGCGCGGGCCGCCGCCGCGACCTGCCGCATCAACTCGGAGGGGTCCCATCGCTTGATCTCCATCTTTTCAGCGATGGCCAGCACGTGACGCAAGCCGTCCGTGCGCCGGTCGGCCGCGGCGATGGCCCTGAAGGTGAGGTTCAGAGCGATGACCGGGACGATGAAGAGCGCGATCAGAGCGGGCCACAGGCGCCACGTCACCGCGACCAGGATGCCGATCGAACTCGCGGCGAGCTCGGGCAACAGTGTCGACGGATAGGTGCTGGCCCAGAGCGTCCAGATGGCCACGCGCGCGGGGATGGCGCGTACACCGAGGTAGAGGCCGACGTCGAGCGCGTAATAGAGGCCCAGCAGCAGGACGGCCGACGGGAACAGGGACGCGACCTCCCGCGGAGTGAGGGGGCCGGCGCCGCCGATCGTGCGCGCAAAGACGGCGCTGTTGACGCCGACGATCAGCACCGCGTGCGCGACGTTGAACGCGCGCTTGAAGAGGGGGAGATCGCGGTCGCGCAGCGACGCGGCGCTCGCGGCCACCAGCGCGATGACAACCGGCGCTGGTGGCGGGAAGAGCAGGATGGTCGCAATGTGAGCGGTGGTGACGACGGTCTGGGCCAGGCCGGGGGCGATACGCACTTCCGTGAACTCGCAGGCGTACGCCACCAGGCAGAAGACCGCCGCCTGCGTCAGGAGGGCCCCGGATGCGAGATGCGCGGGCGCGCGCGCCACCTCGATCGCGACCACGGCGATAGCCGCCGCGTAGATGGCCCACAGATAGGCCCGGAGCGCAACCGGTAGAGTGCGCATGCGCGCCTAGCCCCCCGCGCCCCTATCGGGCGACGCGACAACCTGGCCGCGCGTCGCCCGGTACGCCAGACCCGCGACACCGACCGCGAGGAGGATATCGCCCACACTGTACACGTTGCCGGCGCCGGGCGGGACGGGAATGGGGATGACATCCGTGAGAGGGGTGAGACGGGTCCGCGCCGTCGCGGGCCGGGTGTTGCTAAAGGATGCGCGGTCGCTGACCGCGCGGACCTCGCCGCCGCCGCGCAGGGCACGCAGGGCCGACAGGTCCGTCGGCATGTGCCCGCCGTTGGCGAGAATCGCCGCGACATTGAGGCTCAGGCCCAGCGCCGCCAGGCGTATCCAGGAGCCCAACCCCCAATTGCGCAGCATGAACGCGACGATCAGGGCCAGCGAGCACACGTACATACCCCATCCCGCACGCTGGGTGAGGGCCGACGACCGTATCCCAGGCAGGTAAAGCGCGATCTGGAGCCCGAGCGCCAGCGCCACCAGCGCCACGCCGCGCAGCGGCAGGGTGGCCACGTTCGCCATACTCCCCCCCCGGACCACCCCCGCGAGGAGGGCGAGCGGCACGACGATCATGAGGATCATGCGGCGGCGCCTCGCCGGTCGTGCCGCCGCCCGAGGCGGCGGCAGAAGCGGCAGCCCATCCGGTTCTGTCGCCCCCCACATAGCTGACCCGACAGGTATCCGGTCGGGTCGCGCCCTACGATCAATCGCCCCCCTTTCAACGGGCGTCCCCGTCACATCGATGGCCCATCAGGACTCCCAGGGTGATGCGCCGTACCCTGTACATAATACCGCCCGGCAACTCTAATGTCGCTAAACATACTGGAACGGACAACAGGTCCACGATTGTGGTCATCGCGGGAGAGCGACACGAGGCAGTCGCGCGCCATCGCCGCGCGACACACGCGCCGCAGGCGGCTGAGGTCGTAGCCCTGCGCCACGTCGCAGCCCATCCCACGTCGCGTGGTCCGCGATTCCCTCGGCCACGTCTAGCGCGAACGGGCGGGGCTGCCGGGTCGATGATCCGGCAGCCCCGCCCGTTGACGTGCTGATCCGTGTGGCGCTGGTTAGGGCATCTGGGCGATGACGACGACACGGTGGGTGTCGACCCAGTAGGGGGTGCAGGAGATCAGCGCGAGCGTGGGGCGGGTGTACGTCGCGTTGAGCAGACGCACGTCGTCGGGCGTGACCACGCTGACCGAGCGGACGACGTAGCGGTCGGTGCGCGCGCCGTGCGCCACGACCACCGTATCCCCCGTGCGCAGGGCGCCCAGGTAACGGAAGATCGAGCCCGCGATGTCGTCGTGGCCGCTCATCAGCGCGAGGCCGGGCTGGCCCAGCGGGGCCGAGTCGGCGAAGCGGGTGACGCCGTAGGCGGGCACGATATCGTAGCGCAGCGAGCCATCGGGGTTAGCCACGAAGCTGCGCGCCCAGAGGTGTCGTTGGGTCGTGGTGGGGTCGACAGTCAAGCGCCGATTCGCGAGCGTTGTCGTAGCTGGTTAACAGGGACAGCTATGCCGCAGCAAGAATCCGCGTGAGGTCATCCCAGGCGCGGGCGAGACGGGGAGTGTGCGGGAGACGCGGGTCGCCGGTCGGCTCGCCCAGCCGATAGAAGCCATCGCGCAGGTTGCGCATGAAGCCATGGCCGTCGCAGACGACGTGGGCACATCCACGTTGCTGGAAGCCACGCATACTCCGTGTCCGCCCTTTGAGGTGTTGGTGGTCGCGCTCGATCCCCTGTTGCTCCATCTTGCCCGTGATGTGCTCCGCCTCCGGCACCACGGCCCGCAGCGCAGGCAGATACGCCGCCGCCTTGTCCGTCGTGACAAGGCGGGGCCGCACGTCGGTCCGCGCGATCGCCTGCGCGAAGAAGGCC
>JAABUO010005204.1_pt1 | contig 15212 bp, 21 predicted proteins | sample 5559291 | NCBI WGS metagenome assembly JAABUO01 (sample SAMN10711878, study PRJNA513372) | rock metagenome | isolation source: Antarctica rocks | place: Antarctica: Victoria Land, Finger Mt sud
GGACAGAGAGGAATACCACTACAGTGAGCTAGTGGGCAGCTTACTATACCTCTCAGTATGCACAAGACCAGACATCTCACAAGCCGTGGGAGTATTGGCAAGGCACATGGCAAAGCCTAGCAAGGAGCACTGGACAGCAGCTAAGGCAGTTCTGCGGTACATAGCTGGCACCTTAGGTTGTGGCATCACTTTCAGGCAGACAGACACTGCCGTGGGAGGCTACAGTGATGCTGACTATGCTGGTGACTCAGACACCAGGAGGTCTACCACTGGCTTTGTATTCATCTTGAATGGATGAGCTATCAGTTGGAACAGCAGACTGCAGCCTACAGTGGCAGTCTCAACCACAGAAGCAGAGTATATGGCCTCAGCTCAGGCAGTCAGGGAGGCACTTTGGCTTAAGAAACTGCTGGGTGACTTTGGCATGCCCATCTACACAGACAGCCAGGGCGCACTCAAGCTACTGAAGCACCCAATAGCTTCAATCAGATCAAAGCACATTGATGTCATACACCACTTTGCAAGGGAAAAGGTGTCCTGCAAGGAAGTTTGTTTTGCATACTGTAGCACCGATGAAATGGTGGCTGATTGTTTCACCAAGCCACTACCGGTCAGCAAGTTAGCTGCTAACTCTGCAGATTTGCTGAACACTGCTAACTCTGCAGATTTGTACTCAGGGTGCATTGTCCTATATAACATCAAGCTGCTGTGCTGAACATTTGCAAAGTACTCAAATGCATGCTGATGCTTAGCCCTTTCTATGCGATCAGGAACTCAGTATAAACAGCAATCAGTAACAGACTGAGATCAGTAGCATTGACAATGGCAGCACAAATCTGTAGCATGCAGGAAAGAGAATGCAGACAGGCAAGGGTCTTGGGCAATAAAGAATGCCACCAGGTCTTCTACTGTGTTTTGTATTCATGCCTCTCTTTTGCACAACAAAAAGCTACACGTCCGGCTAGCAACTGCAGGCCACTAGTATTGCTGTGCACAATGCAAGTGCCCTGTGGTTGCTGCACCAAAAAGGATCCACAATGACAAGATTGTCTGTTTTCCATCGACGCCACCACAATAAGCAAAAACAGATCTTTAGCAACATGAGAAACGATTCAACAACAACAAAAAATTGGCAACTCGAATGATGTGTCTCTGCAGTGTGCCTATTGGCAGCAGCTGTACATAGTAATGAATACAAATGCAGCTTGGCCTGAATTCGCTGACCATGCCCTACCAACTGCCTGATGCCCCATGTTTCCATGTGCCCGCAAACATATGCTTGACATATATTTGGTTGGCATCAGCATTGGCTGTCCCGTAACCTCCCACTGACACTGCTGTTCTTGGCAACACTAGCAGATCTGCAACCATCTGTGGATCTTCAATGGCAATGTCAAGTGAGTAGGCATCATACAATGCTAGGAAGTGCTCAACGGCTTTTGTGAGCATGCCCGGTCCTGTTGTCATGACTGGGTTATCTATCTGCTTGCCTGGTGCGCTGTTGGGGTCTGCTGCTGCAGTGGCTTGCAGGTCCAGCATGAGATCAACAACATGAGAGTACAGTATATGGCCAGGTGCGCTGCCCATGACCCAGTGAACATATTGCACAGGACAACAGAAGCCAATTGCATTTCTGTTGCCTTCAGGAATTATGACTTCAACCCCAACAACAGCATTTGCTGTGCCATTGAACTTGGCTGTCCATTCGTCAAAAGGCTTGTAGCAGTGAACATCATGGTCAATGTACCATCCGCCAAACAGATATAGCATCTGCAAGGTCCAAAGATTGACATCACTGCTTATTGCAGGGGGCATGCAGAGGACACAATTTCAAAATAAGCAGATGAAACAGTTGCTCTGTGTCAAACGGAAAATGCTGCATTGGGTGCATATGAATTGAGTTTGTATTTGACTGCTTACCAGGTAACTCCAGAAATCGTTCCTTTCTGTTGGCTTCAGTTTGCTGTACACCGGTAGCAGGCTTGGTGCATATTGCTGAACAGTGCTGTTCCTTTCTGCGTCTCCCATGATTTGCACTGTATACTCAGGATTGAGGCTTGCACATTGATCTATGCTGGACTGTGCATCCCACTGGACGTTCGCCTTGTCCTTAACCGACACATACAAGACCTTCGGGAAAATCCCGGGCACGCCGCGGCGATTCCCGACCCTATGCTTCCATGGGTTGCCATGAACGAGACCAGCGAGCCTGCTTTCGTTGCTGGCAGCATCCGATGTTGCAAAGACCGGTAGGGCTTCCCTGTGTCTGAAAATTGCCTTCGAGCCATCTGCTGCTCCGCTAATTTTGAAAGCAACATACAGTAACAAGACGACAGCAATGGCTGCGGTCAGAACAAGTCTGCCCCAGAATGGATTGCGAAGCGTCGGAACTCCAAGCCGCTGCAACTGCGTGCCCAACATCGCCACAAAGCATTAGGATCAACGTGAGTATAACATATTGTGACAGCCGTTCTGACAGGTAAAACAGTGTGCAAATGTAGCTCGTGCATGCAGCATGGACGAAGCAGTGTGAATTTGCCGTCGGAGCTGCGAGGCCGAACCGGCGGAAATAGCCTTCTTGGAAGCTGTCTTGGAAGAGGAATGCAAAGAAACAACGTTCACGGAGGTCACGGAGGTCAAAGTCGCGCCGCGACTCATGTCCATCTGTATACACGTATCGTTTTGTCCCTGTGTCGCTGTCATTCGCGAGCTCTGTCGATCGTCACCATTTCAACGTTGATAGGTTAACGATGTCATCGCCAGTTCTTCCTAGCGAGGCATTTGAACAATTGTCACCTACCAGGTTCTTTGGTGTGATCTCTGCACAACTGTACACTCATAACTTGTGCCTCGCTACGGCTACTTTGTAAAATCTTGTTACTTGAGCCTAATCAGCCCCAAGAGTACAGTGCAAGGTTGCTCTCGTCAGCTGCAACCCCTACCCATCCCCCAGCACAATGCTGGACTCAGGTTGCGCAAACCTCCGTTCACACCCTGTCCGGACTTCAGGCTGTGCCTTTTCAAATTGCAAACAGCCATGGCTCAAAGCGCATGCTGGCAGGCAAGCAAGCAATAGAGTTTGCGGCTTTGGACTGCGCTGCAGAGCCAGCACTCCACAATACTCTGACAGCAATATTGCCTCAGAGCCAGCAGCTGAGGAATCAGCATTTGGCAGAGAACGGACAAGCCTCAACTCGTTCGCAGATACTCTCAGAGGTCAGCATTCGGGCAACAATGGCAGCCGGCTTGAAGCAGTCGAAACCCAAACTGGTCCAGTGGTGGAGAGAGCATTTTTGGTTGGCGTGGCACAAAAGGGGCACAGAGACAGATTTGCTTACAACATTCATGAGTCCTTGGAGGAACTTGGGCGGCTTGCAGAGACTGCTGGGCTTGAGGTACAGGTTCCCTTGATTTTTCATTTCTGTCCTGGAGCGTCCAGCGTCAGCACTGACCCAAGAAGTTGTCGGTTGAGCATATTTGCTCTGTATGACATAAAAGTTGTGCTTGAGATGTGCATGACACAGTTTGTGGCGTGCTCACAGGCAACCCATCAGGACTCTGTCAGAGAACGTTTCTGTGCATCTTCAGTCACTTTGCTTGTGCAGGTTGTTGGCCAGACATTTCAGAATCTAGAGAATGTGTCACCTCGCACCTACATAGGTTCCGGTAAAACTCTCGAAGTGGAAGGAGCTGTAGATGAGCTGGATGCTGACACTGTTATCTTTGATGATGAGCTTACTCCGGGGCAGTTACGCAACTTAGAGAGGGCATGGGGTGACAACATCAGGCTGTGTGACAGGACAGCCCTGATCCTGGACATCTTCTCTCAGAGAGCAGCAACCAAGGAGGGTCAGCTGCAGGTGTGCCTTCTAGACAGCTTGTGCCCTTTCTCTTACGATCATCTCAACCACACTAGGGTTCTTCTTGCGTGTCAAGTTGCGCTGGACTGACTGCAAGAACCATGTGTTGAGATGCATACCCAAACACAGTCAGCAGACAAGTAGCAGACACATGTCAGCAGTACATCATCTGGCATAAGTTGGCTGCCTGATGCTTGAGGCTGCTGTGAGCGAAGATTGTGCTGGGTGCAGGTAGAGCTTGCACAGAGTGAGTACCAGCTGCCTCGCCTCACACGCATGTGGACCCACCTGGAGAGACAGGCAGGAGGGCGTGTCAGGGGCATGGGAGAGAAACAGATTGAAGTTGACAAGCGCATCTTGCGAACACGAATGGGTCAGCTCAAACGCAGCCTAGAGGATGTGCGCACCCACCGCAAACAGTACCGGGAGCGTCGCGCTGCGGTACTGTCCTGCACTGGTGGTTTGTCATACATGCTGTTGTTGCATGAATTGGTCAGCTTTAAAGCTCAAGTGATTGGAACCTGCTTGTTAGTGTGTGGACTCCAGTAATGGTGCTGTGCAGAAGACATACAGTGACAGCCTTTCATGATCTTGCAGGCATGCTTGTCTACTGACAGGTTGGACCAGAAGAACTACTGCATATATCTGCATATATCACCATCTATCTGCTGTGTGCTTTCAGGCACCCGTGCCTGTGATAGCTCTTGTGGGCTACACCAATGCTGGCAAGAGCACTCTTCTGAACAGCCTTACAGAGGCAGCTGTGGTGGCAGAGGATAAGCTGTTTGCCACACTAGATCCAACAACCCGCAGAGTCTCCTTGCCTAGCTCCAAACAGGTGGTCATAGCATCCATGGCAGCTGCGTGTCCACGCTTTCACTTCTCCCTTTTACACATAATGATGCTGGTGTCCTTCACATTTTTCTTGAGCATGCATGTCTGCGGTGTGTTGCATAAATGTCTCACACAAGTACATATTTCAGGCTATGTGCAGCCAGCTTATTCAACATGCAAACCCCATTCCGGCCTTGGAGCCTTCTGGGCAAATTCATTGCTTTGGCAGACGAAATGGCTTTTCCCCACTTGAGCTCCAGCAGTGGCAAGGCCGCTTGCAGAATGGATCCAGCAGGATTTGCTCATGCAGGTGCTGCTGACAGACACTGTGGGATTCATACAGAAGTTGCCCACTCAACTAGTAGCTGCCTTTCGTGCCACGTTGGAGGAGATTACTGAAGCTAGCCTGCTGTTGCATGTCGTGGATGTCAGCCATCCAAACGCAGCAGCTCAGACTCAAGCTGTCATGCAGGTAGTCCAAATGTCAGAAACCTGTTCATTTGCTGCACCCCTGAGTACTGCAAGATTTGCACCCAAGAGGTCATACCTAAGTATTCGACATGGCTGTGTCCTGTGATTAGCCATGCAACACTGACATCACATTGAACAGCTATTGTAAGCCACTGTAGGGCAGTCAAAGGTTGCATTCTCTTTTGCTCTCGGCTTCCACCGTGTGCAATGGACTGCCTGCCAATGAGACCAGTAGTGTCTGCTGGCAGGTGCTTGAGGACCTTGATGTGGGTCACATTCCCATGATCTCTGTGTGGAACAAGGTGGACGTGTGCGCTGACCCTGATATGGTGCAGACAGTTGCAGACAAGCGGGACAACACTGTCTGCGTGTCTGCACAGACAGGTCAAGGCCTGCCACAGCTGATGAATCTTGTAGAGCGTAAGGTCCAGGAAAGCATGATGCCTGTGGACGTGCTGGTCCCCTATACCCAGGTGACCTCTCAACACAATCTGCCAAATCAGATTGTGGCATCTGTACCATACTGGGTAACAAATGTGTCTTACCTGCGCTGTGCTCTGTTTGACACAGTGCTGGCCGTCGCGTCTCACAACTTGTGTTACTGTGTAGGGTGAGCTGTCTGGAGAAATCCACAAAATTGGAATAGTAGAATCAGAAGAGTTTTTGCCAGATGGGAGCCATATTTCGGCCAGGGTACCAGTACCACTTGCAATGCGGCTAGCCCAGTTTGCAGTAGGGCCACAATCAGCACAGCAGATAGCTGCCTAACTTGTATTTACTGACTTGTATCATAGCAGATTCTTTTAGACAAATTTTTTTCATTTCATGGTTTCTTTGACATGGACCATAATGGTACAGTCACGACTTGCATCGACATTGTCACAGGGTTTTGTTGCTTTGCAATACTGGTGGCTGCAAACCCTGTTTGCGGTGCAGGTATACCTTTGTACGATTTTTAAAAACACAATGCCCCCTGCAGCAGAGGCTTACAATGCTAGTTCTGCTCATTTGAGTGGCATGTCTAGGCGCGTCTTGGACAAGTCTTAGGTTCTGCACATAACTCGACTAAGATGCTTTACGTTATCCAGCTGCGAACATACACAAAGCGCAGGACTACGGAATATACAAGGCATTCTGAAGGTCAGAACAATATTGCTGCACAAAATTGAGTGTACATTGACTACTTGGCATGAGGCTGCTCTGGCAGCACAGGCGACAGTTCATGAATAGCATGAATAACACATCACTCTGTCCCCACAACCATGCCAATTCCCTTAGTCTTCCCTTCACGGAACACAAGCCTGGTACCGGCTGTCAGATACTCAGGACGCTGCAAGAACCTGAATCTGACACATGCTCTGTCCCCAGACCTGAGCCTTTCCTTGTCCATGGCAATCACCCTTGCAGCCTGACGCACGATCTCACAATGTATCACAGCCTGCAGAGTCAGCACCAGAGCTGACAAGTTCACCTGCCCCCCACTCACATGCCAGACTACAGCCAAGACTGGTATCAAAGCTCTAAGGCTATCAAGGAAGAGCACACATGTGACTCAAGCACAGTCTTGGTGATGGAGTATACACTTGGCTGTTGCATGGCCTACCTGATAGCGAGGTTGGATAGTAGTGGAGTGGGTCAGGATGGCAATGTCGGCATCAAACTCCCAGGAAGCCTTGGGCTTAGCTCTCTCGTCCACGAGCACCATGCCCTTGCGCACCTGGTTACGCTTCACCTTCTTCAGAGCCAGAGCAGCAGTCTGCCCAGCCACAACCTGAGTGCAAGCCAGGCATAACCAGATTTAGATGCCTAATGAGCGGAATACTAATCACAGTGCTGCTGAGAGAACTGGTTGCAGGCTTTCAAAAGCACTGTTGGCTGACCATCAGTGGCACTAGAAGCCTGCTGGACTGCCTGTTTCACAGCTTGCTAAATTTCAACCTGTATGCTAGATGGTTTCAGGCACTGTGCCGCGGAGTGCTGCCAAGACCAAAACTTTCCCAGCAGCATTGTGTCTGCAATCATCTAGCATACGATGACATAAGCTTGAGCAACGTTTGAAAGATGGCTGTCAGAATGAGAGTCCAGCAACAAGCTCAAGTGTGCACAGGGAAGCATAGAGGCTGGCAGTGTGGTGTGGAGCAGAAACTTACCCTGGTCACAGGCAGCCTCTTGTACTGAATGCTTTTGATGGCTGTGGGCTTGAAGGTGCCGTCACCCACGTCTGGGCCCAGCATCAGGTTGGCATTGGTGGTGATAACCCCCCGCTTCACCGTCCCAGCAATGACAGTCCCCACTCCAGGAACACCAAACGTCTCATCAATGATGAACTCAGCATACTCCTTCACCTTGTCATGCCTGCATGCATAACACTGACCATTTACTTGGCCAGTCAACAGCGCACAACGTAACCTGACCATGTTCGCTCATGTGGTATAACATTATGTAGATATCGCATTGCCGCAATGCAAGGACCATTTGACCCCAACGCATCTGACAGTGGAAGCTGGGGTGAAGCAGAGCAGGTGTGATGCACTTCAGCAGCCCATATGCACATTGAGGTGAGTCAGCTTACCACTTGTGACGCTGAGGCAGCAGGTTATAGAACAAGCGCACCAGCTCCAGTCCCTCCCCTGTGACTGATGACGTCAAGAAGACTGGAGCCAGACTGTCTGTGTGCATGTGCCTAGCACAGGTCAGCACGTCATCCTTGTTGCGCACCTGCAGTCACACCAGAAAGCTGACTGCCGAGTTGCAAACAGACAATGTAGATCTGGTGCCTTCTTGTGTGCAAGGTTTTGGAATGCAAGGGTAAATGTACCTGTGACTGTGCAACCAGGCACACAGTAAGCATGCAAGCAATCATGCAAGTGGTGGAGCAAGCGTATTTTGTGGGCTACTAGTCACCTTCAACACCTCTGTGTCTGGCAGATGGTGCAGGTGGAGTCGGAGACTCACCATGAAGGGCTTCTTCTTCACACCAGGCTTCTTGAGGATTGCTTGAAGGGTGGCCAAGGTGTGCTTCAGCACATGCTCTGGGCAGATGTCCACCTTGGTCACAACAAAGAACACTGGCACCTTCAATGCCAGAGCTACACCCATATGCTCTTTGCACATTCCAACAATGCCTGCAGGATGGGCAGAGTGTCTTGGTACGCGCAGTGGCCAGCATGCTGAGACTGATCCCAAACAGCCAAAAAAGTGTGCTGTCACATGAATCTCTTGGCTCAAGTAACGCTGGAACATATGTGCAGCTATGCTGAACGTGTCACTTTGGCAGGCTGCAGTCAGGCGATGGTGCAGACGCACTTGACATACTGCTGAAACATGGCTTGATGGATGCAGCGCAGCAGTCAACAGACCTGCGTTGGCGCCAACAATGAGACAGGCGTAGTCTGGCATGTGGCCTGTCAGGCCGTAAGCTGTGGTCTTGAAGTAGCGCTCATGGCCAGCCAGGTCCACCAGAGTCACCACCTTGGACGCCCTTGCTATGTACTCAGCGGAGGAGTTGCTGCGGAACATTTGATCGTTCAGGATGTTGCACTTGCTGTCCAGCTGCACAGCACGAACGTGTCTGGTAAGCAGAGTTTCTGATGGGCACAGCACTAGTACCTCAGGATGAGCAGTAAAGTCCTCTGACACCGTGAAGGCTGTCTATACGGAAAGCTGTGAAAGGCAGGGGAGCCAGTCAAACAGCATTGCACAGCAACATGTGCATTGCAGAGACACATATGGACATTCCTGGGGGCCTGCAGCAAGCTACTTACACATAAGTTGTGCTGTCCAATGGATGAAGTCCTGCCAGTTGCCTCCTCATGCCCATGCTTGAACACCTTGGACCGAGCGAAGCCTCGCCCATCATCCAGAATGTGTCTAGTCAGCACTCCTACCTGAAGGGTTACACCAAGGATCAAGCAAAAAGCTACGACGATTGAAGAAAACAGCACTGCAGAGCTTTTCTGCAAACCTGGCCAGCAATGCAAAGGCGCATGCCTGCATCAAATGTAAAAGATAGATGGCAGAGTTGAGTGAGGTGCTTTGTCTGAAGCATGAGAGCGCTGGAAAGCTCAGCTGGGACTTACCATGGTGGACTTGCCAGAGTCCACATTGCCAATGATGGCTACCCTCAACTCTGCTGGAGACACTGCACCAGGATTGGCTCTTGCCCTTACCACCACATCTGCCGTAGCACTCTCTGCATAGCATCTCACATGTCATGCATATTTTTGATAAGGTGTCTACCTTAGTATCTGCATCCTCAAACACAGATAGTTGGCGGGGGAGGTCACACTGCCTATGCTTTGCCGAATTGGGAACAAATTTCACTGTTGCATGACAGACTGCAAATTTCAAGCAATACAATGCAAGCAGCTCACCAGCAGCCTCACTGTTGCTCGGCACCTTCCGCTGCCGCAGGATTGTCATGTCTGCAAATGCAACACCCATGACCTTTTCCACTCTCTTCAGAATTACAGCTAACTCTGCCTCTGTCAGAAGCTCAGGGCCCCAACCACCAGGCCCACCGATTGTGATCAGTGCCTCACCAGTGCTCTCCACCTGCAGCTTCCCCATACACTGATCTGATGCAAAAGATGCCCAGGGCAACAGACTGCATACTCTATGACATAGAAGAAAAAGTAACGTGACAAGGGCAACTGCATATCAGACTAGGATGTAGTTTCATTGATGATGAGCAGTGAGTCCTGGCTCATATCAAACGCATCACCTCGGCTATTGACTACATGCGATGAGAAAATTGTCTTTGCAGCTGGCTCTCACATGATCTCAAAGCAAAGCTTACATCAGCTTTCAGTATCTCCAGAGCATGCTCCAAGCGCATATCATTCTCCTCCTGAAGTGACAGCCCAGAAAAGCTTTGAAGTCCTGTTGCATCTGCAGCCTCTGCTGTGGAGCCACTAACCTGCATCAGGCCAGCAAATGCTTGAGCATGTATAGCCAAACGGCTGATAACAACGCTACGCACACTGCAGTTATGGCTTTCAAACACCACCTGAGATGGTTGTGCGGCTTACCAGTGCATCAGGTTTGTGCTTGGAAGCAGAACCATTGTTGAGCAGGTCAGTCGCTGGCTGGTCTGCAGTGAGGCCTGTTATGCTCTCCACCCAACCATTTGGGTCTCCAGCCTCACGGCTCAGGTGGTGAACCTGGCGGTGTTTTTGGGAACCAGTCTGTGAAGCCATTGGCAAGGAGATACAGAAGGCCTGCAGCCAAACTTTATATGACAACATGACAGGTAGGCAAGATCCAGGACAACGCACAAATAACCTACCGAGGAGTAAGTAGCTCTGGCAGAGGGTGATCACCGGCTATCTCCGCGATATTCGTAAACAGTGTAATCGTAACGTGGTCAACGAAGATGTAGCTTTCCCTTTCTGCGTTGCTGTTGAATGTGTCTCAGGCGTAGCCCTGCAAATCGCATTTCGCTTGTCGCAAACCTAAGATGTATACGTCGGCCACAAGATGGCCAACCGAAATTTGACCTGAAACAAGCGGAGAACGCACTGCCAACAAATATTACCTGAAATGCATGGTACTAATGAGCGTCTCAAGCGCCGAATGCCATGTTTAGCTGAGAAATCTGCGTCGCCACATAAGTTAGACACAGATGCACTAACAGCATGGCAACGCCTCACCAGTTACGACCACTCACCAGTTTGCACGACGAACCGCGTATTGTATATCAGGTGCAAAGTTTGTAGTATGACCAGAGCTGTATAAATTGCTTTGTCTCTATCGAAGGGGAGCTCCTCGACGTGGAGAAGCTCACCTGCCAATCGCTTCCAGGGTTTGGTGAAATTAGACTAGACCTAGCCTGAGGTCTCACGCTGGTAGTTGCTGCTGAAGAGCGTGCGATACCGTACGCACAGAAACCAACCGCGAAGCGTAAAATTTTCGAATTAATTCAAGCTTCGCGAAAATCATCACGCAGCACGCAGCATGCAGTGGCACTATCGCGCATGCCTGTCAAGTATCGCGAAGGTGCATCGCGCGGCGAAATTTGGCGTGTTCTGCTGTGTTTTGACACCGTTTCGGCGTTTTGATACAATCAGGGCAGATTAAGACATCGCGCAGGAGCCTGGCGAATTAATTTACGGACCGCGCAGGCACACCGCGAGGAGCCACCCAATGAATTGATTTCCATCACGCAAGGCTCAAAATAATTATTTGTTCGCGGTTGGTTTCTGTGCGTACGGTACATGTTTCTGGCGATCTCATGTCAGTTTCAGTGAATGTTATATCTGTTGGAACGCAGTGCGCACTTTCAACATGCACGCAACAGTCACCAAGAGATCCGCTAAATAGCCCAACATGCCACCAAGACGGTTGCGTAACGACAGTAATTGTCCAGTCAATGGCGACATTTCGGGGCATGTTCAGCACGTGCCTGACACATGATGACTTTGGCAACACTAACTAATTCAACTTGTTGTCGCATACTTTGCAAACAAATATATATAGCTCAATATGCCACACATGTAGTGTGTTGATCATTTCCCATGTCATCAGTCCAGTGACTATACTTCATTTACATGTGTATCGTCAACTGCCTTGGACTACAAGTCAACCTGCATGTAGTCCATCCCGACTCTGTCCAATCATGTTCAGTTAGAGTGCGGAGTCTCTGTGTCTAGACTCGTGTAAGTCTGTCTGTCTGTCTGTCTGTCTGACGCTGTATGCTAGGATCGTAACAGGGATCACAATACAGATCACGGTCATATTGATAGCTCTCTGCAGCACTCGGGTCTCAAGCGCTTCACAATGATTATGGCAAATGAGGATAGTACAGTCCGCAAAGAGGAGTTGCATGACAGTTTCGCTGCGGTGGGCCTGCAACCCAAGGCAGAGATCGACGGCGTGTCAGACGTGGGTACTGCACACCTGTGCTGAGTTGGTGTGTCCGGCAAACTTGTGATATGTAAGCGAGCTAGCGTCATTCTCAGGTGACTTTATGTCCCTCGAAATCTGCCAAAAAAAAGGCTAAAAAGAAAGCAGCAGCAGCAAGGAAGGCTAATGGTGTTGAAAATGACGGAGCCGAGGGGCTTGCACTTGCCGGCACCAACTGTCATGAAGCTCACAGTCCCGAGGCAAATGGGGCAACAGCAGACAGCAGTAAATTGCCAAGGAAGAAAAGCAAAAGCAAAGGTATGCTTTGCAGTATAGCTGGCAAGTATTCTAGTAGGGAGTGTGCAACTCGGATCTGGGCTTCGACTCAGCTGGAGTCTACGTATAGATTATGGCCTTTTGAGGAAGTGTTTGGATTGACAGAGTCAACAAAGAAGGTGCAAACAAATCCCCCTGAAGTACCTGTTGCTGAGTTGTTCCCCAGAGGCATTTTCCCGGAAGGAGAGTGGCAGTCGTATCAGAACGAGTAAGTCCTGATTGACCAAAAAGCGTTTCTGGCAGCAAAGTGTACATGCAGTAGACAGCACATGTCCATGGTGACAGCGGAGCCGCCCTGAACACATGCTTGCACTTCTCACTTGCTTGCCTCATAAGCTTCATCATGCACAAGTACTGAATGCATGCAGCCAGCGGTGGCGTGAGACCTCAGAGGAGAAGCGTACGCAAGCACGTTTGCAAGACCAAATGATCAATGAAGCGCGCCAGGCAGCAGAAGTGCATCGGCAGGTAAGATTCTTTGCTTGTTTTGCTGTGAACATGAACTCCGCAACATATTGCCAGCAAGTTGTCAAATGTCATGCCATGCAGGCATCAGTCATCTTATAAAACGTGTACAAAAAGCTTGTTGCAGGTGAATCAACATGGTCATCAACTTACCATTGGATACATGGATCGTGCATCTGTAATTCACAGAATATCATCACTTGCTGGCATGCTTAGCAGGGCTTTATGACATGGCAATCCACATAGCCTTTGTGTCTGACACCTTGTCAATACCTTAGCGCAGGGTGCTGTGTCTAAGTACTTGTATCAAGGCCAGCAGCAACAAGCAAAGGCCAAATATCACATTTGGTCATGCAGGTGCGGCAGTATATGCGGAGCATCATCAAGCCTGGCATCAACATGACGTACATGTGCGAAACGTTGGAAGACACAGTGCGCAAGCTCATCCAAGCGAAGGGCCTGGAGGCTGGCATTGCTTTCCCAACTGGCTGCAGTCTGAACCACGTTGCAGCACATTGGACGCCAAACGCTGGTGACAAGACAGTGCTGCAGTATGATGATGTCATGAAGCTGGGTAGGACCGATTAACAAACGCGTGGCTGATGTGCAGTGTGCCATGTATGACAGCTTCAGTCTGACAATGATTTGCACATCACGCTGAGCTCTGGCACATTGTGGGCAACTCTGCTTCTTTGCATGATGTGATGCCCGACACAGCATGCCTTGCACACTGCTCTTTCAGCCGTGTACTTTTGTACACCAGCACACTTGCATACATGCTTGCCAATTCTGCAGAATTGCAGTTGTCAACATTTCTTGTTTTGTAGCCTTATGTGGTCGTATGGTTGCAGACTTTGGTACTCACATCAATGGGCACATTGTGGACTCTGCCTTCACTGTGGCTTTCAACCCTAAGTATGATCCTCTGCTGAACGCTGTCAAGGCAGCTACCAACGCTGGTACATTTCCAAGCACCAATCATGCCGATGCACCAAGCACATGCAATTGCCAATGCAAGCTTCACACATTCATGCAGATTTGTTGCGTCATTCTACAGCATGCATGCACTCCTTGCATGCTGAGGAATTGGTTCTCTGCAAAGTTGATTCCTCACATGTCATCTTCTTCTTTAAAGAGTATGCAGTGTGCTTTGTTGCCACCTGTGTTGTATGCTCCTCTATGTCTGCATCCTGCCCCTGATCTGCATCACAACATGCTGTCATCAACAGTATGTTGCCTAATGTCTATGTTTAATCTTATGCAGCGCATGGTCTGAAAGATTTTGGCTGCAGGCATTCAGCAGGCTGGAGTTGATGCGCGTCTTGGGGATGTTGGCGCTGCCATTCAGGAGGTCATGGAGTCCTATGAAATAGAGCTAGAAGGCAAAACCCACCAGGTCAGCATGGCATCACATGCCTTGCATATCAGCCATGCACAAGTGTGGTCTCTCTGCACCTGGTCTCAGGCGTTTTAGTATTCTTGCACACAGCCACATCTCAGCCTATATGATTTGGGTCTCTGACCATTCGTTTTTGCGAGATGCAGGTCAAAAGCATTCGCAACCTCTGCGGACACTCCATCGATGCATATCAAATACATGGTGGCAAGACTGCAAGGGGTGCGGATGGAGGAAGGGGAGTTCTTTGCCATTGAGACCTTTGGCAGCACTGGTACACATTCCTTACTTATAGCAATTCTGTGACAGAAAGCTCATGTGACAAAAAGCTTGCTGCCTGTTAGACCCTGTACTGACTGTATCTTGACCTGTAGCACTTCCCAGCACTGATGCCATGTAGAAGCTATGCTCAAACTTCAATGTGAGTGCTGTAGTCAGTTTGGTAGATGCTATATCTCTTGCCCAATCCTTATCAGATGCGTTGCGGCAGTCTCATGTTCATCATAGGCCTGCATGCAACCTGTTGTGGTGCAGGTAAGGGGTATGTGCATGAGGATCTGGAGTGCAGCCACTACATGAAAAATTTTGGGGTGGGGCATGCGCCTCTGCGCCTGCCCAAGGCCAAGCAGCTGCTGGGGGTCATTGACCGCAACTTTGGCACCCTTGCCTTCTGCAAAAGGTACTGTTGCTGAAATGTCCCCCTGGTCATGCCTGCTTTACTCTCAGAAACCTGCAAGCATTTAGTTTGTGACTTGTCTCTCGGTCTCACATGCGTCAGTTGCAGTGCATGTTGATGACTGGCATGTGTTGTAGGTGATGGGAGTTGTATGCTTGCGATTATTTCTGAGCTGTTCAGTCCACTCTTGACACCATTTTATGACTGCTGCAGGTATTTGGACAGGCTGGGAGAGTCCAAATATCAGATGGCACTAAAGAGCCTATGTGACAACGGTGTTGTGTCGCCTTGTCCGCCCCTGTGTGATCAGCGGGGCTCGTATGTTGCTCAG
>JAABUO010005205.1_pt1 | contig 15210 bp, 20 predicted proteins | sample 5559291 | NCBI WGS metagenome assembly JAABUO01 (sample SAMN10711878, study PRJNA513372) | rock metagenome | isolation source: Antarctica rocks | place: Antarctica: Victoria Land, Finger Mt sud
CCTTCCACCACTGGCCGGACAACTGGCTGGACAATAGCACCAGCTTTGAGACCAGCTGGGTTGCCAATCACATAGCAGATGCTGCAAGCCTGGGGAAGCCGGTAAGCTGCTGCATCAGTTGTTAGAAAAGAAAAGAAAAGAAAAGACTACGCCTTTCGGCGTCAATTTAATGAGAAGCCAAGTATTATACCGGGCTGCCCAGGGCATCAGTTGTTACCTCTGCAACTTGACATCCCGATGATCATAGTAATGGTTGAACACTTTCCAGCTCATGTTCAGCTGGGTATGTGCAGGACATGTCTTGATTCTCTAGAGCAGCCAGTCTTGTGCATCCCTGTAAGGCCTACTAATACGACATCTTTGACAATCACATAACGCAACATCATTGAAAATGGACCTAAGTTGGCCAGGTGGGCAAAGCCCCTTGACATCTGGATGTGCTAGCAGTCTATTGCACTGTAGCACTCTGTCACGCTGCAGCTGTGCATAATCTGCCTCAGGACAGCCTAAAAAGCAGACTGGCTGTGACTGTAGCGTCAGTTGTCTGTATGCTGCTATGGGGTACTGCCCATGACTACTGATCTGAGGGACTATACATTCAACTGTACAGCTGCTCAGCAACAGCATAGGCTGTCATTGTGTAAAGCAGCAAAAGGGGAATTCCCACTGTAGTGCATGGCCTATGTGTCACTGGTGACCTTCTGATCCAGTAAGTGCTTGTGTTGGTGCTGGCCGACACATGCTGCTGTACACTGACCGTCACGAATTGATACTGATGCATCTGGCCACGTACTGCATGTTGACATGGAGCACGCAGAAGCTTCAACACTCTCAACTTTCAAGCCTAAATAGAACACACCTCACTTGTGTGATTGATGCATTGGGTGGTGCAGCTCATGTTGGAGGAGTTTGGGAAGTGGGTGAAGAATAGTACAGCAGCTGATGAAGCCCAGCGAGATGCTTTCTACACCCTTGTCTATGATGCTCTGCAAATGGTAAGCCGAAGGCCTGATGCAAGCTCCATGGTTCTTTGTACATTTGCGTTGAAGTCTCAAGGTAGGCGGGGTGGAGTGGGGTGGCATGGGGCGCGGTGGGGCATGGTGGGGTGGGGCGTGGTGGGGTGGGGCGTGGTGGGGTGGGGTGGAATAGCTGCATCATCTGTTGACTGCCAGTGACAAGGAATTGTGAGAATTGTCCCTCATCATGATGCCTGCTGAAACAGCTCTGTCCTCATGGCCAGCAACTCTGCAGGCATTTGCAGTGTTCGTTTGGCGTGAAGCCTGTTTGTCAAAGCTTTGGCTGTGAATGTGTTTTTACTGCTGGCATGTTGGTAGTGGACTATCAACTCTTCAGGACGCTGCTGAGTAAGTACTCGATCCATATACCATGTAAAGTGACATATCAGTACAGTTTTCCACTGGGCTTTGCATCTAATGTGCTCCCCGACAGCAGTGTCGGTGCCTGCAGAGCGTTAGCAATGGGAGCGCCTTGAAGGGAGCTGCCTTTTGGGCCTGGTATGATGAAGGGCAAGTAGGCCCTGAAGGGGAAGGGGGAGGAGATGGACTGTATGGCATCAGAGACACCTCCAGTACCTTTGACATTGTGCGCAGCAATGCCAAGATCATTGCTGGGTACATTCTTGGCCTGTTTGCAAGCAAGCAGCAGTATGGAACAGTGAAAGCAAATGAGCAGTCCTTCCACTGTTGTCAGTTTTCTGCCATACGCCACGCTGTTGCGCTAATGCTTCATGACCAAAAGGTCACCATGTACAATGATGGGTCTTGCTGTAGGTATACAGAAAGACATAACAGATGGTCAATCCTGCGTGCATCCATGCCAGTAATCTGTGTGCATGTGTGTCTATCAGTTTGCCCTGCCCTGACTATGCGCCCATACCTTTGGATGAGCTGCTGATGTGCCCTACATCTACGTTTAGAATCTATGCCTGCTCTTCAAGGAGGCACGAGTCACAGCAAAGTTAACGTCCGATGCTGGTGTATAGGATGGCTCAAGCTGTTCCCAATTGTGTTCTGAGCCCTGCTGAGGTACCAGAGGTTCCAGACTGTAGCCAGAATTGGGTGGCAAATCAACCAGGCACTGGGTGCGATTCCAGTCTTCTTCCCTTCTTCCCTTCTTTCTTCTCTTTTCTTCCACTGTGTCATCTGCCAAATGATGCATAGCTGCGCCTGCAGCATGTTCTTTTCAAGCATAAGCACACTGGACGCGTTATGCAATGATGTGTAGCCACATCTGCAAGGTGCTGTCCAACAACACTGGTCGCATTACTGATAGGACAGGCTACAGGCAGAATTTTGCTGTTCTGGTGCATAAGCACTGCATGTGCCCTTTCACCAATATGCCCTGCTTGGTGTGTGTGCAGATTTGAGGGCCCAGAGTGCAATGTAGACATCAATGAGTGCCTCCGCCAGATTGTGCAGTGCGCACCAAATGCAGGTTGCATCAACACTGAAGGAGCATACAACTGCACATGCTGGCCGGGCTACACAGGTACTGCTTGCTTGGCCTCTCAAATCTTCCACCATTCATTTTTGGGCATGTGAGCGTCTCCATGTTTTTGTATTTAGTCGCAATTGGCCTGTTGTATATGGCATACCCCAATGCTTGCCGGCATAAAATTACGTTCCTGCCAAGGCTAAGGCCCTACCCGGTGAGGGGCCATGGGCTCTTGCATCTCCATGTTTTGCAGCTGTTCAGCGCAACAGATTTGTTATCTTCAGGATGCGACATGACTGTTCACAATTCTGCAACCACAAACCTGTGTGCTGATGAGACACTGTGTACAGGTTGTTGAGTGGTCAATACATGCAAGCACAGCATGGTCTGCAAGTCAGACAGCATGCAGCATTTTAGTTTCTGTTGTTCAGGTGATGGTGAAGTGAGCTGCACACCTCTGAGTCAGCTGCTGATGAAGAGTGACTACACCACTGATGGTGTTGGAACCTTGTCATGTGACCAGGGTCAGGATATTAAATACCCAGAAGGCGCTCCAGGGTTTGTGTATGACCCCACTGGCTACTTACTCACGCTCCCTGGGCGGCAGGTACATGCAACAATTCCAGATGCATATGGGACAAGGCATATTTTCTTTCCTTTTGTTCTTTTCTTTTTTCTTTTCTTGCAGATGCATATGGTTGGCTGCCTTCATCACATGTAATGCAGCCTGTATATACATAGGAGTTATGCATGAAAGGAAACATAGGCATGGTGCAAAGTTTACGTTCTTGATGCAGCAGGATGTTGCACTGCCCTGAGTCCAGTTCGCTGCATGTCATTGTGCAGACAGATTGTCCACAACGTACTAAACGTATATGGCAAAGGTGCCATGGTATATGTGGTGAGCATGTCCATGACACCTAAGGCATTGTCACAAGAGACTTTAGCAGTGAAGAAGCCAGCTCTGCTGCTGTAGCCCTGTCTGCTCTATAACAGCACAGCTCAGGAATCAATTCATGACATATTCTTATGTGGTCTGTCCGATTTGCTCAATGGGTGTGTGGTGCCTGTCAGCATGCTGTTTGGGATCACCACAAATGCAATGTGCTGTGATTGTAGGACGGGGGCGGTTCTGTTGCTGCAGTAGACTTGACAGCATGCCAACAGGCTTGTGAAATGGCCCTGCCTGAGTGTGATGCCATTGTGTACAACTCTGTGCTGCAAGCTTGCTTTCTGAAGTCGGGACCTTCTGGAGAATCCTGTCAGGTGAGACTGCGTCCTCCCTGCCAACTGTTACGTAATCACCGGGTCGTGCAGTCATGTGTTGAGTAGAGAAAGGATGAATGATGCATCATATATCAGAAGAAGCATGTGTTTGTGTCAATGATGAATCGCTGTGGTTTGCTGCAGCAATTGGTCGCAACTGTTGTTCAGGTGCTGCAGCTTTTTGTTAGCAATGTGGACGGTCACAGCTGCGCCCAATCAACACCATTGTACACACATAGTCAGAGGCACCATAAGCAATGCTATGCAACCCTGCTGTTTCGCAATGATAGGTCGGATCTCAGACACATGTCCAAAAATACTTCTGTTCATGTGAAAACGCATTTTGTATGAGCAGGCAACATCAACAGCATGCGGGAGTGAGGAAATCGACCAACCACAAGCAGCCTGTGCAGCTTGGACCATGTACTACCGTCAAACGGGATCAGCCTCTACAAGCTCAGCAGCTACTGCAGGATGACAGAACTGACTCTGAGTGGACTTTTTTGAGTGACTAGTCACCAAGCCCGCAAAAACATGCATTGGATGATGAGGAGGACAGCAAGTCATATATAGACCCTGATGCATCCTGGGTCAGAACTGTTGGCTTGAAATTGACGGTGCCTGTATGAACTGATTACAAGCCGTGAAAAGGATCACAACAAAAGCAGCATCTTTAGCAATTTGGCAATTTTTCCTTTTGAAAACCTCAGCGTTCACAGAACTTCAATTGATAATTATGTAATCATATATGACAACAACACTCCTCCCAATCCATGCCCAGGAACGAACGCACAGCAGACACCTTGCAAAATCATAACCTGCATGTTCATAGCCTGCTACTGTAGAGGTACAAGCCATTGGACTGTGAGCCTATCAATGACATAGAGTTTCAATTAAATGCACAAAATAGACCACTGCTTGGCGCAATAAGCAGTGCACAGTTCATTGTCTATAGGACTGATCAAAGGTCTGCCTTCCGTTGCAGCAGGTTCAAAATGCCTTGAGGTCCCAGAAGGATTTCGTTTATGAAGCTCAGCAGGGCCACCCAGACGATTGGCGTGACATCTAAACCACCAACTATTGGTATGACCTTCCTGGTTGGTGCCAATATTGGCTCTGTTGGTCTAACAGCCAAAACCCAAGGCAGCTTGCCGTAGTTGATGTTTGGATACCAGGACAGTACAATCCGGACAATCATCAGAAGCTGGCCGATATTGAGCACGGGACCTAATAAGCTTGCTATGGTTGCTGCGGTCTTGGCGTCAATGTCCGCCAGCTCGTACAGAACTTCAGCCGCTTGCAGTGTCTGCGTTGGTCTGCGGCTTATCTGCCGAGCAACACCGAACCCTAGCGCAGGTTTCTGCTGAGCTGGGCACCTTGGCTTCACGCAGTGTATTGATCTGCCTTTGGAGAGGTTTTGCAGAGCCGGCTGGTGTGCAGTGAATGGCTGCTGCAGGGCAGAGCAGCGCTGCAGTGAAGTGCTGGCTGTCATTGTCACTGAGATGCAGAACGCTGCTGCAGCACCAGACCTCTGCTAGGATGAGCACAAACCTTTTCTGACTCGAAAGTGGGCAACAAGACTTGCATTTAGTTTCACGCAGTACCATGCAAACGTCCTTGCTTGAACAGGCCTGAGGCAGTGCTGTGACAGCTCAAATAAAGCTGGATATCGGACCTACACAGCCAGACTCTTCAACAAGATGATATCAGGTATATGCTATTACAGTGACAATACAAGGCAGCAGAACAGGCTTAAATCTACAGCACATGTGCAAATTATGCACACCTACAATACATGCATATGATGTTCTGTATGTACGCAATGCTCCGTGAATCGAATCAGGCACAGGACCAGACAACAAGCTGCATCGTCATCTCCTTGAAGTCCAAATCGAAAATGCACTGAAACTGTTGGTACCTTGAAGGACATCAAGGTGTTATTGATCACTGACAGACAGATAAAACTGATTCGCCACGTCTGAAAACGCAGGAAGTTTTGACGCAGTACGCTGAATATAGTGGCTTACTGTTTGACAAATGCAGTCACTGTCAAGCAGATCAAGGCTTCTGAGAAGGTGTGATGCTGCGCAATATCAGTGTAGCGCATTGTCCGCTTTGAGTATCTCCAGAGCACACACAGTGTTTCAGCACATTGAAGGCCTCGTTCTTGAGCACCATCACTGAGAACAAAGGTTTTTTAATCCTGAGGAAGCGCAGGTTCTGCAGCCACAATGAACACTGTCAGGCAGCTGCACACATCAATTGTCATCAGTAGACAACAGTGGGGAGTGAACTGTAAAGTGCATGTCACAACATTCCCACACTTACAAAATCAGTCGGAGCCGCTCCACTGGGGATATGTCACTTCCAGTCTGTTGCAAAACAAAAGGCTATTAACATATGGGTCACGATTTTACAATGCAGCAAATGCTATGCCAGTTGCGACTGCCCACTGTGCACCTGTCAAAGGCATATGCATGCCTGAAGCAATCGAGGCAAGGTCATTAGTCTGCTTCTACGTGGCCTGTTGATGTGCGCTTCCATGCACAATCTGCATACCCTCAGCATGCACGCATACCCATAGCATATGCATGACACCACTCAGGGAGCGCTTGCATGCAGAAATGAGCAAGTCACTTGATGTGACACTGCATTGCTGCATCAGGCCTGTGTCTGCCTGCTACCTTGTTGACAACCATAATTAAACGCTTTCCAGCTCATGATGAGCCAGGTGCAAGCAGGACAGGTCTGGTCTCTCCAGAGCAGCCTGCTTCCTTGTGAATAGCGCTAATGCATCTACTTTTGATATTGTGAGGCAGATACCTCATTGAGATGACTCCAGCCCCCAGGCTTGTAGCCAAAGCTCAAGGCACTCTCAGAGCGCACTTGAATCATGACCACCGGCTGCTGGTAGTGTGCTTCACTGTCTTGATGAGCAACCAGGTAACCTCTCTGTCAACAGAAATGCTCAGCATGGCATTACACAGTCAAAACATGTTGGTACTGTTGTGCCCTAAACCCTAAATATTAAGACTATATAAATCCATTACATGTTTGAATGGTATGCAATACTCTCACACTACAGGGGGCATTGATGATTCCTGGAAAGATGAGCACTGTTGCCCATGTTGCGGAGCTGATATGGGTCAGCTGACATTTGGCACAGGCGCATACACAAATGTGAAAGCAGGCTCTAAATGAGGCTGTCGTGAGCTGTGCACCAGTGCAGCCCTAGCAAGCTTGCTGCATGCAATGGGGATGAGAACAAGGCAGATGGCGAATACACCTTGTGCTTTCAAAGCGGATGGCTCGTTATTACAAGAGTAAAAAAGCCCAAGCTGATGTGCTTGTCAAAGTATGCTGCCAGAACTATGTCAAGACAATGAGATTGTGAGCACCTTGTGGTACATATTCAGGACCGCCTGGTGGACGTCTGAGACAGCAGTGATGACCCCTAGCTGCACTAGGCGGGGTAGCAATCTGTCTGTGATGATGGTGGGTACAGGCTTGACATCCCAGTGAAGCTGCATCACGCACACAAGCACACACTCCAGATAATTCTTGGTACGCTGGTGTCCGCACACAAGCACTGTATAGACGTTGATGAACAAGAGTCTTGTAACAAGATGTTCTGAGACTGCAACTTTTTGCCATGGCTCACGCACCATGTCATTGCACACCCTCAGTATGCTCAGATGGAATGCCATACATGCAGCCTGCAATCAAAGCTGGTAGTGACAGGAAATTATCCCTTTCTGAAGCAAACAGGGGTTCAACACTTCTCAGGCAAACAGAAGCACTGTGCATAGCACCTGAGGATCATTATGAATGTCCCTGCACCCAAAGTACACCTTTCTCCTTTTGGCTGTTGGGGAATCAACAACACTGGTGATGTAGTCAGCAGCATCTGTGACTTCCCAGTGCTGCACCTGCAAAGTCCATACGGCCGTTCCATGAAGGCAACTGGCGTTCAGCTTTACAGCAGAGACACAGCAGGACAGCATGTGCTGACCTGACACTAGCTTGCAGTCTCATTTGTGCGGCATCAAGAAGATACTACATCATGCATGTGACATGCCCCACATGGAACAAAAACAACACCAGACCCCCAAAGTGACCAAGTGATAGCAGCCACCATCTTCTGGCTGCTGATGTCATCTAGCAAAAGAAGAGAAGGTACCACAAGCATTGCCAAGCAGCTGAATTTAGATGAAAGGTGCACTGCCTCTTGTTACCACATCATGGATGACCTTGGTTGCTTCAGATCTCTGACGCAGGGCATTTCACAGACAGAGCAAGTGAAGCACATACCAGTGATGTCAGCTCAGCTTCTAGTGGTTCACCCAGCAGACCTGAAGGCTGCCACACTTCCACACCAATGCAGCTGCCAGCAGCCATGTATCTGTGAACCTCAACAGCTGAGCCTCCATTTGATGGTGCTTTTGTCACCACCTCTACCTGGAAGCAGGGGCTGGTCATGCAATGATCAGCTGCCTTTGGAAGATATACCAATAGACGTGGCACAAGTACAGGATGTGGGCAACTTCAGTTGTTTGTCCTGTGTGAAAACGCTGTCTATGCGTTTCATCTACGTCAGAATGATGACCATGCATGGTTTCCAGGTGATGTTGCTAGCTGTTTGGTCCTGTTGGGTGGTGTACTACAACGCTGACTTGCACATACGTATCTTACCTGAACTCTGTAGCTACTTGAACAGTCATATGCCAGTAGACACAGGACAATGACTGAACATGAGAAGAGATCAAATGCCTGACTGATTCAGACTTGACAAGCAGCACAGAGATGCCGAGGAAGCTGAAGAATCTGAACCTGCAGCGGCTGCACTAAGCTTCTGATCCGCTGGAGGTACACCTCTTCTTCACACCTACGCCGCTTGCTTGAGGGCTCAAAGTCATGGTCAAGACTGCTGATCAGCTTGACGTTGGTTGCGCCTCGAGTAGCAGACGTGGTCAGCATTGACTTGTAGGTGTCTGGGTGAGGGAGACGGTAGGAGTGAATGAATTGCTCCAGCTCCCTGGGAGGGCGCTCACTGTCTGCAAGCATTTAATAATTAAATTTTAACTTTATTATTATTATTATTATTATTCAATTTTACTTTAAACGTGATTGGCCTATTGTACATGGCATACCCCAACGGTTGCCGACATAAAGTGTATTCCTGCTGAGGCTACAGCCCTACCACGTGAAGGGGGCATCGTGCGTGAAAATCTCTCTTGGCTCTTGTGTCTGCAAGCATGTCATGGCTTACCACCTCAGGCTGCTCATACATCTAGCATGCATGTTCAGGGCGCACAGGCAATCTCAATTGTGAGATGGTTACTGATGTCACATGTGTATTCTCAGGAAGTGATTTTCACAAGTGTAGGTATCATAATTTACGCTGATTTATGTTGTTTTTTTTAATCATGTTTAGTCATGTTATAGTACATTACATTGAATACTGTTGTCAATAAGCTGTTTGTTTGACTGAACCTGGCAGCCATTTGTGCTGCAATACAATATTTACAAGTCATGCAGGCTCTGTTGTGGAGGCGACTTACACATATCGCCATACTGCTCCACTGTGCTGTCAAACAGCAGCTTGCTCCAGTCATCAGCTGCTCCAAGGTTTGATGCTGTGCACCAGTAGTGACAGCGTTGCCTTGAAGGGGATGCAAGCTTGGATTCAGGTTGCACATCCACTGGACACAGACCCAGCACTGCTTCTGGCGCCACACCATCGGCAAGAACAGGGCACAGCACAAGCTCATTGCTTGAACCCAGCTCCTGCATGGTCATTATGGAATCACACAAGCACACTAGAAAACATGACACAAGCACACTGGGAAACATGAAAATTGCAGGGAGATGGTCGCTACAGGGTTGATAAGTGGTGAATGATGTGAACTTCACTATGAGGAGTGTCTTGGCAGGCTGTTGTCAGATTGGGTAAGAACAAAAAAGGAAAGACAAGAATGCTCCATCTCAAAGGCTGGCATGACATTTGTGGAAGGCCCCCGGCTGACCTGAGTCAGCCTTGGCACGCTATACTGTAACCGTGCTCAATGCATACCTCCAATCATGCACATCTTGCACATTGTGTCTGAAGAGGGATAGTCAGCTGCAGCATGCATGAGGCATACATACAGATCTTCAGGCTGGCAGAGAAGGCCAGAAAGCACCTTGCTGTACATGAAGCCTTGCATCCAGGTACTCTGTGACTGCCAGCTGTCCCTGTTCATCTCACCATACATGAATGTGATCCACATCACACCCACACCTGCAGTGACGTGCAGCTCATGGAGATAGTGTCTCAACTGCTGATGCTGTCCCAGCAGAGACTGTGTTTCAGTGCAGTCAAAGGGTACAAACAATGCCAGACACAGACATGACTGTGCTGTGTCAGTGCTGGATAAAGGATCAGAGCCATCCCAGGGATCCAGCAATGTGCACTGTATAATGGCAGCACAGATTGCATCTGCTCCCTAGCTGTGACTTCACATACACACAAGTGCCTCAATACTCAGACACACGACACAAAACATGAAAACGTCTCAGGCAGGTTGACTTTCTGAGGTACAACAAAGACTGCTGGATTGCTGTCATTGAGGGCTGGTGTCGTTTCCCCATGCCTGCGTTCTATGCTTGAGATATGAAGAAAGGACTGATCAGCGACATTTAGCTTCTGAAATGAGTCACCGTGTGTGCGAAAGTAGCGTTGATCCTGGCCTACTGGTGGGAGGCAAGTTACCTGGCGTGCCAGCATCAACCATTGCCTGCGCTGTTTCTTTGCATGGCACTGGGTTCTTGTTTGAGCAAAAGTGGCACAGGAAGTCGCCCTGCGTTGCATGGTCAGCACATTCAGGTCTGTTGCTGTGCAGCTCATGCTGGCAGTGGCATCACTGCGGCATGCCGTGTAGCTTGCATCAGCAATGCATACTCAGGTCATGAGAGCATATCTGTTCCTAATCCACTGCATGGTGTCGAATGCATGTTATGCAATCACGGCTTAGTAGCGCCTCAGATGGACAGCTGGCACTGTTGTAGCTTTGCCAAAACACAATAGGCTCAGATGACTACCAGGCTTGTTGTGTCACGACACAGGCATTGCAACTCACTGCCGGGGGTTGCTCCAGTTTTGGGTAGGTACACTGAAAATGGGTGAACCTGTTGCACTGGGTACACTCCACCATGTCAAGATCGTCATCTGCTTTGCAAAGGACACATTGCCCTGTGATGATGTAACAGCTGTCACCAACTGCCAGGCGGCTTCCCTGGACTGTCACATGGTCTACTGGCCACCACAGGAGCTTCTCTTCAGGTGGCTGACTGCGGCGGTTCTCTGGCATTGCAGTGTGACCACTGTTGGACAGACTGTGAGCTGATTCAGGATATAGCTGCTTGTTGCTGCCATGCTGTGCTTGCTGTGTACGCTGTGCTGGTGGAGGAGTTGCCGGAGCTGAAGCTCTGAAACAGACATCTGCTGAGCACTGTTGATGAAGACACACATCTGATCTGGAGCCTGTTGCAGACTCAGCAGCAAGGTGTGGGCTGAACTGCAAAGCTGGCCCAGTGACTGGCAGCTTGCCCATGTTTGCTGGATTGTGTGATTTTGAACAGGGATCAGATATCAAATGACACTCTGCTGATTTGACCCAGGCAGATCTGTGCACTCTATCATCATGTAAAATTGGACCTTCATGCAGCATATGACCTGCAATAAGACAAGGCAAAACGTGATCTGGTGACAGGCAAGTTCTGCCTGCAAATTAATGACTGACTGCTTTTGTTTCTTCTCGACGATTGACACATGGGGACATGCCACCAGCTAATACACTATTGAGACAACATTATGTTTGCACAACAGGCTGCAAATACATTTCCACATCGAGTCACTGACCTCAACGCCCTAGTGACTCGAGTGCTCCAGCCATCAAGGGGTTGGCTGACTGCGATGGTTACTTGTGTAGTTTGCGTGTGAATCATATCGATTCGTAACTTGGTCTTTGTCTCTGGAACATCACCAACGAGCTCTTGTGATACGCACACGCATCCGTTTTCGGCGGTCGTGAGTTGAATAAGTCTGGACTAGTGTGAATTGGCAGCATGCCTGGATGACAACCGCAAGCCAACAGCCATACTGGCTTGTGCACTTTGTCCTGGACACAGGTGCTCGTTCATGTCGATCTGGACTATAATCACCGACATGGCTCATCAGTAAATTCGATAGTACTGCCTTGTGCCGCGTAACAACCTGCCTTGTGCCGCGTAACCGACTGCCTTGTGCCGCGTAACAGTCTGCCTCGTGCAGAATTGACCCTAATCTACCATTTTCGGTATATCGCAGGCCAGTAGGACTTTGGCACTTAAACGAATTTTGACATTCGCAGCACTCAGTCACTTTCGCCAACATTGCGCCCGAAGATTCCGCGGCAAGACGCTATGCTTTTGACCAAGTGTTGCCTTGAGTTTGTTCTTCCATTTGGCGTGCGCACGGCGAGATCGTTGCGCCCGATGTGACATGTCTTGACTTGGCCCTGCACTGATCACACGCAGACTCCGCTTGCTGAGCGCACTACCACGGGCAGCTAGTTGGCACAGGCACGATTTCAACAAATGAGTCTAACGACGCCTTGCATGAGTCGGAATGTCGCTGAAGCGAACTACTCAGACCAGTTTTGGTTGACATGGTAAAGCAGTTCAAGAAGCCGGTGCTGACAGAACCCCTTGCTATGATATGTGCCTCATAGTATATCGCTGTAATGCAGTCCGCTCACCAAAGAGCTACACTGCAAGGCAGCATGTGGCATTTACCTGCAGCAACAGGTAGTTGCAGGAGTACCAGGAGCAGTAGAGGCCTTGCTGCAGAGCTTGGCTGCCGGCACAAAGCAAGACGAACATACATATCTCCTCAAGAAGACTTATGGTCAGTGGCGTATGTAGCAAGACTGCTTTGGTCCCTGAAGTTGCTGCCATGGTGTACTGTGCAGATAAGCAGGCTCTTGAGCTACTCACAGAGAGCGCTGCCTTCCTGGAGTGTTTGAATTTGGTGAGGCGCAGATCCGCAGCTTTGTGCATACCTACAGCATGAACCTGCATAAGCGACATTGCTGCTGCAGGCAGTCCAGAGGAAGACCCCTGCGTTGATAGCAGTGATGTCATCATGCTAGTTGACCTGCTGAAAGAGAACGGTATGGGGGGCGGCTGCCTGCGCATGTACAGGGAAAAGTATAAGCAGCCAAACTTCATAATGTGGTTGATGCCACACAGCAGTAGCACAACTCAGATCCTGTGCATTGTCCAGAGCTAATTTTATGACAGTAAGAAAGTGCTGCCCACGCATCAATGGCTCTCTGCTGTTCAACAAGCATACGTTGAGTGTGAAGCCCAGGCCAGCAGCACCAGGTGAAAGTCTATTGCTGAAAAGGTTGAGGCTGTGATGAATCTGTTGGACAAGCAAAATTTATCTCAGAGATAAACAGTTTGGCATCAGCAAACAGTATTTTACAGCGTATGTTCAGCAATGTCAGCAGCTCAACATGCATGTATACCAGACCTGGCAAACACAGAGTCACAAGTTTACATGTCTTTCCAGCCGAAAGCAGCAGTACAGCAGCCAACTCAACTTCTGCTGGGCACTTGCAAGCTGCAAGAAGACATCAAGGTGAACCTTATGCTGGATCCGGAAGCAGAGTGTTCATGATGTGTGGCTATTTGCCGGCTGCCTTGCAAGCAGTGCATTGAATATGCATATGATACAGGCAACGTGGATCAGTGCAGTGAGGCTTGCATGCTAGAAGACAGCTAGCCATGCATGCATGTTATACCATTACCTGTGTGTTTGAGAAGTTGCTTATCATCTGCCGCGTTACAGCATCTGTTTGCACTACCACTGATCCTGACTGGCTTCTGCATGGCATGCAGGCATTCTTCAGGATGCTGTTCTGCGGTCTCACAAGCTCCAGATACTGAATGAATGCCAATATGATACAGATGCTGTTGGCCAGCCCTCAGTAGACAGTCTCGCTGTGTTTAACATTCACCAGATCCTGAAGTCAGCCAAGCATGGCATAGATCATGTTGACATGCATGACATCAGAGGCATAGCGTCTTCTGCAGGCAGCAGTCATGATGTTGTGACAGACAACTTACAGGTCACAGCTGTGGAGCGTATGTAGCAGCTGTTCAGTCAGATGTCAGCTTACAGGCAGGCAGAAACACCCAGATGGCAATGCTGCTGAAGTACTGCACACCATTGGATGTCTCAGCTGAGCTGAAGTCGAGATGAGGTATGCTCAGGGCAGCTTTCCAGACTTGTGCCCTATCAGCAGAAACTCTTTCACAGCAGACACAGCTGTACACAAGGCTGTCATTCAGCAGCAGCAAAGTTACACTGCTCAGGCACAGGACGCTGCATCAACGGTAGCCCAGTGATCAGCTCACTGCAAAAGGCCACAGCAGAAACCAACAGCTAGTCAAATAACAGGTTGGTGATGGTAGACTTGGTTGACCAAATGGTAGGCGTGAGCATGATTGTCAACAACAGAGTGTACTTCAGTGTCAAGCTTTAAAAAAAGCATAAACTTCTCAGACAATGTTGGCAAGCCTTCAAATCTGTTTGCAACACTGCTGTCTTGATGCAACACAGACGCTGACTGGATCATGTGCTTGCTGATTCTCTTGACCCTGCTCTTAGTGAGGTGCCTGAGATCTGTTGCTTTTGTGCCCTGTAAACCTACCCTGAACTGCCTTACCATGTCAACCAAAACTGGTCTGAGTGGTTCGCTTCAGCGACATTCCGACTCATGCAAGGCGTTGTTAGACTCATCTGTTGAAATTGCGCCTGTGCCAAGTAGCTGCCCGTCGTATTGCGCTCAGCAAGCTGAGTCTGAGTGTGATCAGTGCAGGGCCAGCTCAAGACATGTCACATCGGGCGCAACGATCTCGCCGTGCGCACGCCAAATGGAAGAACAAACTCAAGGCAACACTTGGGCAAAAGCGTAGCGTCTTGCCGCGGAATCTTCGGGCGCAATGTTGGCGAAAGTGACTGAGTGCTGCGAATGTCAAAATTCGTCCAAGTGCCAAAGTCCTACTGGCCTGCGATATTATATCGCCGATATACCGAAAATGGTAGATTAGGGTCAATTCTCGTGCAGCGTAACAGACTGCCTTCTGCCGCGTAACAGACTGCCTTGCGCCGTTGCGATCATGACAGGGAGCCTCCTTAAGAGCCAGCCCAGAGCTAAGAGCAACAGCAGGGTCAAAGAGTTGCATACTCGCTGATGCTTCTCTGATCAGTATGATTTGAACTTGCTCTGCCGCTGTCGCTCTCATTTGGCTCTTGCCTTTACCTGTTGTCTGATGCCAGACGGATGACGTAGCTCATGCCATGAGACACCTCAACCTTTGCTTTATCAGCTGTCCATTGGTCAAGCTACGGGCCAGTAAAAACGCCAAGGCTCCTGGCTACTGGCAACCATGCAGTAGCCA
>JAABUO010005206.1_pt1 | contig 15207 bp, 14 predicted proteins | sample 5559291 | NCBI WGS metagenome assembly JAABUO01 (sample SAMN10711878, study PRJNA513372) | rock metagenome | isolation source: Antarctica rocks | place: Antarctica: Victoria Land, Finger Mt sud
CATCAAAGTTGGTGAAGCTGTAGTAGACGGTCGTGATGAGGGGGTACGCCGTGAAGATGAGCAGGCCAAGCAGCCAGGGGGAGATAAACAGCAACCCGTTGCGCAGGTTGCGCCGGGTCGCCGGGCTGAGCCGCTTTCTTGTCTTTCCGATCGGCCTAGCCATGGACATCGCGCGTGGCATTCGCTACTACCTCCTGACCGAATCGTAGTGGTATTGGTGGTATTGAGCGTCCCAGACGATAACGCGCGGGACACACGGTATGGAGCAGCTAGCGCAAGACGCGCTAACCTCCTAATGGCCGGTCATCACCGACACCGTCGCCCCTAGATGCAGACGATGGATCGCCCCGGCTCCAGTGCCGTTGCTGCCTGATATCTCCGTGCGTTTGTTGACAAAGCAAGCCAGTACTGCTAGCGTATACTCGAATCACGAAGAAATCAACCAGGCAATACTTGCATGCCGCGTATTATGCACCACGTCGGCCAGTGTGTCAAGAGGACGAGCCTTGGGTATATATTAGAGGGGACGGACAAGCAACAAGAGGAGGAACATCATGCCACGCTTCTCATACGATGATCAGGTGACGACCGACCAACCCGGGCCGTCGTGGGCTGCCGCATTGCGTGCGGCGATGCAGGCGCTCGGGGCGGCGGTGGAGGCGGTGGGCGGCTATTCTAGGCCATGTCGGTGGGGGAGCGAATCATGAACGCCTTTGCCCTTCTTTTGCTCTTTCTAGTGAACGCCCTCGGAGGGAAGTGGGGCGCGGCGCCCACGGGCGAGCGCCTGGCGGCGCTTGACGCGCGGGTGGTCCGCCGTGACGAGTTGCGCCAGTTGGTGCGCGACCGCAAGCTGGTGGCCGCGATGCGGCTCTATCGGCAGGACACCGGGGCGTCGCTCGTCGAGGCGAAAGCAGCGGTCGATCAGCTGGCCGCGGGGTTGCGCACCGCCGGTTAGGCCGCCGTCAGCGGCTGGAGCGGGATGTCATCGTTTTGTGGGGTCGGCTGCGTCGAGCGCGTCGAGAGGTCTACGAATGGATACGCGGATCGCGGCCGCGATCCGGCCTGTGGAAGTGGGGATGCCGGCTGAAGCCGCTCGCGTAGAGCAGCAGAGCAGCGTGGATTAAGCGTGGGACCGTGCGCCCAATCGCACCTGCGCAACGGTTTTGTAGTAGACTAAGCACATGACTATAAGGTCGGCGCGTTTTTACGCCCGCATCACGCTCCACAGACCATGCCAGACTTCTGGTGACCTGCGTCGAGCGGTGAATGGTCAGCCCAACCTAGGAGGGAAGTGCATCCATGCAACGCAGAAAAGCGCGGCTTGCCGTCCTACTCGCCCTATCCGCCGCCCTGATCACGCTGGCGCCAATCGACACCGCCCGGGCGCAACGCGTCGGGGGAGGGGCTCCAGGAGGCGGAGTTTCGGGCGGCGGAGCCCCAGGGACCGCATTCACGGCGGCGCCGTGTGTGCTGCCCCTGCCGCCGGGCCTCGCTGTCGGCAAGAACGTCGTCTGCGGCTACGTCGCCGCGCCCGTGGAGCACGCCCGCCCCTTCGGGCCTGCGCTGCGCATCCCGGTCACGGTCATCAAGCATCAGGGGGCCGGGCCGGCCGGCGACCCGGTCATCTTCTTCACAGGCGGCCCTGGCCAGACCACCGAGAGCGTGCTGGCTCCGGTCTTCACCCTCTTCGGCCCGATCGTGCTGCCGCACCACGACCTCATCCTGTTCGACCAGCGCGGTACCGGCGTCGTCCAGCCGGCGCTGGACTGCCCCGAGGCCGTGGCGCAGGTGCGGTTGAGCGGTCCAAAGCCCCAGAGCCTCGCGCAGGACCAGCAGCAGCAGGCCGCGGCGCTGGGCCTGTGCGCCAATCGCTTTCTACGGCAGGGCGTGGACCTGCCCGCCTACAACACCTACGAGAACGCCGCCGACGTGAACAGCATCCGCGTGGCGCTCGGCTATGCGCACCTAATCTTGTTCGGCACCTCGTACGGCTCCCTGCTGGCGCAGGAGGTCGCGCGCGACTATCCGCAGGGGGTGAGCGCCGTCTACCTCGACTCGGTCGCGCCAACGGCGTTCGACGTGTTCACCCTCTTCGTCCCCTCCGTCGACCGCTCGCTGCGGCTCGTCTTCACTGGTTGCGCGGTCGACCCCGCCTGCAACCGGGCCTACCCGCACCTGCGCGCCACCTTCTCGCGCGTGATCGCCCGGCTCAACGCCACCCCCCTCATCCTGCGCGCCGACGTGCCGGCCACGGGGAGGCGCGACACGGTAGCGGTCACCGGCGACCGCCTGCTCGGCCTCCTGTTCCAGCTGTTGTACAACGCCCAGGCGACCAGGATCATCCCGGCCCTGCTCGCCAGCATCGACCAGGGCAACACGGCCCTGCTCAGTAGGTTGGAGGCGGCGAGCGTGGCGACGCCCGAGAGCGGGGACAGTTCGGCCATGTACCTCTCGGTCGTCTGCGGCGACGGCCTCACGCACACGCAGGCGCGGATCGACGCGCTCTCGCGCGACGCGTTGCCGGAGTGGACGCGCTATTTCGGCGCGACGGTCCGCTACGGCAAGGGCATCACCGGCGAATGCCTCCGCTGGCCGACGGCAGGCGCGACGCCCTTGGTGCGGCAGCCGGTCCGCAGCGCCATCCCTACGCTCGTCTTCGAGGGATATCACGACCCCGTCACGCCGCCGCCCTATGGGCAAGCGGTCGCGCGCAACCTGACCAACGGCTACTACTACGAGTTCCCGAACAGCGGGCACTCCACCCTGGGCCAGACGGGGCAGTGTGGCGTGCGCATCCTGTCAGCCTTCCTGGCCGACCCGACGCGGCGCCCCGCCGCGCCCTGCATCGCCGCACTCACGGACATCACGTACCTTACGCCTCGGGATCTGGCGCGCGGCACCCTGGCGGCGACAGTGCATGCCGTGGCGTCCATTGCTCTCTACTAGCATAGGAGGACATCAGGGCGCTACAGCATGTAGATGGCGTCATGGCGCGGCTCTCTTGATCGCGCCGCGGCGCTTCTGTGAAGAGACGGAGAGGAAGAACGATGAGCCACGCTCTCACGGAGAAGGACCGCGAGCGTATTATCGAACTGGCTGGCGCGAACCTCGCACTGTGCCGTCTGCTTGAAGATGACGGGGAACTCCTCCCCTTCCTGCTAAAGGATGTCCCTGGAAAGGTCGGCGAGCGCTTACGCGCGGAGTGGTACGTCCATATTCTCGGAGAGTTGGGCGACGGGTGTCGTATTGGATCGGGTGTTACCATGCATGCGCCGGCGCGCATCCACCTGGCGGAGCAAGTCAGTGTGGAAGATCAGGCGCATTTCGACGCTCGTGGGACCGGCATCCGCATCGGCGCGCACACCCACGTTTGCTTTGGCAGTTATCTCAAGGATGAGACTCCTGAAGGCTACATCCTCGTCGGCGCCCATTCTTACATCGGCGCCCACAGCGTCATATTCGGACACAGAGGCGTGGAGATAGGGAATCACGTCTTGATGGCCCCGCAAACCATGATCGTGCCGTACCAGCACAATTTCGGCGCCAAAGAAACGCTCATCCGGGACCAAGGCGGCTTGATGGATAAGGTGGTGATCGAGGACGACGTCTACGTGGGCATGGCCGTTCGGGTGCTGTCCGGTGTGACCATTGGCCATGGCGCGGTCGTGGGAGCGGGATCTGTGGTGACTAAAGACCTACCACCCTATGCCGTGGCGGTGGGTGTACCAGCCCGGGTGATCCGCTACCGTTGAGGGGTGAAATAGTAACAGGGGGCAGCAGACTTGAACATCACAGCAATCACGCCTGTCGTCGTGAACGCCCACATGCGCAACTGGGTCTTTGTCAAGGTCGAGACCAATGAGGGGATCATAGGCTGGGGCGAGGCCTCCGTGGAATGGAAAACACGGGCCGTCGCCGGGTGCATTGACGACCTGACCCCCTTCATCCTGGGTGAGGACCCCACTCGTATTGAGCACATCTACCAGATCCTTTACCGTCAGGCCTTCTTCCGCTCCGGAGTCGTGGGTATGAGCGCGCTCAGCGGCATCGAGCAAGCGTGTTGGGACATCTTTGGCAAATCGGTCGGACTGCCCGTGTACAAACTGTTGGGCGGTCTCGTCCGCGACCGCATCCGTATGTACGACCATCTCGGCGGGGGAGAGATGCATAGCCTCTACCTGGATGACCAGCCCGAGGTCATGGCCGAGCGCGCCCGCCGCTCTGTCGAGGAGGGGTTCACCGCCATCAAGACGCTCGTGGTACCGCGTACTCTGCCGCTGGACGGCAGGGCCCCGCTACGACACGCCGACCGCTGTATGGCGGCCATCCGCGCGGCGGTGGGAGACGATGTCGATATCATGGTGGACCTGCATGGACGCACATGGCCCGAGATGGCCATACAATATGCCGACGTACTGGCCCCCTATCGCCCCTGGTTCTTCGAGGAACCGGTCCCACCCGAGAACGTCGACGCGCTGGTCCAAGTCGCGCGGGCTATTCACATCCCTGTCGCGACGGGCGAGCGTTTAATGACGCGCTACGGCTTCCGTGAGGTGCTGGAAAAGCGGGCGTGCGGGATCATCCAGCCGGACTTGTGCCACTGCGGCGGCCTGCTGGAGACGCGCAGGGTCGCGGCAATGGCTGAGACCTACTTTGTATCGGTGGCTCCGCATAACCCGCTTGGACCGGTAGCGACGGCGGCGGCGCTACAGTTTGGGTTTGCCACGCCCAACTTCCTGATTCAGGAGTTCTTGCGCTCCGACGTCCCGTGGCGGGATGAGGTGCTGGTCGAGCCGTTGGTCTTCGATCAGGGATACGCCTATCCCACGCACAAGCCGGGGCTGGGAGTGGAGGTGAACGAGGCGGTGGCCGCGCAGCACCCCTTCCAGCAGGAGGAAATTCTGCGCTACTTCCATCCCGACGGGGCCGTCGCCGATTGGTAGGACGTGTTGGCCTCCACCGACGCGGTGAGCAGCAAGGACGAGGGAGATTTGGGCAGGGCTCGTGAATTATTGTAGGGGCGTATGGCATACGCCCGTGGCCTCGAACGCACGGGCGTATGCCATACGCCCCTACACAACGCTGGGAGCCTTGGCATCACGAATAATTCACGAGCCCTGGAGATCTGGGCGAAGACGACGACGCAACCAGGAGGAGAAGGTATGAGACTCGAGGGGAAAGTGGCTTTGATCACGGGCGCTGCCAGCGGCATCGGACGCGCTATGGCCGCGACCTTTGCCCGTGAGGGGGCGCGGGTGATCGTGGCCGACCTCAACCGAGAGGCGGGTGAGGGCGTGGTCGATGAGATTACGGCCATAGGGGGACAGGCCGTCTTCGAACAGGTCGATGTGTCCGCATCCGCACAGGTCCGCATGGTCATGGAGCGTGCCCGCGCGCGCTTCGGCATGCTCGATATCTTGATAGCTAATGCCGGCATCATGATCTGTAAGACGCTCGAAGAAACGAGTGAAGACGAGTGGGATCGCCTCCACAACGTCAATGTGCGTGGCATGTTTCTTACACTCAAATATGGCGGTCCTCTCGTCCGGCGTCCCGGCGGCGTCATGCTCACGACCGGCTCGATCGACGGACTATACGGGGCGCCGGAGAACGCCGCCTATGCGGCGACCAAAGGCGGTATCATCGCCATGAGCCGCGCGGCAGCGCTGGACTACGCCAAGCTCGGCATTCGGGTGAATTGTCTGTGCCCTGGCTGGGTCGACACGCCGATCAGCGACCTGTATTTTCGTGACAGGGCCGCCGAGAAGGAGGAGATCGCTCGCCTCCATCCGGCTGGTCGTCTGGGCGCCCCCCAGGATATCGCCAATGCCGCCCTGTTCCTGGCAACCGAGGAAGCGTCATTCATCGTGGGTCTACCTCTGATCGTCGATGGCGGGATGACCATCACCTGAGCTTCCGGTGGGCTTCCGGCGCGCCGCCCATCCGCCTTCTCCGCCGATCCGGCGTCAGGTGAGCGCGGCCAGCGCATCTACCGCGGCCTCAATCACCCTATCGGCGGCATCCGGCAAGTATGGCGAGGTCGTGACCTCATAGCCTCCCTCAACATACGCTTCACGGGTGGGCAGATAGCCATAGTAGCCGTTGCTGTAACCGGAAAAGAGCGTGGTTGAGAAGGGCGAGCGCGCTTTCACCGCGGCCCCGATTTCGGCGAACGGCTCCACGGGAATAGCCACCATACCGACAGGGCCGAGACGAATGGCCTGTACCCAGAGATCGAGCATGCCATTACCAAACAGGCGGGCGTGATACAAGGCCAGCTCCGCGCGGCGCACCGGCATGACCGCCTCCTCGATCTCCCGCGGCGTCCCGGAGACGCGTACGCGCTCAAGCTCCGCCGCGAGCCGGTCGAAGTCGGCTCGCGCCCGCGCCACGGGAGGGTAAGGCTTCAGCGGCAATTGGACATGCCGCTGCGCCACGGCGAGGGTCGCGTCCGCCTCGGACGTGTAGACGTCCTCGTAGAGGCCGAGATCGGCCCCCGACTTCCAGACACGAACCAAGCGCTCGGTGTGCGGACGTGTGGGCGTGGTCAAGCGGACGCGCGCCGCTTCGATGGCGAGCATCTTGCCGGCGCGGTGATAGACGGCTGGGTCTCCGACGTAGCCATAGATCGGGGCGATATTGCCAGTAGCGCCCTGCAGGAACAGGCACGTACCTCCTATGATTGCCTCCACCGCGCGCTTCATGGCGCCTGGGTAATCAGGCGTGAGGAGACGATTGGGCGGTCCCATGATGGTGGGGTGGCAGGCGTAGTTGACGATGGTAGCGATCGGCGTCTCGTCGAGAGCGTCGATGCGCACGACCACAACCTCGCGGTCCACAAAGCCGTCCCAGTTATGGCCGCAGATGACGGCGCCGTCGGGGCCGGTTCCGCGCCGGTTCACGTTAATGCCGCATGCGCCTGTCCCGGCCGCCACGCGTGCGGGGCGTAACGCCAGGATGGCCTCGCGGACCGTGCTGGCGACACGCGCGGGCAGCGTCTCCATGTAGCCGGGGACATACTCGCCGCCTTCGCTGGCCCAGGTAACACCCATCACGGGGCCGGAATGGGTGTGACCATACGACAGGCGGATGTGCTCGGCGGCGATCCCTGTCAAGGCGATGATCGCCTGACGCACCTGCTGATCCTGCTCTGGCAACAGCCAGATCAGGTCGAGGTCGACGATCGCCACCACCATATTGCCCTGCCGGGCTACCAGCGCGGTGCAGGTGAGAGGCAGATCAACACCCTCAGCCCGCTGATGAATCTGGGCGCCCCAGTTCGTATGCGCTATGGCCGTTGGCGGCGTAATATCCGATCGCACCACCCCTACCTCGAGATGTGTCAAGGTCTTCTCTCCTCAGCGGCAAAACGCCGCTCTGATAAGATAGCCCGCCCTGATCGCCAGTAATCCACCTATTTTTTCACTAGTATAGTAGATCGCGCGCTGGTGGAAAGGTATTGCATGCGAGTTACACCAATGCTAGCATATATGCTATAAGCCGCACCGTACGGGGTGCGCCCCGCGATTGTGAGCGTGGCCTGGCCCTAAAGGGACCATGGCAGGAACGGACCCTGAAGGGTCAGACGGGGACGCCAACGACCCCCAGCGAGGCCGAGAGGATTGACGGCACACAGACCTTTTAAGGTCCTGTCCCTGCCATGGTTCTTTAGGGCCAGGCCCACGGCGCTCACGCTCACAATCGCGGGGCGCACCCTATCGTACGCGAGCGCCGCAACGGATGAGTGGCGATGACGGGCGCCTCGTTTATGACGAACGGGGTGAAGAGGAGACGGGGGAGTATGTGATGCGACTCGCCAATAAGGTCGCGCTCGTCACAGGGGGCGCGACGGGGATCGGGCAGGCCATCGCGCGGCGCTTCGCGGAGGAAGGCGCCCAGGTGGCGGTGGCCGACATTAACGACACGTCGGGAGAGCAAACCGCGGCCGCCGCGCATGGCATGTTCGTCCACTGTGACACGTCGCAGCCGCGACAAGCCCACGAAGCGATTGATCGTGTGAGAGCGCGCTTCGGCGGCGTAGACGTGCTGATCAACTGCGCGGCGCATCTCGGGGGGATGCACGATGCCATGGCGATGCCGGAATCCGAGTGGCGAGCAGTGCTCGCCGTGACGCTCGATGGCGTCTTCTACTGTTCCAAGTACGCTCTGTCCGCCATGGTCGAGCGCGGAGGGGGATCGATCATCCATATCGCCTCGGTAGAGGGTATGACTGGCGTCGCGGGGCATACCGCTTACGTGAGCGCCAAGAGCGCCCTATTCGGACTGACCAGATCGATGGCGATCGACTTTGGCAAGCACGGTATCCGGGTCAACGCGATCAGCCCCGGCATTATCGATTCGGGTCGCCCGGACATCGAGCGTTCCAAGCAGGACGCCGAGATGATGCGCTTCTGGCGCGATATGACGGTGCTGGGCCGCCCGGGGAGGCCCGACGAGGTCGCGGCGGCCGCGATCTTCCTGGCATCGGATGAATCGTCGTATATCACGGGACAAAACTTGGCCGTCGACGGCGGATGGACTATTGGCCACCCGCCCATGCCGAGGCCGGAACAAACAGAATAGCGTGGTAGCGTTTGCTGTAAGCCGGCCGCATTTGGATAGAAGGGGGCACGAGTGCTTGACGAACGAATGCCGGCACAGGTCATAAGGGACGGGGACGCGACGTCGACAGATGCTGACGATCTCGCGCGCTATGCCTCGCCGGAAATGTTGCGACATATGGTCCTCGACTTCCGCCAGATGAGGAACTTTCTGGCCGAGCCGCTCGTGATGGGCCGTGCCGAGGGCGTCTGGTACTGGGACGTACAGGGGAGACGCTACCTCGACGGCATTTCGGGGATCTTTACCGTGAACGTCGGCCACGCCAACCCGCGCGTTACCGCCGCGTTGCACCGCCAGATCGACCAGATCTGTTTCGCCCCGCCGCTGCATGCGACCAACGTGCCCGCCGTCGAGCTGGCCAATCTGGTCGCATCGATCACGCCGGGCGACCTCAATACGGTCAAATTGCTCTCGGGCGGCTCGGAGGCGACCGAGGCCGCGATCAAGCTGGCGCGTCACCAGCTACCTGCTCATGTTCCGCCTGCACTGGATCGGCACGTACTGGCCGTTGATTGTGCCGAGCATGTTCAGCGCCTATGGCACGTTCCTGATGCGCCAGCTCATGATGGGGCTGCCGAACGAGACGCTCGACGCCGGGCGCGCCGGGGCATGGATGGGCGTCGGCGCCTGACGCTGTGCACCCCAGCACCCTTGGTCACCCGCGCGCGCTCGGCAAAAGACGCGCCGGCGACGCCCGCGCTGACAGCGGTGGCCACGGCGGCGGCGCCGGCGATCGCTACCCCGGTATTGTGCGTGGCGCGGCAGGCCTCCGCGACGCGGTCGACCAGCCGTTCCAGCGGCTGCGCTGAGGTCGCTATCCCGACCGGAGCGATCCGCATGGCCCCGCCATTGGTATCGCCACGGCGATCCGCGTCGCCAAGGGGCAAGCCACGCTGAATGGCCTCGAGCGCGCGGCGCGATGACGGCCCCAGTTGCTCGGCGCCGTTAGCCTCCGCGTCACGCGCCCAGGCAAGTAAGCGCTGGACGAAGTCGTGGCTATCCACATGTCCATGGTCCGCGATGAGGAGCTCGGCGACGATCACCGCCTGTGCGATATCGTCCGTTACCGTCCCGGCTGCCTGGCCCCGGCTGATGTCGTTTTCCGGGGGGCCGGCCACAAACCAATCCAGAGACGGGAACAGGGCGGCGACCTGCCGGTGCGGCAGCAGCTGGGTCGGCATGCCGAGCGCGTCACCGATGTCGTTCAAAGCATCGTGAATGGGCGCGGCGCAAGGCCTTCATGCGGACGCGCATGATACGAACGGCGCTTCCACTAACGTCGTGGTCCGCTTTGATATGCCCACTACCCTTGCCGCGTGACCGGTTGCCTATGTAAGGGACGCCCAGTGGGGGACAGCGGGAGTCATTGACGGTCTTGGCCAGTTAGCCATGAGCAGCCTCAAGACGAACGTAACGTATGGACATAGCAGCCGGCACAGCCGCTCCCGCGCGACACGCTCCCGCGCAAGGGAAAGCCATAAAAAGAGGCGCCCAGTCACCCAACATGCGCATGTCCACCGCGCCGAGGTGGCTATCCAGGGCGCGATAGAGAGACGCCGGCATCGCTAGGTCGGGAGCGCGCATGTGAGCCTCGGCGATGAGTCCGCGCCGCCGCAATAACTCTTTGCGCAGTGCCAGGCTAACCTTATCGGCTATAGTGATAGTGGGTGTGTATGCCTGTTGGCGTGGGGCGGACATGTCGTGGCGCCTGGCCGCCACGAGCGCTATCGTTGCGAAAGGAAACCAGTGTGTTAGTCGTGGCGGGCAACCTCACCCTGGACGATACGGTGATGCCGGATGGGCATACCGTGATGGGCACCATGGGCGGCGATGTCCTCTACACCGGGCTCGGCGCCGCCCTCTGGACGCGCCCCGTGGGCCTGTTCAGCCGCTACGGTGATGATTTCCCGCTGGAGCACCTTGAGCGCGCGCGCGCCGCCGGTCTGGATCTGAACGGCCTGCGCGCCTGTCTCGGCCCCACGATCCGTTATTGGGTCATCTACGAATGGGACGGCCGGCGACACTTCATTTTCCGTACACAGGACGCGCGCTTCCCGGCGCTTTCACCGGCGCCGGACGACCTACCGGCGGATTACGCGGCGCACTGCCGCCTCTTCCATGTGGCGGCGTTGCCCTTCGATCATATGGAGCGGCTGGTGTACGCGGGCGCGCGGCTGCCCACTCGCCCCTTAATCACCTTGGACACGCACGAGGACTACGTCGCGGGCTATCAGGATCGGTTTGCGCGCCTTCTGCCGCTCTTAGCCGGCTTTCTTCCAAGCCGGGAGGAGGTGGCCCTGTGGTTTGGCGACGACGATCCTGAGCGGCGCATCGGCGACCTCCTGGCACTCGGACCAGAGATCGTGGTGATTAAGATGGGCGCCGAGGGCGTGCTGCTACAGCGGCGCGGGCAGCGGCGGCCGGTACGGCTGGCGCCCATACCAGGGCCGGTGGTTGATCAGACCGGCGCCGGCGATGCGTTTTGCGGCGGCTTCGTGGCACACATGGCTATGGGCGCGCCCGCGCTAGACGCGGCGCGCGCCGGTCTGGTGTCCGCGTCCTTCGCGGTCGAGCGCTTCGGCTCCGCCGGTTTGATCGATGTAGACGATCGTGATCGGGACGAGCGTCTGGCGATGGCGTGTAACACCGAACGTGACGCCGAAAGGGAGGAGTTGGTTGACGACTGATTCATCGCGGGATATCGACGTGGTGCGCCAGGAGTTAGCGCAAGCGCCCGCCATGGTACGCGCGCTGGTCCCCGCTATCTGGGCATCCGTACAGGAACTCCTGGAGAGGGTGGATGCGACGGCGGTCTCACGCGTGGTACTCACGGGCTGTGGCGATTCGCTGTTCGCCGGCTTGGCGGCGCGCCTCGCGTTCGAGCGCTACGCGCGGCTGCCCACCGAGGCGGTCGATGCCCTGGAGTTCGCGCGCTACGGGGCGGATATGTTGCCGGCCGGCGCCCTGGTGGCGCCCATCTCCTACTCGGGCCAAGTCGCGCGTACGGTCGAAGCGGCGTACAACGCGCGACGCTTCGGAGCCACTGTCGTAGCCTTGACGGGCCGGCCGGAACGGCGGCTGGCGCGGACGGCCCACGATGTGCTGCCCGTACAAGTACCGAGCCTCGGCTTCTCGATGGGCGCCTCGACGTACATCGGGCTGTTGCTCGGCGCCTACCTCCTGGCGCTCGGCCTGGGACAGCGGCGTGGCGCGATAGATACAGCCCACGTCGAGGCGCTGCTAGCGCGGTTGCGGGACGTGTCGGGCGTCGCCGAGCGCGCGCTGGCTGACGGCGAACGCGCGCTGCCGGACGCGGCCGCGTGGCTCGCGGAGCGGGAGCGTGTGCTGTTCCTGGGCGCCGGTCCCAACTACGCCAGCGCCCTCTTTGGCGCGGCCAAGCTGTACGAAGGAGCGCAACTGGACGGCGCGGCGCAGAGCATCGAGGAGTGGGCCCACGCCCAGTACTTCATCAGTGGGCCGGACTCGCGCACGGTCCTGCTTGCCTCAGCCGGGCGCTCACTCGAGCGCGCCTACGAGATCGCGCGCGAGATGCGCTATATCGAAACGCCCTTCCTCGTCATCACCGACGACGAGCCCGCACGCTGGCGCGAGCTCACGCCGCGCGTGCTGGCCCTACCCGCGGGCGTCTCCGAAGTATTTAGCCCCCTGCTCTATGCGCTGCCGCTCTCCCAGCTCGGCTACTATCTCGCCAAGGCGCGCGGCAAAAGCTCATACAACTTCCCCAGCCCCGAGCGCGAGCGCGAGCACTATCAGACGCTGCACGAGAGCCCGTTCTATGATTTCCCACCTACGGAGGCCGCGTGGTGAACGTCGACATCGTGCTGCGCAACGGGACGGTAGTGACGGAAGCCGCGACGCTGCCGCTGGACATCGCCGTGCGCGACGGGCGCATCGTGTCGCTCTTTACGCGCGGTGAGCGGCCCTACCATACGGAGGAGCAGCTCGATGTGAGCGGGCTGCACATCTTGCCGGGTGTCGTCGATCCGCATGTGCATTTCAGCGATCAAGACCAGTCCGCGTTCGAGGACTTCGACACGGGTACCCGCGCCGCCGCCGCGGGCGGCGTCACCACCGTCCTCGACATGCCGCTCAACCTCCCTCCGACCGTCGACGCCGCCACCTTCGCGGCGCGCCGCGCCGCCATCGAGCGACACGCGCTCGTCGACGTCGGCCTGTGGGCCGGGTTAGTGCCTGGCAACCGGCCGGAACTGCCGCGCATGGCCGCGCTGGGCGCCGTCGCGTTCAAGGCCTTCACCTGTGAGGCGGCGCACTGGTTCCATGTCGACGACGATGATCTGCTGGAGGGCATGCGCACGGCGTCGCGATTGGGGCTGCCCGTAGGCGTCCACTGCGAGAACAACGCGATCGTCGCGGGGGAGCGTGCGCGCTTACGCGCCGAAGGCCGCCGCGACCTGGCCGCGCACGCGGCGTCGCGTCCGGAGGTCGCGGAGTGGGAAGCGATCGCGCGCGTGACGCTGCTCGCCCGCGTCAGCGGCGCGGCGACGCAGGTCGTGCACATCAGTACGGCGGAGGGCGTCGACACGGTGTGGTCGGCGCGGCAGGCGGGAGCGCGCGTGGCCGCCGAGGTCACGATGCACCACCTAACACTGGATGACGAGGACGCGGCGCGCATCGGCAGCTATGCCAAGTGCGCGCCGCCGCTGCGTCCGCGCCGCCAGGTCGACGCGCTGTGGCGGCGCGTGCTCGACGGGCGCGTGCAGAGCGTGGGCTCCGACCACTCGCCCGCCACGGTGGCGCAGAAAGATCTCTCACGTCAGGAGCACTGGGATGCGCCGGACGGCGTCACCGGCGTGCAAACGCTCCTGCCGCTGTTGCTCAGCGAAGGCGTCCACGCGCGGGGGTTGGGTCTTGAGCGTGTCGCCAGCCTGACGGCCGCTAATCCCGCGCGCATGTTCGGCCTGTATCCGCGCAAGGGCGCCATCCAGATAGGAGGCGACGCTGACTTCGCCGTCGTGGACATGCAACGGCGCTGGACGCTCACCCCCGACCTGCTGTTCTACAAGTGGCCCTGGAGCCCCCACACGGGTTGGGAGTTCCAGGGCCGCGTCGTGCGCACGATAGTGCGCGGGCGCACGGTGTACCTCGACGGCGACATCGTCGCCGCGCCAGATTGGGGCGCGTTCCTCTCGCCGGCGCCTACCCCGGCAAGCGCCGCCACGCCCTAATATCCCCGGTAGCCGCCCTCTCCCTTGAGGCGTAGCAGCAGGCCGCCCAGGAAGGTCAGGATGATCGTGCCGGCGGTGCGCGCGGTGAGGTTGCGGAAGTCCACGCTGGGATTCATCTCCACGAGATCCATCATGCCGACCAGGGGATGCCGGCCGAGCGTGAAGACGGCGTCGAGCAGGTCGTAGGCTTGCAGTCCGTCGGGGGTGATGCTCCCGCTGGCCGCCAGACAGTAGATCTGGGATAGCGAATCCAGGTCGACACTTAGGTAGATGTGGTCGGCGTCGTGTGACGCGATGGTAAGGGCCTCCTCCAGCACCTCGTCGATCCCGCGCTTGCGGATCGCGCGCGCGGGGAAGATGGTAATCCCCTGCTCCTCGGCCCACCGTTTGTAGGCGCTCGAGTTCATAAAGCCGTGGATGCCGAGTTGCACGACGTTGGCGCCCGCGATATTCGGGCAGGTTTGAAGGATGCCGCGGATCGGCGTGCCGTTCAGCGGTCCCCCCTCCTCGAAGGCGCGCACGTCGTTATGCGCGTCGAAATGGATCAGGCCAATCTTGTGATCTGGACGCGTCTTACTGAAGGCGCGAACCAACGGCGCCGAGACCGAGTGGTCGCCGCCGATGGCGATCGGCACGCAGCGCGGCTGCTGGGTCAGCACATCGATAAGCGCCTCCTCGATGTGGTCGAGGCTGCGCCAGACGTCCGTCGACGTGACCCGTATGTCACCGAGGTCCCGCGCCACGAGGTCCTGGATGTCCACGTCGTAGTCCGGGCTATACGTCGTATTCTCGATGAAGCTGTTGCGGATAGCGTTAGCGGCCTCCCAGCTAGCCGTCGGCCGCGCGGTACCGCTGCTGAACGGCGCCGAGATCATGCCGGCGTCAAGCCTCTCCGCGCCGTCCCACGGCGCCATCCAGTTGGAGATGCGGTGGTCATGGCTATCTTCCCACGGTGTGTAGTGACGGAGTGTCTGCGGCGCCAGGTGGCGGATCAACGCTCACCTCCCTTGCTTGCTGCGCTATGGTCTGAGGGCCGGCATCGATGATTGCTCGTCGTGCCCGCGCCCAACTCTCAAGCCGGCCATGTCGCCTGGCTTACCATTAATCAGTATCCGTGCCCTACTTATATAAGGCTATCCGGCTTTTAAGGTTGATGACAAGTATCGCCGTTTGCAGACACAAGACAAGACAACTTTAAGCACTGCTTGCTTCACGGTGAGGATGCCCTCCTTGGGCGCAAAGATCACATCCCACGCTTCCACAATGCCGAAAGCATTCGGCGCAAGGCTTGTGCGACACGAGGTCGCACTGTATGAGTGTGGCAGAAGAAAGGCTGCCATCAGGCGAGTGTCCAACGCCTGTTCCCGATCCCGACGTG
>JAABUO010005208.1_pt1 | contig 15204 bp, 19 predicted proteins | sample 5559291 | NCBI WGS metagenome assembly JAABUO01 (sample SAMN10711878, study PRJNA513372) | rock metagenome | isolation source: Antarctica rocks | place: Antarctica: Victoria Land, Finger Mt sud
CATTACACCCCTCCCCTGCTGGTGCAACCCTCCCCTGTCAGTCCACCCGTGCAAGTGCACCTCTGCCAGCGCAGGCACCCCTTTTCTGCCAAGTGGCCCCCTGCCCTGCCACTGCGCCCCTGCCAGTCCTCCCCTGCTAGTGCTCGGTATTCCCCGTGTGTGCATAGGTTCCAGCAAGCCTTGCTTATGTCTCTTAACTGAGCCAACCAGTTTGCCGCTTAATATTCCAGGCTTCAGCGCTTTGCGATGAGCAGTGAGTAGGTACTGCCAGTACCGCTCACTGTTCGTAGGCTGCAGTCAGCCTTTTGTCTTACCACATTGCGCTGAAGTGGCAGTACCTGTCTCCTGCTTTATGTAAAAGTACAATGCTTGGGCAACAGCAGTGACCTTTCAATGAGGCAAGCAATTGCCGCACCACTTCTATGTTTGCAAAACACTCAAACATCAAAGTGTGATGCAATGATTGCTTGGCTCATTTAGAGCTTACTGCTGTTGAGCAAGCATTGCTAGGAGTGCACAAAACTGTGCTGCAGGGGTGTTGCTAGCCTGTGCCATCACGTGACTGACAGCTAAAGGTTGTCTTGTGTTGGGTGATAGTGTCTTGACAGCTCTGGAGAGTCATGATTTACAAAGCAAGTCTGCACAGGATTGTGCTGCAGGGCTTTTACTAGCCCGTACCAACATGTGACCAACAGCTGAAAGTTCTGTGTTGTGAGGTGATTGCTGTAATTTATACTTACCCTAAACCCTAATTACTGTCTTGACAGCTCTGGAGTGTAATTCACAGCTGCCAAGTCCATCTCCCCAGATAAGATCAAAACGAACGTTGTTATTGATTTGTTTCCATAGGTTACTGTATGATCAGTATCATCGTAATGCAAATAATGTAGGCAATCACTTACATTCAAAGTCTTAGCCATTGATCATGTGCACAGACTGGTACAAGCCTTTCAGCACAACTGTGTGCAGAAACTCTTTGTGTAGTGTGATGTTGAGATTCTGCTGGTGAATTTATCAAGCTGGCTTATTTAGGATGTAGGTCTTAAACCCTAAACCCTAAATAGGTCATGCTAGTCTGTGGCCCAAGGTATGACTGCTGTGGAAAGGCCAAGCAGCAAATTGGCAGGCTGGCTTGCTAGTCTGTGGCATCAGATGTATGACTTCTGTTAGAAGGCTAGCAAATGGGTTGACAAACTGGCTTGCAATTTTGTGATATCCAATCATGACTGCTGTTGAACAGCCCAGCAATATATTGACAAGGCACCTCAAGCTTCTGTATGATGAATTGCCTGATGGCGCTTTCTTTTGTTGTCTCTTGTTGACGGTGTTTGTGGACTAATCAGACGCCCAAGTGACTCCAAGTGACTCTGACCCGAGTGACTCTGATCTTGCTTGCGCTTTTTTTTGGAGAAACACAAGACCTCATCAGAACCTCAGAGCTGATTCCCTTCAAGCTCCAGGTCATTGCTGCAAATCACCTGACTCAGCATGACTGATGCTGGTGGTCCCGTGACTAATGGGCCATACATGAAAGGCTCTGCTTCAGATCATCAAGTTCAGGCCCACCATAATATTTACTCGTCACAGCAAGGCCACATTGGTCCCATTAGCTGGCAAGACAAGCGATGGAAAGCCTGACCTGCTGTGAAAAGTCTCGGGTCATTTTGTGGTTACTGTGACAGAATATGCCGCCTCTCATGACTTGTGTAACCTTGTAGAAATGGTTTGGATACCTTGGACGTGTTTTGGACAAGCTTGCGTGAAACATCTTTCCAAACCAATGACAAAGACAATGTGAGATAATGACAGAGAAAATATCATCGTGATCATTGGCTTTGGAACAGTCTTCCACAAACAGGGAAAGCAATGGACACACACAACCTGTTTGCCGCTTTAGGTAGTGAACAGATACATTGATAATGGCTTTGCAAAGCTACCTAGTAAGACAAGCTTTCTCCAGAAGTTTGTCCAGTTGTTGACCCAAAAAAAAAGGGAAACTTCTGATGTACACAAAATGTGTTGCTGCAGGTGATCAACAGATAAATGGATCAGGGCATTCAAACCTTCTGAAACAGTGCCTGACAAGCTTTTTCAAAAGCAAACTTTGCCAGATTGTTGATAAATAAGCAAGAGCTGTCTGCTGCTGCAGGTCGTCAACAGATACATTGATCAAGGCGTTGCAGAGCTAGTGCCTGGAGTGCTGTTCATTGATGAGGTGCACATGCTGGACATTGAGTGCTTCACATATCTCAACAGGGCCCTGGAGAGCAGCCTAGCACCTATTGTCATCTTTGCTACTAACCGAGGCATCTGCCAGGTGAGCTAAACCCTAAATTTTAAATACTTAACCAACAGCGGCATCTGCCAGATGAGTTAAATCCTAAACCCTAAGTACTTAACCAACAGAGGCATCTGCCAGGTGACCTCTGCTGTTTTTACATACATATACATCTGGATGTCATTCCCATACGTGTGTACGCCATACACACATGTGTGAATGTGATACACATGCTACTGTATGTCATGCACATTCATCTGTAGATCACACACGTACGTCTGTACGACATGCACGTATGTGTACGTCATACAAACATTTGTATGTATCAAGACAGGGCCTGCAGCACGTTGAAAGAGCGTTTGGCGATAATGCTGTTAAAGTGAAAAAAGCTACGAACAGCTGAGCACTAAATAGCGTGATCACTATACGCTCTTTTGAAGGGCTACAGGGCCTTGCCTAGGTATGTACAGGCGAGATCCAGTGCTTCCAAGCATTTCAGTCTTAAAATGAACAAGAATAAAAGTAACAGTAATAATAGCAGTGCCAGCAACAACAGCAATAATAATAATAGTAACAATAATAATAATAATAATAATCATCATCATATATAAAAATAATAATAATGATGAAGTAAAAATAATTGCCTGTCATTGGTGATCCTGCTTTGCCATGTGTGACCCTTCTGCCCATTGCTGTCTGCACTTTTTCCAATTGCCTTGTGTGCTGCTCGACATTACTCCTGGTCGTGAGTGTTGTGCTTGCTTGCTTAGCAAGCACGACAGTCTTCGAGTGAGTGTAATGACAGACAACATGCAAGGCTGTGATGAGCTGCAGACAGCGCCGGGCAGAAGCGTAACACATGGCTGGACCTGCTTTACACATGCGTTTTCTGACATCACGTATCAAAAGAATGCCATACCTGAATGTTTTTCATAGAAGCCTTCCTTGCCAGTGCTGACTCCAGAGAGGCAGCCTCTCATGTCTGCACAATGTCTAGGAGTTCCAGGCTGCCGCCTTGGGAGGCTTCCGTTATGATCGCTGAAAAGCGTAAACTTTTCTTTTCTTTTCTTTCTGCACATTGTCAAGCACCATGTGCATTGTGTTTTTGGGGTACGTAATGCATTGTCCATTTAGTAAGTGTTTTTTTGTTTGTTGTGTCGTGTGAGTATAACATGCAGATATTAGGGACAAACGTGTATTTATATCTGGTGTGAGTTTGATGCAGATACAAAGACAGTGACATGAAGATACAAAGACAGACACGGTTTGATCATTTTCGGATTATACATGGTGTGAGTGTGGTACGCAGATACGAGGGACAGACATGATGTCGCCGCATGGCATCCCGGTGGACCTACTGGATAGACTGGTCATCATCAGAACACTGCAGTACGTTTTGGAGGAGATCATTGCCATCCTCAACACCAGAGCAAAGGTTAGTCTCTACCAACTCCTTTCCTGTTTTATTGCAGGCGAGGTGTCCATACTGATTCTGTGGTATGTTGAAGGCATTGAAATAAAGCTAAGCCTGTGCAGTCTAATGATATTCGTTCTGTGCTTGGCTTGCTGTTGATACATTGTCTTGTGCCCTTCTTGTTTGTGGGATAACTTGTGTGGTATGGAGACTGGTTGTCACTGTTTTATCTCTTCTCGTATGTATTCTGTTCTTTATTTACTGATTTTCCCTGCTTGTTTGTTGGTCATCATTCGTTTTGCACCAATCTTAATACCACCTGCTGCTGGTCCTCTTTGCTGTGATCTTCTTTGCATGAGCTGCATCACAGCAAATGCGTTGTATACAGATCAGTTAACATTGCATGCTAGCTCTAATTTGGGAATGTAAGAGCCGGCCCATGCACATGTGAGCACAATCTGTTGCATGAGAGCATGGCTGCAGCTTGTCTGGCATCCCCAGACTTAAGCCTGGCATCCCCACACTCAAACCTGGGATCCCCAGTCCGCGGTCCTAGCTCTGGGCTGTTGCCTCAGAAGGCTTGCGATATGATTGCCGAAAGGCGTAGACTTTTCTTTTTTCTTCCCTGATGGCTGAAGCTTGCCTGATGCTGCAGGTTGAGGGCCTGGTGATGGATAGCACTGAAGCCCTGGCCTATTTAGGTCAGATAGGAGAGAGGACCTCATTACGGCATGCTGTGCAGCTACTGACGCCTGCAGCAATGATGGCGAAAACCAGTGGCAGGGACGAGATCTCGACCGGGGATGTCGAACAAGTCGCTGAGCTGTTCCATGATGCCAAGTTCACAGCCAAGCTACTGGCAGAGCAAGCAGACAAATACGTGCAATGAATGATGTGCAAACAGATATATGGCTGTGGGTTTAGGGTTTTTTATTTAGGGTTTTCTGGGTTATGGTTTTCCCTCAACCCTAAGACCGAACCCTTTCACCAGCTTGTTGACTCCAGAAACGTGTCCCAGAAGATGCCCTTGTTTATGGAGCCTAAGCCAAAATGCCTGGATCACTCTGGATCATCTAAAAGCTCCAACAGTGTGGCATTGGCCAAAAGTACAGCCTTGTGTTTTGCAGCAAGTGGGAAGCAACAGACACACTTGCTGTGCTGACACTCCAGCTGTATATATTACATCAGACGCTGCAAGGAGAGACTGGTTGTCATGGACTGCAGCCTTCATATTGCAAGTTTTAGTATGATTAAGTTACGGCTGCTGGTCTGCCCACTTGGCCCAACACGCAGCTCATCACAGCAGTGTTTTTTGGTGTTATAATATATGCCTCATGCTGCTTCTCATGCTCAGCTGTGTGTATTCTCGTCAACAATAAGCGAACACTCTCTGGACCCTAAGGAGGGCCAACAAGCTTCTTGTGATGTACCTCACTTTGGCAGTACGGCATGCGTGGGACAGTTGAAAATCAGTCTGTTGATAGAAGCTTGCTCTGTCAATCTGGGCTGACTCTCTGCTACCATACACATGTAAGACAAGGCAGAGTACACCCAGTTAGTCCCCTGCTAAGTGTGTTTCGACTGTACATGCAAATGATCACGAAGGTTGAAGTGTTGTTTCATCAACGCCTTGTGAGTTGTCTGTACCAAGTTGACACATATATCAACCTTCTGCAGTGCATTTGAAACGCAATGACTGCAGCATGCCTGTGTTGCATGCTATTTGTTGCTTTCAGATGCTGTGTTACGTGTTGCAAAATATTCCAAATACAGCCCAAGCTGGTGTGTCTAGCTGTAACCCAATATTGGCACCTCAAACACGGATGAACTGAGTGTGATAAAGTTCTTGTGCTGCAACTCAGTCAACGCTTTCTGACAGCCTGTATGCACTTGATAGGGCAAAAACCTCTGTAGTGCATGCGGAGAGTATCTTAAAAAGCCAAAAGAATGCATTTTCTATCTGCACATGCACATAGCAAATGTTAAGACAGCGTTCACAAGCCCAGCAAACCAAACGCCATCCCGATATAGGGTTGACACAAACTTTCTGTAGGGTGCTGTACCCATCACCAACCCCAACATGCGGGGCCCACTAAACACGCTAGGTGCCACTTTGTGAAGCATTGTGCTTGATGCCATGTGCAGTATGAGAAGCATGTTGTGGCCAGACAACCCCAGCTTGTGTGCTCCATCTTGATCCTGAACCATGACAAGTGTAGCTTGTCAGAGACATGTTGCCACCCAGCACATTCAAAGCTCGTCTGCTATGTGCTCAGCATGCCGGCCAGTGCTGTCATCTATATAGTAGGCATATAAGCATACTGCCCCATGAATGTCCTCTTCTATGAACAAGATGGCAGCACAAATTTGGTGTAATGGTGTTTATTGAATGGTCATCCTGACTTCATGTTCTATTGTATCAAACAAGTGCAAAAGACAGCTCCAGTAGCTCAGCACCCATGTCACAAAATTGGCAAAAGTTCAAAGCTGAGAGCCTCCAAAGTCGTTTTCATATCACAAACCCTCAGGTTCAGCCAGCTTTTGAAACAAGCAGCAGACAAGCAGGAAGGGCAAGTAGGCAGGGAAAGGAAAGTAAGAAAGGCAAGCTAGGCAAGCAGGAAGGATTAAGGGCAAGGATAAGGGCAAGGATAAGGGCAACCAGAAAAGCAAGCAGAAAGGGCAAGTAGGGAGGGAAAGGAAAGCAGGAAAGGCAAGCTAGGCAAGCAGGAAAACGTACAGGCAAGCAGAGAGGCAAGCAGAGAGGCAAGCAGGAAAACGTACAGGCAAGCAGAGAGGCAAGCAGAGAGGAAAGCAGAGAGGCAAGCAGAAAGGCAAACAGGAAGGCAAGCGGGAAGGCAAGCGGGAAGGCGAGCAGAAAGGCAAGCAGAAAGGACAAGAGGTGAGGGAAAGGCAAGCAGGAAGGCAAGCTAGAAGGACAAGCACATTGTACCTGAACAGACAGCCCAACAACATCAGAAGAGGCCACCACCTCATTGATAGTCATGATGGCTTGGACATCTGGTAGGTGCTGTATGTTGTATGCTGGTAGCCCAGTATCTACATTGCCGTGGTGTTGCTGAAGGCACTCAACAAAGACTGCCACATCCTCCAAGCCTGCATTTAGGCCCTGGCCTAGCACAAGAGACATGGTATGTGTGCTGCGTCACCCAGGAGTACAGTCTGCAGGGAATCATGTAGGTGTGATGAGCGCTCGTCCTGGTAATCAAAACGTTTGTGGTGCATGCGCATGCGGGCATGCATGCGTACATGCATTTGTGTGTTTTTGAGCTGCTAATGCACAGAACATAACATGTGCTAAAGCATGCAGCACATTCCAAATGACGCAGGTTGTCAGTTTAATAGTAGCAGATTTTGACTTAGTATTAGTGATACTGTGCATGTTGCATAGCTTACAAGCACAATCTGCATAGAGTGAGTGTGTGAGTGTGTGAGTGAGTGTGTGAGTGAGTGAGTGAGTGAGTGTGTGAGTGAGTGAGTGAGTGAGTGAGTGAGTGAGTGAGTGAGTGAGTGAGTGAGTGAAGGAGAAGAGCAGCTACCCTGGGGCCGTGCAGCTGGGACAGGTGGGTCCAGCTGGGCATGGGGTAGAAGTCTGGTTTGGACTGTGCCAGCTCTATCACAGCTTTGCGAGCATAGCCTGGCAATGATGGGCCGCTGCTTTTCAGCATGGCAATGTTCTTGTCTGTTTTGCCCTGTCTGAACCACGCACGTGAGTTGGTCACATTAGCCTTGCTTTGGCTCTTGCAATGGACAAGCCAATGCTAGGTGCAATCAACAGAGCATGCAAGATGCAACAAAGGCATTGTTGTGACCCTACGGCAACTCGGACCATCTGCTGTGCCAAATTTGCAATAAGCTGTTGACATGCCACTCAGGGTAGCTCTGGGCAGCCTTAGGAGGTTCCCGTTATGATCACTGAAAAATGTAAACATTTCTTTTCTTTTCTTGCACTCAGGGGAAGCTAAAGACAAATGCAATTGTCCTGAAGACCGGCTACAAACTGACATACATGCGGTTCTTGTTCATGCACTCAACAACAACAGTGTTTGGCACCAATACGCACACATTGTGCGGCAACAGTACACACACAACAACAAGCAGGTAAGGACCAGCTCGGCATGTGGATGTGAAGCACGTGCAAACCTATGCAGCAAGTAGCAGTCACAGAAAATGCGATCAGGCAGTGCTATGAAGGGAAGCTTGATGTGTTTGCAAAGTTCCCTTGGTATGTAATACCGTATGCATGAGTAGCAGTCAACACACCTTATGGCATCAGCAAGCTCTTGTCGAACAGTAAGGCTCACATGGCAGTCTTTACTGCTCCTCCCATCCCATAACACGATGCCGTCCTGCATGCACACCAACATTTGTGTAACATATACTACAACCGTTGAAATGAAAGTATGTCTCATTTAATGAGTAATTACTTATTTGTTGGCTGCAGAACTTGTCTTCAGAGGTTCTGCAGAGGTTTACATAAAACCCTGCAGACAAGTTCAGGGCTTTTTGTAAACCTCTGCAGAACACATCTCATAGCAACTGCAAGTTATATCAGCACAGGTTCAGCCCATGATTGACATATTGTGAATTTTGTGTGGCAACAGAATGGCTCAAAGCTGCAAATGCACTGGACAGAGGGAGCAGATACATGGTGAAATAAGACTTATTACTAGACAAGATTAGAGACATTGTTTTGGTCTGTCCGTCTGTCTGTCTGTTCATGCCCAGGCAGGCCCTGCAGCCCCACTAGTGCTTGATCACATGGTCTTCATAATGATGGTGATGATGAGGATAATGACAAACGATAGCATAGCATGCCATGCAGGCAGGAGTTCCTTGTTCAAACAGGAGCTATAGCATCACAGTATTGTGCCAGCTGAGCTATATCACCTATGACTGGACAAGAACATGCATTCAGATTGTTGGTAGTTTTGTGACGTACTAGCTATTGGCATCATGATCAGCTCAAGAGCCAACACTTGAACGCAGGCCACCAGCACCCCCCCCCCAACACATTGAGCTTATTCATAATGACCTCACTTGCTGCAATTTCCCCAAACACAGGCGTACCTTTACGGCGCACCTTTACAGCGTACCTTTACGGCGTACCTTTACGGCGTACCTTTACAGCGTGAGCTTGAAAGACAGCATGCGGTGGAATTGCTGCTGGGTCAGAAGGGGTCACTTGTGTCATATGACACCATGCATGGAGTAGACCTGCTTGTGTCTGTAGCGGCGTATGTAGCTATCTGGCATGATCTGCTGCAAGGCAGACCTCACAACACTGCCTGCCCCATCAGCTCCCACTAACAGATTGTATCCCACCTGCAGCAGTGTGTGCATGCATGCCACTTACTATGATGTACCTGCCAGATATGCTTTCAAGCTGTGTCACATGCAGCAGTGTGTGCATGCATGCATACATGTATATACTATGATACGCAATTAAGATTTGCTTCCAGAAAAATGTGAGTGATACATGATATGTGTGTCAGCCTGAGTGACTCTGAGCATACTTGAAAGATGTCTAGAGTGTAAGCTCAGACAACAAGGGATGATGAGAACATTCATTAATGGCACAGCTGGCTCTGGCTGATGCAGCTGCTGTCAGTGTGCAGTAACATGTGCGTACTAATGGACCCTGAAGGTTACAGCTGTTTGGTTATATACATACTACATGTTGGCTGTATACCTTACGAACACTGGCAGAATAGTAACTAGAGCATCGCAGGTGAGACAGGAGACTGGCCAGTGACAGGGGTTGGGCTGTGTTGACGGCAATGATGACTGCAGGATTGCTGCCTGAGCTGAGGCAAGGTTTGCTAGATCACAAAGAACAGTGTACACTTTACCATCTTGAGCTGAAGTGATTCCAGTGCACACCTCTGTTGTGTTTGATCCATCTTTGGATAGGTGGACCAGTTGCCTTTTGAAGTTCACGTGTGTGACTGCGGTGTTGTGGTGGAACTCGATGGCCTGTGGGAAGAGGCGCTGCGCCTCTTGAATGATGCGTAGGGCAAGTTCATCGCTGAAAGCCCTCGCGCACATGGGGCCCTGTGTCATCGGCACGCTTGCAGAGAGTGATTTTCTACCATCTGCCTTGAACAGTGCTGCTTCTGCATCATGAGCAACAAACAGTGGTGAACATTCAAGACCCATGTTGCTTGTTTTGATTTTCTGCTAAGTTTGCTGAGTTGGCAAATGGTAGCCCAGCTGGCTGAACACAGACTAGCAACAAGTCTCAGGTTCCAAAGCGGTTCATATCAAGAGGGTGGTCCGGCTGGTCAGGCAGTGCGGGTAGACACAAAATTACCAAGATGTGTCCCTTGAGTAGCAATGATAGGGTCCATGTTCACATTTGCAAGCTTGAGGACGCGCATCCCTCGTGAGGACAAAGTCAGCCTATAAGCCCTGTTGTCTTGCTGTGCTGGCCGCTCAGAAGGAAGGCTTGCCTGGTCATACACCTGAACTGCGATTGCACCTTTTATCATCTTCTAAGCTGATCTAATGGGGATGGCATCCTGCGTTTGAAGAATAGCGGATGCAGACTGCATGAACAATCTTTGCGCTTGCCAGCACTTTGTACACATCACATTAGTTGTTGAGAATTCTTTTGACAATCTCGTTGTTTTCAAGTATACAGTGACACCCAAGAACGCAGCATGCAGAGATACCTTAGATTGTGTGAAATCACATCTTGAACAAGCGCCTTGTATGGAATGTCAACAGCTACATCGTTGATATCACTAAAGCCTAACAATAGCTGCTGCTGACGCAGATGTACATAGTATGTGCTGACTGTGCCTTTGCTCTGAACATAGACATGGACTGTCATGCAAGGCAAAAGAACATGGCAAAGCATGGGCAGCGCTTTGGCACCTGCGCCAACAGATTTGGCTGTCAATCAATGAGCATCTGCGCAGTTGCAAGCAGAAGCCCACAATCAGCTGAGTTAGACATACATTCTAGATCTGATGTTCTCTTACAGCACTTGCACTGCAATGCTTATGCGGGACTGAATGACAGGCTGTCTTGCTCAACAAATATCCAGAAAGGTGGTGTTGAAATAACACCATTTGGTTTGGGTATATGAGCTACCATATGCTACGAGGCTTAAGCACGCTCTCCTCGGATTCGACGAGCCAGCTGGATGTCCTTGGGCATGATAGTGACACGCTTGGCATGGATAGCAGCCAGGTTAGTGTCTTCAAACAGACCGACCAGGTAAGCCTCGGCAGCCTCTTGCAAGGCTAGGACAGCTGAGGACTGGAACCTCAGGTCAGTTTTGAAGTCCTGGGCGATCTCACGCACTAGCCTCTGGAAAGGCAGCTTGCGAATTAGGAGCTCAGTGGACTTCTGGTACTTCCTGATTTCACGTAGGGCAACTGTCTCTGGCCTGTATCTGTGAGGCTGCACGAAAACAGGACACGCGCTCAGAGCCAGCAGAAAAGGGTGACGCCATATGCACCACACAAAATCACAAAGTTTCAGCCGCAGATACCATGATTGTACCTTCTTGACGCCTCCAGTAGCCGGTGCACTTTTGCGTGCTGCCTTTGTAGCCAACTGCTTGCGAGGCGCCTTGCCACCTGTGGACTTACGCGCAGTCTGCTTGGTGCGAGCCATGACGAGGATGCAGCAGTGGCAGGTGCCGGGATGCAGAAACTGATAAGCTTTTGCAGTTTGTGATGAGTGCGGGCACACTCCTGAGCTTTTTGAATGATGTGACAGGGCCTCTGCAACAGGGCGTTTCAGGACAAACTTGACCGAGCCGCCCATGTCATGCCCCTGCAAACGTGTCGCTGTCAAATAGCTTGAAAGGTTGGGCTCGTGCTTCACAAATCACCTCCCCCTGCACTTTGCTATCGGACTTCCTCAGACGTCTGTCTGCTTACTCGCATTCATTTAACAACAGCAAGAATGGCACCCAAGTCCGGAGACAAGAAACCTGCTCAGCCTGCCAAGAAGGCAGTCGCAAAGAAATCAACGGGTGGCAGGAGGAAGGGTTCCAAGAAGGCTGTTGAGAGCTACAAGATCTACATCTACAAGGTATGCTGTGCTTGCTCAGCTTGTGTCGCAACCCCTGCAACTGGCTTGTCTCTGTGGCAGGTAATTGACGGTGGTGATCCTGCCTTGCAGGTCTTGAAGCAAGTCCACCCAGACACTGGTATCTCCTCCAAGGCAATGTCCATCCTGAACTCTTTTATTGCTGATATTTTCGAGAAGATTGCTGTGGAGACTGCATCTCTGGCACGCTACAACAAGAAGCCCACAGTCACCTCCAGGGAAATTCAGACAGCAGTCCGCCTTATCCTGCCTGGTGAGCTAGCCAAGCATGCTGTATCAGAAGGTACCAAGGCAGTGACCAAGTTCACCTCTGCCTAAGAGTACAGTTCTACCTTCAAAAACAAATGGTGTTATTTCAACACCACCATCATGTGAATACAACATGTTTACATGTCAGCCTTCATGCAGACAAGTCTGCACAGTGCTGACTTCCGAACTGCTGACAATGGCACTGTCACAGAGCATTAGTGCCATACTATAAGGAAATTGCATTTCACAAACTGCACGGCACAGAACTTTTGCCTTTTTCAGCTTCCTTGGCATGTTACATGTCCCGTTGCACACTACATGACCACTTGTCTTTTGAAGCATCAATCAAGGATCCAACGAAAGGCTGATGATAAAGGCAGAGCTGAGCCAACCAAAGTCTCAAGCCAAAGCCCAAACATGCTTCAAGAAGGGGCTGCAGGAATATGCCGGCCACTGGTGTGTTGATGATTGTCACCTCATGGCAATAGGCTGAGTGTCCTTTTGAATGGTCATGCAAAGTTGCTATCAGCATCCCCTTCATGAACACGATGCTGATAACAACATTGCATTCAAAGCAGTTGCTACTGGTAAGCGTTACACCTTGAGGAGTTCCTTGTTGCATGCACCAGTTCTGAGCAAAGCACTCAAGCCCATACCATCACTCTACAGAGCATAACCATGGATATCAGATGACGCACACAGCGAGTCAATACAGAGCCTCACTCATCTACGCCTTGATTGTTCTTACACAACGTTGTTTCCTTGATAGATCTGGTCACAAATACACATTCCCACCAACCCAACATTGATTATTACTGTTGGTTTGCAGCAAAGCTGGGTAATGAGTGTCAGCAGAATGAGCAGCTTTGTGACAGCTGTACCCTCTCTACTCTTGAATACCCAATTTGTTGCAACAGAATATCATCACAAATTAGACTACGTTTTATAGCACCATCATAATTGTGGCAAATCACATCAGAGAGGCATGTTAGGGCGGACGTGCATGGTATTGTACACACCACTGCTTGCTGTTATTTCTTAGGCAGACTACAAACTAACCAACAGCTCAAGGCCACAGAGATTATGAAGTACTTGTCCGTGTAAGGTGGTGTTGAAATAACACCATTTTTGGTATAAGTATGTGCACAGAAGCGAATTTAACCGCCGAAACCATACAAGGTACGGCCCTGCCTTTTCAGTGCGTACACCACATCGAAAGCAGTGACGGTCTTGCGGCGAGCGTGCTCTGTGTAAGTGACTGCATCCCTGATCACGTTTTCCAAGAACACCTGTGTGAACCAGAGCCACACAACTCAGCTGAAGCCTCGTGACAAGGTCGTACAAGGAAATCACTACAACAGTCAGTAGGCTGACAGTGGGCTGACCCCCAAGAACTTCAGCTGGTTAGAAGTCTAACCTTGAGGACACCACGAGTTTCTTCATAAATCAGGCCAGAGATGCGCTTGACACCCCCACGGCGAGCCAACCTCCTGATGGCGGGCTTGGTGATCCCCTGAATGTTGTCACGAAGGACCTTCCTGTGACGCTTTGCGCCTCCTTTGCCAAGACCCTTGCCTCCTTTACCTCTGCCAGACATATTTGTATGACGCTTGTGTCGAAGGTGAGGGTCGGCTGAAGGCTGAAAGGACGGAGGCAGGACAGTGAGTGGTTGGCTGAATGCTAGTCACTGTCTTATAGGTGATGTCGCTTCAGAAATGCCCCTGTCAGCAGAACCAGTTTGAATTTTCTTACCGAGCAGGCCGTGTAATATTCTTGTTCTACAAACCGAATATTCGAATACTGTAGCAAGCACAGCTTGACCGAGCAAGCTTTGTAAGCACGATGCACTACAAGACATTGCCGCGGCTGCCTTGACAAGCCATAACTCTCATACTGTCGTTTGCCTACAGCCCCCCTTCTCCCCTCCACACAAAGTCTATTTGAAAAATGTCGGGACGTGGTAAGGGCAAGACTGCTGGCAAGAAGCAAGTCAGCAGATCAAGCAAAGCAGGACTGCAGTTTCCAGTTGGCAGGATTGCTCGTTATCTCAAGAAGGGCAAATTTGCCACACGTATTGGGGCTGGAGCTCCAGTTTACCTGGTAAGCATGTGATGCCTTCCTGGATGTCAACATCACCACGGTCACAGATAGCCTTGCAGTTGCATACTTTTTGTCAGGCAGTCAAATGTGCCTAGGAAGCGTCTGCTGATGAATTTGCTGACTGATGTCACGTAGCAAGCTGTTGACACCAAAGTCCAATGTCTTGCAGGCAGCAGTGCTGGAATATCTTGCAGCTGAGGTCCTTGAGCTAGCAGGCAATGCTGCTCGTGACAACAAGAAGACTCGGATTGTGCCCCGCCACATCCAGCTGGCAGTTCGCAACGACGAGGAGCTGAGCAAGCTGCTGGGAGGCGTGACCATCGCAGCTGGTGGTGTGCTGCCTAACATCCACAGTGTGCTTCTGCCCAAGAAGACAGGCAAGAAGGCTGAGGAGTAGTATCCTCATCCTGACAAAAGCAACCAAACCCAAATGGTGTTATTTCAACACCACCTTTCAGTTTGACCTCTTTGCAGTCTGCGTCCTAGAAAAGAAAAGACTACACCTTTTGGCGTCAGTTTGATGAGAAGCCAAGTATTATACCGGGCTGCCCAGTATTACGGAAGAGTGCGTTCTGGCCTGCATGTGGTAGTGAGGCTGATACAGACATGCTATTGCATATATCAACAGGGCGCTGCACACTATCTTTTGTGACGGCCAAAGGCAGCTCATCTGGCTCATGGTGATCAGACACGTTTGTATGTCTGCTACTGTGTATCAGTAGGACATGATGCTGTTGTGTCGCTTCCAGTATCATCAAGGGTTTGTGTAGCAGATGTCTTGGCTACGTCGATTCGACTATAGCAGCCATATAACATCTTATGTGTACGAACGCACACATTGAGACCGCTTGCATGGCGTCTGCATAGCTCACATGAGCCTCTTTGCTGCTAGGTAGCCCTCATATTGTCTATGGAAGTCTCACCCAATTGAAGCCTTCTCCACATGCTATTATTCAAGACGGACTGAACATGGCAGAGGCAAGATCTCTCTGGACCTCGAAGTGACAAGAACTTGCACTCGATGGACAGACCACAGGCATACGGATGGCTTTTGTCACTTGTGTTACACGACCCAAAA
>JAABUO010005210.1_pt1 | contig 15200 bp, 8 predicted proteins | sample 5559291 | NCBI WGS metagenome assembly JAABUO01 (sample SAMN10711878, study PRJNA513372) | rock metagenome | isolation source: Antarctica rocks | place: Antarctica: Victoria Land, Finger Mt sud
AACTACCATTAAAATAAATAAATGATTAACTTGATGAACAATTACGAATTAATAAATATTTAATAACCAATAAACTATTATAATATTGTTTAATTGTAATATTATTATTATTATGATTTAAAAATATTGTTAATTAAAAGTTAATTCATCATTTAACTATTACGTTATTATAATCCGGGATCTTCAATCAAATGTAAATTATAAAACAAATTAAGATTGATAAATATATCTATATGTAAATTCTGAATGAAGTGAAGACCAACCATGTTAATAACTTTTAATAAGAAACTCCGGCGCATGATACTAATAATTAATAAATATTTATGAACCTAATTACTAATATGATAAGTAAATATATTGTAATCCACATATTATGATTTAATATAACTAACTATTAATCCCAGTTAGTCATCATTTAACTATTAGTTATTATAATCCCCGATCTTCAACCAACGTATATAAATAATCGAATAAGTTAATTAAATAAATATATAATTAAAGATTATATATGAAGATCAATCTTGTTAAGAATTTAGAATAAGATAGATGATAAACTAATAATTAATAATATTTATGAACCTAATTGCTAAAATGATAAGTAAATATATTATAAACCACAAATTATAATTTAATATAACTAACTATTAATCTCAGTATATTGCTTTTATTTACCACTAATAGTTCTTTTAATCCCCGATCTTCAATAATATAATGCTCAATAATATAATCTAATTTTAAACCAATGCATAAATATAATCGAATAAGTTAATTAAATAAAAATATAATTAAAGATTATATATGAAGATCAATATTGTTAAGAATCTAGAATAAGATAGATGATAAACTAATAATTAATAATATTCTTGTAATAAATGAGTGTTTAAGGTTTATAAATAAATATATTGTAATTCTTTAGTTATGATCTAAATATATTGTTAATCCCAGTAAATTCATCTTGTTAACTATTAGTTATTATAATCCCCGATCTTCAACCAAGGCACCAAAGCATTTATAATATACTTTAAGATTAATAAATATATATATATATATACAATTTACGATGAAGATCAATCATGTTAATAACTTAAAATAAGATAGATGATAAATTAAGAATTAAGTAATATCTTATAACCTAATAGTTACAATGTTAACTAAATATATTGTAATCTTTAAACGGATGATTTAAATATATTGTTAATCTTAGTGAATTAAACATTTAACTATAAGTAATTATTACGGATTATAAACATTAATGGTATTTAATTATAATAAAATAATTAAATATATAAATATAATTTGTGAAGAAGAACTATCATTATAAGAACTAACAATTAACTTGATGAATAAACTTATTATTTAATAATTATCTCCGACCTAATGAATTAAAATGATTAGTTAATAATTTATAAACCATATATTTTGATATAATATATTAGTTGTTAATATCAGTGAATTCATAATTTAACTATAAGTAATTATTACGGATTATAAACATTAATGGTATTTAATTAGAATAAGATAAGATAAGATTGTTAAATATAACCGCTTGAATTAAAGAAGAAGAACAACTATTAAAACAACTTCAAAATCAATTGATGAATAAACTTATTATTAAGTATTATCTGGGTATCAACAATCCTACTTAGATAAGTAAATATATTGTAATATTAATATTATTATTTTTATCTTATATAATTATTAATTTTAGTGTAATCTTCTTTCACAAATAGTTAATTTAATCTCAATGAGAGTGAGAGTTCAGTTAATCAATTTAATAGCTAGATTATTATAGAATTGTAATCTATTCATCAATTAATCCTTAGTTATATTTATCCATGATCTTCAAGGTTTTGTGATTAAAACTTAGATGAAGATTCCGGCATATTTAGATCATTTAATGCCGGATATTGTCCATAATTATAAATATTATCAGATCGATAATTAAATCTTTATAATGAATAATAATCAATGATAAATTTATTCTGCTTGTATTATATAATAGATTACTAAATAAATATCCATTGGGTTGAAGATCGGGGTTTCTAAACACTAGGTTAAAATGATGAATTAACTCTTAATTAATAAATATCTTATTATATTAATTTGTAATTATTACTAACAACTAGCAAAAGTTCAATTATAATTATTGATAATTATAGATTAATACACATATGAGTTATTCTAATCCAAGTTAGTTTGTTTTGTTTTCAATATACTACAATGTATATTATTATAATCCTAATCTATTCATCATTTAATCTTTAGTTATTTTTATCCACGATCTTCAAAGTATAAAAGTATTGGGATTAAAACATTTAATAAGATTAATAATTATTTATATATATATAATTAAATTTGTTATCAGATTAAGTATTATAAACATTAAGACGAAGTTAAATCTCTAATATTGAATAATTATCATTTTTAAACTTATTATGTTGATAGCATTATAAAATATAATAAAATATAATAGATAGCTAAATAAATATATAGGTTGGTTTGAAGATCATGGTTTATAAACACTAGGTTAAAATGATGAATTAACTCTTAATTAATAAATATATGCAGAATCTTAAACTAAAATTATTTGTAATGTTAATTCAATTATAATTTTGTTTAACCTTATTATAAGTTGTTGAGTTATTATTAAATTGTAATCTTTTCATCATTTAATCTAAATATGCCGGAATCCTAGTTCTTCATGGTTTAGTCATGCTTAAATTGTTTATTTATTAAGTTAGATAATTATATATTCATAGAGATTTATCAATGATCAATAATTGATTAATCGATCTATATAATAAAATATAATAGATTGGTAAATAAATATATCGATATTATGTTTAAGATAATAGTTTGTAAACACTAGGTTAAAATAATGAATTAATAGTAATTAATAAATATATAGATTGGATTGAAGATCTTATTTGTAAACACTAGGTTAATATGATGAATCAACCTTTAATTAATAAATATAAGTAGAATATTCTTAAACTAAAATTATTTGTATTGGTAATTCAATTATAATTTAGTTTAACCTTATTATATGTTGTTAAGTAATTATAATCCATATTGTTTCATCTTTTTAATCTAAATATAAGCAGTATCTTCGTTCTTCATAAGTTAGTTACAAATTACCGAGTCATTATAATCCACATTAATTCATCTTCTTAACCTTGGTAATTGTTAATCATTGTTCTTCCTGATTAGGTAACAACAAGATCTATAATTAGTTAGCTGATTAAGAATTATTGTTTAATTATCTTTATCTATCTTACACATTAATTGATTATAATATCTGATAAGATAGTAGTTGAATTATCTTTTAATCCTGATTTATAGATTTTCAACATTAGTTGATTAGTTAATACAATTATAAATTAAATGAAACTATTGTTATGTTAATGTAATTATTCATATAATTAAAGTATATAACTATTAATGTTAATATATTTAATAACTAATAATAATAATAATAATAATAATATGGATTTAACAATAGCTAATAAAAGAATATAAGCTAGCAATAATATAAACTTGGTTAAGGAAGAAGAACCAATCATTAAAAGAACTAACAATTCTCTTGATGAATAAACTTATGATTAACAATTAATTTATAATCAATGAATATATCCGATGAATAATAAATATATTGTAATCCCCTTTTTATTATGTTATTATGAACTAAATATATTATTCTTAATCCCAGTAATTTCATCATTTAACTATAAGTGACATTAATCTACGATCTTCAAACTTGAACGCAATTATATAATATATTATGATTAATTAATATTATTACATATTATATTATCTACATACATTGTTTGGTTACATAGATCTCTACTCTACTCTACTATACTCTACTCTATAATACTCTTGTATACTCTAAGAAATTAGTTAAATATATAATACAATTATATTTTAAATCATACTATTCTTAATTCAATTAAATCTTTCACGTTAATAAAGTATATATATATAATAGTATATAACTAATAATGTTAATATATTTATAAGTAGACTAATAAGAATATTTATTAATAATATATTATAACTATAACTATTATAACTATTTTAATACAAATTATAGTTAGTTAATATCCAAGTACTAAAGTTAAACATTATTATATTAATTAATTACGTTATTATCTTGGATAGAATAAACCCAATTGATCATTTTGTTTAGTTTAATTAATATAGAAGAACAATAATATCAAACATATTAATAACTATCTATTCTATTCTATTATCTTGTTTAAACGTTTCATTATAAGATCTTTGGTAAATATAAATCTCAATATAAATAAATATTTAAAACAATGTTATTATTATTAATATCAATACCTTTATTTGGTATATTATCTATATTAATGCTAAATAATGTTAAACTAATCTCTTCTACTAATAACAACAACTCTCGAAGTAAATTATTAAAATGAAAATATAATATAAAAATTGGTCAAATAGGTTTAATAACATCAATAATTAATTTATTAGTTGCATTAATTATTTGGAGTGGATTTAATAGTTTAACTAGTGGTTATCAATATAGATTAGAATTCTCAGGTTTAGGTATATATCAAATTAATTTAGGTATAGATGGAATATCATTATATTTTATATTATTAACATGTTTATTAATACCGATAGTAATATTATCAAATTGGAATAATATAGAAAAATCTTATAGAACATATATTATAATAATATTATTATTAGAAAGTTTAATATTAATGGTATTTTTAGTTATGGATTTAATTATGTTTTATATATTCTTTGAAAGTATTTTACCACCTTTATTTATTTTAATTGGTATATGGGGAGGTAGTGATTTAAAGATTTGAGCAAGTTTTCATATATTTTTATATACTTTTATAGGATCATTATTTATGTTATTATCATTTTTAACTATATATTTTGTTACTGGTTCATTTAATTATGAATATTTAGCTGATCAAAATATTAACTTTAATCTACAAATTATATTATGGTTAGGAATATTTTTATCTATTGCTGTTAAAAGTCCTTTATGGCCATTTATGACTTGGTTACCTTTAGCTCATGCTGAATCACCATTAGGTGGATCAATTATATTAGCTGGTATAATCTTAAAATTAGCTTTATATGCAGTATTAAGAATATTAATACCAATCTTACCTGAAGCGTCTTTATATTTTACACCATTTGTGTATTTAATATGTATAATAACTATAATCTATACTAGTTTAACATGTTTACGACAAATAGATTTAAAAGTCTTAGTTGCTTATTCTTCTATAGGTCATATGGGTGTATCAATGATTGGAGCATTTTCTAATCAAATAGAAGGTATAAGTGGGAGTATCTTATTAGGAATAGGTCATGGTTTTGTAAGTCCAGCATTATTTATATTATTAGGTGGAGTATTATATGATAGATATCATACAAGAATAATAAATTATTATAGAGGATTAACACAATATATGCCAATATTTTCATTTATATTATTTCTATTTATATTAGCAAATATGGGTACACCATTAACATTAAATTTCATTGGTGAATTTTTATCTTTAAAAGGTGGGTTTGAAACATTAGCTTTACCTACGATATTAGCTTCATCTAGTATAATATTATCAGCTAGTTATAGTATATATTTATATAATAGAATAACAGGAGGTATAAAATCACCATATTTAAAATATCAAAATGATTTAACAAATCGTGAACTTTCTATATTATTACCTTTATTAATATTAACTTTTCTAACTGGTATATATCCTAACATTATATTATCAGATATAAGTTATAATGTTTCAAATTTAATATATCAATTTTAATACTATTTTCTTTAATCTTTAATCATTAATCATTAATCATTAACCTTAAAGTTTCATTAATATCTTTTATTTTCTATTCTCTATTTTCTTTATTTAATAATAATAAAATATGATAAAGATCAGTAAAGATTTACAACATCATTAATCAAAGTTACTAATATATTTACACGAATTATGAAGTAATCATTATTGATTAATTGTTACTATGATTAGATATTTTATATTTTATATTGTAATAATAATAATAATAATATAATATTAATAATAAGAATAATTATATATAAACAATTATAGTAACATCAAACACATAATAACAATATGTGATGATTAAGAATAACTAATATTATAACCTTTAAACTAAAAGAATTATGCCACAAACAGTACCATTTTATTATTTTAATCAATTATTTTTTGGATTCTTTGTATTATTAGCATTAATATATATATTTTCAGTATATTTATTACCTAAACAATTACAATTATATTTAACAAGATTATTTATAAGTAAATTATAATATAATAATAACAATATTAATAATAATATTATAATAATAATAATAACAATATTAATAATATAACCATTTATTTAAATATAAGTTAATTACAACAATCAATATTATTAGCTTTATAACTATATCATGCCAGATAAATATATAGTTCATTCTATATAATAGTATTAATTTTAACTACAATAAAGATAATTATCATAAGATGAAAAGATAATAATGAACCATGAAGATGAATCAATAAACAATATCAGTATTAAGATATAGACTAATTGATCATTTATCATCATCATATATTAAACTATTGTTAATAATATTAACGTTGGTGATCAGAACTTTATGATAATAACTTTATGGTGATAATAACTTTATTTATCGTGATAATAACTTTATGGTGAAGATCTTCGACTCTAATAACCTATAATAAAAAGATGAATAATCGTTGGGTTATAACATATCAATATCAATCAAGAAGATATTAATAATCATCATTAAGCTTGTTTATTAATGTTATTTAATTATGAATTAGAGTAAACAAACAAGTTATTAATATATTAATATTTATTAAAACTATAACTAATTGATCAATCATTAAACAATTTCACATTTAACTAATCAATTATATTATTTCATTGATACAATCTTAACATGGTGTTCACAATAATAAATATTTAAATATAAAGCTAATAGATTTAAAAATATTTTATAATTATTTTATTAACTATAATTTTGTTAAACTATATAATCTATTCAACTCATCTATCTTAAACATTATATAAGAAGATTTATTACGAATAATATTATAAACATATTATGTATTAATATATAAAATACTAATATTAAATAAATCACAACACGAAGCAATAATTAAACAATCAATTTACAATATGCAACATTATTATATAACTAGCCCATTAGAACAATTTGAAATTCAAGAATTATGGTATCAAAATTTATTAGGTTATAATGCAACATTAACTAATATTGGATTATATTTTATAATAATATTTGGTTTAATATTATCAATGAATTATTTTAGTGATAATTTAAATTATATTATTCCATCACGTTGGTCATTTAGTCAAGAATCTATCTATTCTGTATTTCATAATATGGTATTAAGTCAAATAGGTGGAACAAAAGGACAATTATATTTTCCTTTAATCTATTCTTTATTTATTTTAATCTTAATTAGTAATTTCTTAGGTAATATTCCTTATTCATTTGCAGTAACTAGTCATTTAGTTTTTACAATAGGATTAAGTATAACAATATTAATAGGAGTAACAATATTAGGATTTATGACACATAAATTGAAATTCTTTGCATTATTTATTCCAGCAGGTACACCATTAAGTTTAGTACCTTTATTAGTAATAATAGAATTTATCTCTTATTTAGCTAGAGCTATTAGTTTAGGATTAAGATTAGGAGCTAATGTAATGGCAGGACATATGTTATTAACAATATTATCAGGTTTTCTATATAATATTATGACTAGTAGTTTCTTATTATTTATATTAGCTTTATTACCTTTTGCATTAGTTATTGGTATTGCTGGTTTAGAATTAGCAATCTCTGCTATACAAAGTTATGTGTTTGCTATATTAACATCAAGTTATATTAAAGATGCATTAGATTTACATTAATAATAATAATAATAATATTTATATTTATATTTATATTTATATTTATATTTCTAATTAATGAATATAATAAGACGCTATTAATAACTTATAATAATAATGTTATAAATCTCTAGTATTATAATAACATACCGTTTGAATAACTACATTTATAATAATAATATAGTTAGATTTAGATTTATATTTATATTTATATTTATAGAAGATCATGGTTTGTAATAACATACAATGTTTTGATGAATCACTAGAATTATATTAATATTAGTTTGCTTCAATAACATTTATAATAATATTTATATTTAGTGCTCATAATAATTTCTAACAATTTAGAGTAGATTGATGAATCACTAGGATTATAATAATAATAGTCCGTAGAATGATTAATATCTATAATAACAATATATTTATATTTATAATATGCCGGATATTTCTAATTATATAGGTTTATTAGAGAAGATCGTGGATTGCAATAAACAAGAATTATTTGATGAACAATTAGGATTATAATAATATTTAGTAGTATTAATAATAACATTTATAATACGATATTTATAGTTCAAACGATTTATTAGACAAGAACGTGGTTTTAAATAACCAAATTATTTTATAGATCACTAGAATTATAATAATAATAATATTTATAACAACAATATTTATAATAATAATAATAATATTTATAATTAAACCTTCCCCCCTTTTTTATTAATAAGAATAATATTGATTTAATAAGTTAACTCGGCATTATATCATAACTAACTAAGAGGGTAACGAATACATAAGGAATGTAATTAAATTGCAAATTTAATATTATGGGTTCAATTCCCACTTTACCCTAAAATGTATACCATATAACCTAAACTGTATAACCTTAATACAATACACTAACAAATATTTATATTTATATTTCTTATTATCTTAATCTTTACCTTTACTTTAATCCTAACTATTAATTAACACAAGTAATTAGTAATAACCTTAATCCTAAAGAAATAATGAATTGGATTATAATATTAAATGTAATTATAATTTAACTAAGTTAAGTCAATTAAACATGTTTTTAGTTGAGGATAAATATTATCAACATAAGTTAATTCATCATACTATTCTAAGTTGTTTTAATTATCGTTCTTCTAAGATATTAATATTAATATAAATAGAAATATAAATATAAATATAAAGAGTGTAGTTTACTTGGTAAAATATAAAGCTCCAAACTTTAAGTAGAAAGTTCAAATCTTTCCTCTCTTGATCAATCTTATCTTAATTATCTTACTACTTGAGAATTAATATAAAGAATTAGCAATCAGTAATGAATATTAGGATTAATAATGTCTTAGATTCTGAATAAAGCAAATAATCTAATATTAACGTAATAGTTAATTTAGGTATTATTATAAGGACTATATTATGTTATGATCCCGGATTAAAAGAACTATTAATAAATAATAAAGATCAGGATTAATAATATAATAGTTAGATTTTTTAATTCAAATGGTTAGAATATAGACTTGATAAGTCTATTATATTGGTTCAAATCCTATAAAAATCACAATAAATCTATATATAACTTGGATATTTATTAAACTTAATATCACTAATTATATTACAATAAATGCTTTTGTTTTTAATTGATTGTTATTAACATTCCAGATATTGAATCCAAGATAGTTATTAATTAATAATGTCATGCGCCGGAATTTATCCTCATTATTATAATCCAAATCTTCATAAGTAAATAAGTGTAAAACCAAAATATTGATTATGGAAAGAATTCACCATTCACCTAAGAGTTTAAATTATGTTTGTGAATATTACTATTACTATTACTATTACTATTACTATTACTATTATTATTACTACGATATGAAGACCAGCTATTACTAATCAAGTAGTTTAATTAAAGCCATTAACTGGGATTAAAATAACTACTATATTTAACTAAATAAGCATATATAAGAAATATTTTAATATTTTAATTAACTAAGAATTAAGTAAATATAAAAATCTAATTATAAGTAGAATATAAAAATCTTTTAAAAATTTAAAATCAATACAATATCTTTTAATTCTTAGAGTGCTTTTATTTATTAATTAATAAGTTTATTCATCAACTAATTCCAAGTTATTTTAATGATAGTTCTTCTACAACATACATGAGTTAAAAGTTAATAATTATATAGGTTAATATTTTTAGAGTTTAAGATTATTTTAAATATTACTACATAAACAAACTTAGAAGATCCAGATTTATTAATCACATAGAATTAATTGATGAATTAAACTTTAGATTAATGTAATATTGTTGTAATCCCTTTATTTTAATAATTATTATATTATTTTAATAGTTAACATGATAAGAATATTATTATTATTATTATTATTAACAATATAATAATATCAGCTATATATGAATAATATAAATCTATATATTAATCATCTTATTTTAGATAGATCAATATTTATTCATTATTGGTTTATCATCTATATTATCTTAGATTGTTATAATCATCGATCTTGATAAAGATTAATTGAATGGAAATATTTTTATAGGTTAAGATTATTTTTAATATTATATAAACTTATAAAATACAGATTTATTAATAAACTAAGAATAAACATTATAGATAAACTTTAGATTCCTAGATTATTCTAATCCCTTTATTCGAATAATATTTATTATTAAAATATCTAAGCTAACATAATAATATTTTCATTTATAATAATAATAAAATAATAATAATAATAATAATAATAACTTTAATACATATAGATAGAAGAATTAGGTTAGTAATAATATAGAATAAAATGATGAATAGATTAGGATTAATAATAATAGTTGTTAAAGTCTGTTTATGTATAAGTAATGTGTAGTTATAAGTTTTAAACAAGTTAGGGTAAATGGCCGAGTTTGGTTTAAGGCCTCATATTTGAGATATGATACATATAATTATGTCACGAGTTCAAATCTTGTTTTACCTGGTTAAATTATATAAATTATGTTAATTGTTAACATTTATAATAATAATAATAATAATTATAATCACATAATCATAATAATTATTGCTCTTAATGTCAAAGACTTTAACTTTAATCTTAAGTTAATTGCTTTTATTTACAATTCTTCTTAATTTTTAATTATCTATCTTATTACAGTTTAGTTCAATATTGTTTTTCTAAACCGATATATTTTATCATTTAATCTTAACATAACTTAGAAGAACTTGGATTAATATAAACTATAATTAAAATGATGAATTATCTTAGGATTGTAATAATATTAGATAATATTAATATCATCATATATTTATCTTTAACATCATTTTGATTAACCATTAACCTTAACTTGAATAAGAATCTTAATCTATTTATTTATCTATTGTATTATGTTTACCAATATTGTTTTAATCTAAGTATCTTCATCATTTTAATTATTGTTCTTTAAATCTTAGTTCTTCTTCCAATTCTTATTCTTAATTCTTTTCATCTTGTTTGTTTTAATTATTTATATTCTTCGTACTATTATTGGTTATAATCTTATAGACATGCCAAATCTTAATCATCTTAATCTTATTAATAAATCCTTTAAATTATTTATACTACTTTATGAAGATCTGGGTTTAGATTAACTATCCTTTAGGTAGATGAATTAATTATGATGTTAATAATAATAATAATAATAATAATAATAATAATAATAGCTTTATAAATATAGAATAATCATAATCATTCTTGTTTTAATTTTAATAATAACTAAAATTCTTAATAACCTTAGATTAAAAATAACTATCGATAAAATTATAGATTCAAATTAGGAATATTATAATAATAATATTATGCACAAGTTAAGTAAATATTTATCTATCATCTATCTTATTACATATTGTTGAATTCATCTAAAAGTAAAGCTAATCTTTTTAATCTACGAGAATTATAAACTATTTATCAATATTGTTTTAATCTCTGTTTATTGCTTTTATTTACCATCCTTAGTTATTTTAATTCACGTTGTTCTATCTTATCTTATGTTGTATTACGAATTTTATTTATAATAATAATAATAATAATATTAATATTAATGCTTATTTTGTTTTTAAATTCTTAATGTTAATACTAATTAATGCAAATGTTTTTAATCTACGTGTATTATAAACTATTTCTCATTATTGTTTTAATCAAGCAGTTATTCATCATTTTATTATAAGTTGTTATAATCCTAGTTCTTCTATCTGGTATCTAATCATATTTTAATTATCATAATAATAACAATAAGAATAATAAGAATAATCATAATAATAATAATAATCATAATTAAAAGTGATATTAATCATCTAATTAAGTATTAATCCTAATAAATCATTGATGAATTCCATATAATTTTAATCCCTGTTATTCGCTCGCGGGTGGGTATAAATAATAATCCCAGTAAATAGTTCTAAGAATAACAATAATAATAATAATAATAATAATAATCATCAGATATTAAGAAGACGTGGATTGCAATAACCAAAGATTAGTTTGATGATTAACTTTATTTTTAAACTACTTTAACTTTATTTTTATTCTCTTTATATTTATTTTATCCGTCTTTTTAATACTTATTCTAAACTTTGCTTATTCATCTTTTTATTCTTATTTATTTATTATTCTTTATCTTCACTTTTATATTAGAATATATTATATATTCTCATGTTATGTTTTATTATTTATATATTATTTCTTGATAATATATTTTAACAAGTTTGGTAATTATTATTATTATTATTACTACTTTTATATTGTTAGATTTATACTTTTAGAATTATTAATGTTAGTAAAAAGACTTATTAACATTATATTAATATATATATATATATATTTGTCATCATATCATTTATAATAATACAGATAGTAAGGATAATATTTATTATTATCTTTATTTTATCTTAATTATATCTTTAAGATTATCAATTTGACGAAGAAAATGTTAAGAGTTCTAGATTTATATTTAACAAGAAGACGTGGATTAAAATAACCAAAGATTAGTTTGATGATTAACCTTTTATTTAAACTATATTATCTTTATTATTAATCACATCTTTACTTATCTTATCTTTGATTAAGTTATAAGGTATTACTTTACTTTACTAACTCTTTAATTAGAAGTTTATTCATCTATATTATATTAGTTATTTAATCAGCTTGTTTATTATCATTATTATTCTATAGTATTAAGTAAATGTTATTAAGCATTATTATTAATCATTATAATTATATAAGCGGTTATTAATATTTATATGTATTATAAATATATATATACTTTAATAATACTAAATGTGTGTAAGGAGAATTATATTTTATCTTTATAATCATCATTATCATCATCATCATCATGATCATCATATATTAACAAGACGAGGATAATAACCAAAGATTAGTTTGATGATTAACCTTTTATTTAAATTACATTAACGTTATTATTGATAACATTTATATTTAATATTAGAGTCTTACTTAATATTTGTTAATCCTTAATTATTCATCTTTCTATTGTAATATATTTATAATTCTATATCTTCATTTCTTATTATAATAATAATAATAATAATAATATATATGTTAATATTAATATAAACCATAAATAAACGTTTATAATCATTATATTAAATATATTCTATATTTATATATTTATATATTACTACGATATATATATATATATATTCCTACCTTATAAGATACATTAGCAGGTAAGGAAAATAGTTATATTCTCATTATATTATCCTAATTCAACATTTAATAATAAGTAATAAACAGTTAAGAAAATGATAAAATATATAGATATATAATTAAGAAGACGTGGATTGCAATAACCAAAGATTAGTTTGATGATTAACTTTATATTTAAACTATATTAACGTTATTATTAATTCTGGTTTATAATCTTATAGATGTTTATTTAATGGGTCTTATTAACCGACTTGTTAAACCTAATTAATTCATCTTTCTATTGTAATATCTTATTAATTCTTGATCTTCACCTCTCACTATATTACTCATATTAAGTATTATTAAATTATATTATATTATAACTATTACTCCTAATATTACTTACATTATCAGCTAAGGAAATTATAATTATTACTATTATTATTAGATTTATACCTTTAGTGTTGTTAATGATAGCTAAGGGAATTAGAAAATATTCACATTATATTATCTTAAATATACTGCATCAATTGTTAATTGAGTTTAAGTAAATTTGTATATTGATCTTTATATGATGTATATTTGACAATACGTGGATAATAATCCTTAATAAGTTTGATGATTAACTTTAAATTTAAACAAGATTAACGTTATTATTAATATCATCTATATTTAATATATCTATCATATTAAAACTTGTTAAACTTTGATTATTCATCTTTTTATTCTTATATTTTTATAATTCTTGATCTTCACCAATACATTCTATTTATTATATACCTTTAATATTATAACTATTACTCCTAATTATTATACATTATTAAGTAAGGAATTCATAAATATTTCTATTATTTTATTATATTTATACCTTTATATTTAATAATGATAGGTTAAGAAATTAGTAAATATTAACATTATATTATATTAAATATACTTCATTAGTTGATAATGTAGGTATAGGTATAGTAAACTTTTACATTGATCTTTATAATATTAATAATAATATTAATAATCTATAACTTTATATGATGGGTTAATAATAATAATAATAATACTAATAATAATAATAATAATAAGAATCATATATTAAGAAGACGTGGATTGAAATAATCCAAGGATTAGTTTGATGATTAACTTTATATTTAAACTACTTTAACTTTATTATTATTATTCTCTTTTATATTTAATTTATCGGTCTTATTAATACTTATTAAACTTTGATTATTCATCTTTTTATTCTTATATATTTATAATTCTTGATCTTCACCTATACTTTACTTATAAGAAGTATTATATAAATAAGTTATATTTTAACTATTACTTCTAAATAATATATATATATATATTAACTGGTAAGGGAATTATAATTATTATTATTATTATTATATTTATACCTTTAGAGTTGTTAATGTTAGCAAATAGATTTATTAACATTATATTAATATAAATGTCGTCATATGATTGATAATAATACAGATAAGTAAGGCAAATATTTATTATTATTATCTTTATATTATCCTAATTCTATTTTTAAGGTTAATAAT
>JAABUO010005211.1_pt1 | contig 15199 bp, 15 predicted proteins | sample 5559291 | NCBI WGS metagenome assembly JAABUO01 (sample SAMN10711878, study PRJNA513372) | rock metagenome | isolation source: Antarctica rocks | place: Antarctica: Victoria Land, Finger Mt sud
GATCAAGGCAGACCTTCAGGTGGCTCATGCACTGCCTTCCATGGCAATCCCAAGGCATCAATGTGCTTTTGTGTTTGCTTTCTGGCAGGCCGGCTTGTTCTCTCGCTCAACCACCCGGTCCTTCAATTGCTCGCTCACGTGCTTGCTCACTCACTCACTCACTCACTCACTCACTCATTCACACTCTCACCTACCTACTAACTCGCTCGCTGATTTACTTACTCACCTCTCTGGCTCAGTCCCTCCCTCGCTCACTCACTCCCTCACTCACTCACCCACCTACCCTCTAAATCGCTTGCTGCTTTAGTCACTCACTCGCTTTCTCACTGATGCACTCACTCACGCACTGATTCACTCACTTCACTCACTCATAGCATGAGTCAAAAATGCTTCAGAAGCACGTAGTGCATGTCAACACTGTCAGAGCACATTTTGTCAGAGCTCCAGGGTTGAGCCAAAGGCATCTTAAAGTCAAGACAGGTAGCAAGGCATTTTGGCACAATGCTGACACATCAGTTGTGAGCTTCATGGCTGGTACACAGGGTGGAGATCCTGGCCTGGCAGCAGCATTGCTGCAGGCCTTGAGATGGAGACTGGATAAGGCAATCTCTGCAACTGACAGGTGTCAAGTGCTGTCTGGCTACATCCAGCGCGACATCTTGCTCTTAAGGTCAGTCCGCCTCACTAGCTTGTCTTTGGAGCTTGAATTTGGGTACAACTGTTGTGTCAGACTGCTGCCATGGCATCTGTGCCTGCAGCGCTTGTGTGCTGTTGTCTTTGTTGCCTGCAACGCGTGTGGCTCATGCTGTCATTACAATCATCACAACCACTATCGTCTGTGCTTCTGCTCAAGAGCCACAGAACAGGATTGGGGATTACCTGCATCCATTTCCAGCAATGGATGATATCAGACTCATGTTCAACACCCCTGTGAGGAGATATGTCCCCGTCAGCTTGCATTGTGTCCACACATCTTGACTACAGGCTTCACTACACATGCTTCACATGCAGGCAATCCAATGAAGAGCATCCTTGGATGAGGCATGGTGCCAAAGCATCAAGCAAGGCTGCAAGCGAGCAATGGGCCTGTCTGCTGAGTGTGCTAGCTGGAATGCACACTGGGCGTGCGTATTTATGCAGTGCTGCAACCATGGTGGTGCAGCAGCTGTGCCACTGGGTGCAAGCTGCACATGACCTGTACCAGAGCAATGCAAGCGCTCTGGCACCTATCTTGTGCAGCCCACGTTCATTTCAAGTTTCTGCCGGCAATGGCTACATCATTCACACACACATGATTGTTGCCGGTTGCAGATCCCTTCAGCATGCAATGTAGTGCATCACTTTCTTTCTCTGCCAAGCAATTGAAGTGTTGAGCCTGTGTGTGCTGGTCATGCACACAGCCTGTATGTGGTCTGATATGAACCTGGGCTGATGCTGAATGTCAGCGCCACCACGTATGTTCAGCTTCGGCACCCTGTATCCTAAAATGCCTGATTGCAGGAAAACGAGCTGCATTCACCAATCCTGATGTTTCAATGCATCTATTCTTGCCATGACACACACTTGCTGCATGCAGCATGTTGCAAGTATGTTGGTTTACTCATCTTGAGAGAATTCATGATCAGCAACTCTAAATCATTTGGCAGGCTAATAATTTCATGAACGCATGCATTTTGTCTGTGTACAGCGTCAGGTTTTTACAGCTGCAATGTTGAACCTCAAGGGCAGCAATCGACAGCAACATCGGTTGTGTGCAGGACTCACAAGGCAAGGGCTTGCAGGGACATGCTCTCGAGGCGCTGCAAAGACTAAGTACAAGGTGAGATCCAACCTTCTGTAGCATGCTGCAGTAGCCCTGGCCAAATCTTATCCTGTTGTCACAATGTCTGCAGTCACATTACAGCCATCAGGTGGTGCTCGTACACGCTTCTAGCTACTCTGTGCAATGGTAGCTTCTGTGTCACAGAGTTGACATAACCCATCACAACAACTCCATGCTCAAATTCTCAGAAGGACTGTGATTCTGCGTGCCCTGGTGATAGCTGCTTCGTTGGATTCTACAACTGAATGAGGCAGTGAAGCAAGCTTGAGGCTGCCTTACGGCTGCATAGGTGTCATCTGTTCTACAGACCTGACTGTCAGGCCATCACCAGCATTTTCTACCGATCAGTTTTGGAGGAGCACATGCAACACTTGACAAATGTGTGCCATGCACTCTGCATCCTGCTGACACAGCAAGCCACTTCAAGGCTTGCCCATTATCATGAGGAGAAATGGATTCCACCATAGCACAGATGTTTTGTCATCAGCAGAATTGCATGGTTGCAGGCACCAGATACGCCCCATCATGGTGAAACAAGGTGTGGTCAGGTGGCTGGTGGGTCAGCTCAGTCATCTGGATGCAATCCCTGTGCCTACCCTGGAGTGCTGTGGTGCCTTGCTCATGAACCTGGCCCTGTCCAAGGCAGGCCGTCGTGAGTGTGAACAGGTCAGTGGCCACATGATGACCACTCTGTTTTGTGCCTTGAAGGACAGTTCGTCTTGTTGACGCCCCCTGCTGTTGGCGCGCTGCAATATGGTTGATATGGAACCATTGATGAGGATGTGGAAGTTGGTAGTGCTGTTGCCCATATAGATGCTCGGCCAATTGATCAAGGCTTTGAATCTGCGGTGCCTGGTTATGGGTTGAGTGTGCAGGCCAAGGTGCATGCACCAACATGCCACGTGCATAGTTGCATGCCTGCAGATCTCACCACAAGATTGTCTCCTGGGCTGCACTGCCAATGCCAAAGGTTGATGCATAAAGTAGTGGTCTTGCTATTGTCTCCCAGAATGCACATTTGTGAAGCCTGTTTGTTGCCGCAAAGGCTGCATGGTGATCCTGTAGCAGCGCCATATAACATATGCTACATAAGTCATGTGCTGTTGTGTACGTAGTTGGATGTTCTGGTTCCACTGGAGAACCTTTTGGAGCATGAGAGCGTCAGGGTACAGACCTATGCAAATGCAAGCCTATACTCCTTGTTGCGAGAGCCCGCCATCAGGTTGGCAAGACAGTCCATCTCAACAGCTCATATTTCGCAAGCTAGCCTGCTAGGGAAGCCTACCCATAAACTGGTGTCGTTTTCGGCCTGAATGCACTGTGCCTATGCTTTGACAATGGCAAGAGTCAAGTGAGCAAGCTGCACACAGCTTTAGTCATTATGTGCAAACTCCTGTTCTGCAGCTGTCCAGGGCTTTGTTTGATCGTAAAATGTCTAAAATTCAGATTTTGAGGCACTTGAAGCACATTTACTTACCACAGCCACATTTGGCGCATGAGGAGAGCGCTGCACGCGTACAAACATCAGTGGCGCTTCAACTGCTATCAGTCAACCATGGCAGCTTGTGGCTATAGGGAAGCAGCCAGAGAGAAAGGAGTGGATGACTTCCTACATCATGTGAAGCAGCAGGCCAGCCCTGTCATCGGCAGGCAGATAGACTGTGTTCTGCAGCACTGGCACGACTTGGACGCTGGCAAGGCTGCAGCAGAACAGAGTCCTCATCAGTTGGATGATGTTGATGATGATCCGCATGATGCTCATAGTCAGCTGGGGACTGGAATGGACGAAGCAGAGACAGTGCACTCACGGGGTACTGATGCATAAGCACCACTTGGCGCTGTCGGGCAATTGTACCCCTGCTGTCTAGTAATGCACCAGTCATTGGCCATGAGCTTTGAACACTGTCATGCCTTTGCCCTCTGGCTACAAATTGTGCCCTCTGTTTAGAAAGTTTGCCCTCTGAATTCAAAATTTGCCCTCTGAATTCAAAGTTTGCCCTCTGTCTACAAAGTTTGTCCTAGCCTCTGTGCTGCAGACCATGCAGCAACTTGACATATGATGTGCCAAGCTATTAGCGCATTTGACCTTTTCATTAAGCTTTCTGGCAACTGCACTCACTGATTTGCCTCTGATTGCCAGGCATGTCTGCAGATCAACTGCACGGCGAGAGGCTCCTGTGCAGTCAGTATGTTCAAGAAGGGGCTCCAGTTGCGTCGCCTGCTGAACAGGTGGCAGAGCAAACAGTGAGGATGGGTGGCATCAGCATCAAAGACTTGGCTGCTGTGCTGAACCCATCCACTACAAAGAGCCTTGACTTAGGTCAGCACAGTTGGAGCTGCAACTTGTTAGTGGCATGGCATGCAGCTGTAAGTCATATTGTTACTTGCTATCATGTGTGCAACATCAGCTTGGAATGCATGCGGTGTGCTTGTGTCCACTGTGCGTGTATGGCATGAGCCAAGCCTGGTCTTATTGCTATGCATTATGCAATCTCCCATGGTCAGTCCCGTGTGTGACTTCATAGGAGATAATCAGCATGTCAAGGGAGCAGGGCAGACGCAGGAGCAGGAGATGCCAGCAGCAAGGCCAAAGATTGCAAACAAAACAGTTGATGGCAACCTTTCTGCAATGCTGCCAAAGCTAATTCCAGCTGCTAAGCAACAAGAGTACATTGCTGCTTTTGGGTCTCAGACCAAGTTGCCCAGGACACCGTTGTTATCAGGCTACAAGTGATGCAGCCTATCTGTTGTGCTCTTGGTATTGCTCATCAAGCGGCACAACAATCTTGCTGGTGTTGTAAATGGCTGCTGCTTCCTGTCCTAGGCCTATGCATAGACTATCAAATCTCGCAGTCACTGCTGTTGACTCAGCTTGCCAGACATGACATCTTGCAAATCTTCTTTGCGTCAATCGTTTTTGCGCTGCAGTCTCAACTTAGCAGCGTGATGACATTGTGACTTCTGTCTGAAGTGCAGGAACAGACCTGCTTTTCACATGCCCGCAAGCCCATATACTATCCCACTTGGTAAACGAGCACCGTTCAATGACTGTCCATGAATGGATCTATAAAGATTATCTTGATGTTGACAGTCAGACATGCAGATATGTAGTAACAACATGATCAATGATAATCATATCGGCATATGCTTTCGGGACTGAACTGAGAGGCCTTCGGCAAGGCATGCATTTTAATTGTCCGTTTTCTTGCGGTTCACGCCCTGAACATCCAGTTTGCAAGCGTGTCCCTCATTTTGCCAAATTGCCTGATAAACCCTAAACCCTAACCCTAAACCCTATCTGTCTGGGGTTGTGCACTGGTTTGCTAGCTTGCTTCTCTTGCTTCCATCAGTTGGTTTATTGGTGTATCTGTTCAATAGGCGTGCAATGGCTGTTGGAAAGTCCAGATGACCACAATGTTTGTGTGTTTCAGGTTGGTGCAACTGCGAGTGGTTGAAGGCGCTGTAGAGGATGCGGAGGCGGTGCATAGTAATTGAGCCGCATAACTTGTCAGAAGGGTTGTACACATTGGCCATGGTCTCCCTAACACATTGACCCCTCCAGCTCATTGATATGACATACTTGAACATGGGTTTGATGTCTTGGTCAGGGTTTACTGTGTCATTGGGGTCTATAGTTATAAACCTTGCCAAGCTTGGTTCATGCAGAAAGGTAGACACTTCTTTGTCTTGTATAGGCGTCCAATAGCCTTGTTTGTCCATGTTTGACTTATCTTGATCTGGTCTGGCGCGATTGTCTCTAGCCAGCTTTAAGGGCTTGAGTCCTGCTTTTCTGGCCTCAAAGTCTTCTATCACTTCTTTTGGTACATTCTGGGCTGCCTCTCTGATCGGTTCCCATGTGGCTTTTACCACTGCATGACGTGCTGTTCTTCCAGCACATCGCCTCAGAATTGGGCATGTTACTCCTATCACATTATAGCCTTGCTCTAGGTACATTGGCAGGTGCCTTTTGAGTATGTATGTGTCAGCCCATTGGACCATGTATTGCTTTTGTTTGATGCGGTTCCTTTTGTCTGTGATATGGCATTCATGTTTGATATGGTCCATTTGTTCTGTTGGCCGTAGAGGTACTCCAAGACACGTGTCTTTCTACTGTAGTGTTTCATGCGGGCCCAGAATTGTTCAAATGTCAGGCCAGGAGGCAGGAAATCTTTCTGTAAGCGCATCTTATCATGCAGCATCCTGAGCTGTCTCTGCTTTTTTTTTAGCTTTCAGTTGGCTGATCCACGCCTGGTACGATGCTTGTGCCTCCTCATCACTTAGTGGTGTTAGGTATTGCTCCATGGGGCTATTCACACTCGAGTTTGATTGGGGGGTGCAGGTTCACATTCTTTGGTGTTGTTCAGAAAGTCGTTCATTGCCTTCATGTCTAGGTTGATCTTTTTGTAGGTGTCTTCCCCATGTATCAACAATTCACCTCTCTTATATGCATTGTAAAGTTTGGTTCCATCTGCATCACCTTCGTCTAGGTCTTGCCTTGCCTTGTACTCTGTGCTGACTGTTATGTTCCTCCTGCTCTTCCTCTTTTCCTGCTTGTGGGCCTCGTGCTTCCTCTTTTTCACCTTCTCTTGGCGCGCTTAGCCTCGTACTTCGTCTGTTGGGTCTGACCGCATGGCCAGGCGGGGCAGTTTGCTCCATGCTTTTGGCTGTTGTGTCAGGACCAAGGCCATTTGATCCGTCGTCAGAGCTGTTTCGGTCATCTGTGAGGTTGGACGATCTATCAGGTGACTTTTCCGTCCTTGTATCGTGCTGGCCCCGTCTGCAGGGCATGCTCTTGTTGCTCTTTCTGCTGTTGCGTGTTGGGTTCAGCAGTGTATGATCCCGTAGCATTGCTAGCGCTCTGCACTTGATGTCGTTTATCTCTCTGGAGTCCAGGTGGTCGGTGTTTCTGGAACGAAGTTCAGACACAATCTCTGGTCTGACGACAGTTCTGTCTTCTATGCTCAGGGGTCCGACATTCTGGAATCTTGCCCCATGGATATCGTCGTTCGCCAGGTGGTACTGGTTGAGCAGCTTGGTCAGCTGGTTGAGTGCCTTCTTATGTTGGTTGGTGATCACTCTGCCAAATTTGAGGGCCAGCTCCGAGGTACTGAGCAGTATGACCTTTTGTCTGTTTGGCAATCACAGTTCGGCAAAGTCGTCTGTTACTTCTAGTAGCTTGTGATACACTTCAGGTGGTATCACTTGCTCTAGGCCTAGATAACAGGGATCGTATCTTGCTTTTGACAAGGTGCTGCTCAGAGAATTGCCCCGCAGGTCTTGGTGTCCTGCTGGTACTGTGAGCTCAAGGCCTGATGTTTGCGACTGTGAGCTGGCGTGCAAGGTGGTAGTGCGATGTCTGCCTCAGATACCTTGCACTGGGTCCTTGTTTGAGCGATTCACCAGTAATTTCATTCTGCAGTAGAGGCATTGGGCGGGTGACAAATCCCAGGGGGCCTTTGTCATTTAGAGCTTTTGTCAGATATGTGCATGTGAGCTTGGCGTACATCACATGCATCGAGGTTAGGCCCAGACCTGCACGCTCCCTATCTTGGTGGATCATTGCAGACGGCGTTGACCTGGGTAGCTTGTATATTCTTTTGCAGATGTTGAGCTTGATGGCATCACACTTGCTGACATCTGTAAGTGTCATGAGACCCAGAGGCATTGAGTATGCCATGCAGCTGCCAATGACAGTGTCAAGTGCTTGAGCTTTCTGTTTGATTGACAGGGAGACATGAGCAGCCTCTCGCCTTTCCGCCTGGCTTCCTTCAGCACTCTGTCAAGATGTGGTGCCAATTGAATGTTGGAGTCATGTCTACACCAAGATATCTGTAGGGCTCAGTGTGGGGGTGCAGGAATGGGATAGGTGTGTTATATATTCTGACCATTTCCAGCCTCTGCTGGAGCATCTTTATCATTTTGCTTGAAAGCACCTTGTCACTGCCATTTCTGCGGGCTTGGCCCCACAGTGAAGCCAGCCCAGCCTGGACTGACGAGACAGCTCAATTGAATGACTTCTAGAAGCACAGGCAGCAATTATGTAAAGCAGAGGGAAGAACATCATGATCATAAAGGTTCAGTTGGAAGTAATCACACTTCTGATTAGGCCTAGCACCAGCGTTTGCATGGCATGCCTGTGTCATGTCAAATCTTGGTGACTTGTGACAGAGCATGAGCATCACAAATACATTCAAAAGCGACGTACATGATGTTAGCAACGTGTCTGTGCATAATATTCAACGTTTAGTAATTTTGCTATTAATGTAGCATATACATTCTCGTATATGTTTAGCACGCTGAACACCTGGCAAGCTAGACACCCATTTGCGTAAAAGTTCAAGTCACAACACCATGTGTACCTGATGCCATGCACCGCAGGCAGCTGCGAGGGGCTGCCGCTAGACCTTGCTCGTACAAACAATATGGCGACTGTGCAGCTGTGCACATGTACATGCATTAATAGCAACACGGGCCTTGCTCACAGTTTGTCACACGATACAGTTGCAGCCTTTCAAATCATTGTAAGGGTGGTCTCTTGGGCCGGAAAGGTTTCTGTAAGATCCATGTTGCCCTGATCAGGGCACAAATTTGGCTTTAAAGCAGGCTGCTCTCAAAAAGCTTGTCAAGGCAAGGAACGCAGATGCATCTGTGAAATGGTTCTCTACTTGCACAAATCATGTAACGCTGAGTAGTTACAGTCTCAACTCTTGCTATACTGGACACACTGGGGGGGAAAAGTGTAGTGCGTGACAAAACCTGAACATGTGCAGTGGCATGGCAAACACTGAATCATTTAACCTCAAATGACTGGTGTGAAGCATTGTGAAGGTCTTGAGCATGTCCACATGTAAATGCAATGACATTGTCGTCCAAATCGAGGTTGAGTTGCTAGTAAACTGACAAAGCAAACGTGGACCATGTCAAATGACTTATGGCAGCAGCTGCTGATCCTCTGCAGTTACTGGCAATAGCTCAACTTGGTCATTGATGTCATTCAACATGACCTGGAACACATACTGATCCTGCAAGTTGGCTGACACCTTTAATGACATGGTCAAAGGGGTGCTGGCCTGTGTGCTGACCATTGACAATTTTCTAGCAAGAAAGTCAGCCTTGATCAAAACCCAATCACCATTGGCCCATTGAACTGCTGGACAAGACAACTTCTTGCCTTGAGTGAATTGCCGACCAGCCTTGCCCCAGCCATAAGTGTTTAACGCAGAATAATTGCTTTGACCATCAAGAGCAAGATCTGCCCCAACTCCCACAAACATCCATTGATGCACCCGGCAAATTTTGCACTTGAAGAAGCGTACATTGCCTAATGATGAGCCAGTGATCACACTCGTGGAGCTTATGCAAGCTGTGGTTGCTTTTGCCTGTTGTCCATTGTCCATGATTTGTATCCCTGCGCCTGCTTGCTCAAACTTTACACACTGTAAAGCGGCACCACCAGAATAGCCCTTGTACTCCTCTAACACAAGAAACTTGACTAGGTCCAAAAAGCCGCGTCTTTTGCTTGGTTCAACCTCTGGAAGTACAGCAGTAGCTTCTGTACTGCTCAAAAGGGCTCTAGACCGCAGATAGAACAAGATCTGTTGGAAGCAATAGGGGTCAAAGTCCAGGAAGATGCGACCCTGGTCATCACGATCAAGACACTGCTCCCAATGTCCATTGAACCTTGCAGCTAGGGCTGAACCTTCAGCCTGAGTGCATACAAGTCTCCTTTGTTTGCTGCTCTGGTCACAGGCTTCATATACTTACCTGAATGTACAGCATTGCAATGATAAAGCAAACAGCCAGCATGTGCAAAACATCTGGAGAATGCATATTGCATGGTGCTACATGCACACTCAACGGGTTCTCCTGAATACTTTGTTATACATACTGCACTGGCACGACTACTTCCCAAAGAGTTGATATAAATGACAGAAATTGATAGAACCCTGCAGATCAGATTACAATTCCACGCATACAAGATCTTGAATATAGCGGACCACCATACTGGCTGATACATGCGTTAATCACCTGCTGTGCAACACAATTCATTACAGCATAGTGCGGGAACATGAGTGCAAGCTTTTATGGTGCAGGAAGAATACTTGCTGACACCAGGGATATTCCCAGTTTCAGCAGGCATGGGTGCACACCTGTGTCAGTGTTGACCTCTTGGTTGTCAGAAGGGTCCCGCCAACATTTAGGCTCAGAACATCATTGTCTGCCACAGGTACTGTTGCCATCAAGTTCTTCTCCTGCTCAAAAACTTCAATTTGATGCTTGAGCTTTGCTTGAGCCTGCAGGCACTGTGGCCACTTCAGGTTGTGCAGCAGTAGCTGGGTGTGCTGTGCGTTGCGCAGCCTTCACAGAGATAGCCAGAATCACGCTACACAATCACGTCGAGTAAGGACGGGTATTTGCGAGACGCGTGCTTTGAATCCCGCACGTCAGGTACAAGGTAGTGAGGCCTGAGTCGATATTGGAGCGTCACAGGCGACAACACACAGCACTGGATGACGCAACAAGATTTTGACAACCCGATAGGTGGAACAGCAAGATACGTTGCAAATTGCATACGCTCAACAGCCAAGGTGTTTACGAGATCTGACCTCCTCGAGCTGCTTTTCTCTGTCCTCGAACAGGCCATTCACCTGACTGAGCAATTGAGATGCTTGCTCCAGCATCACGGAAATTGCGGTCAGGAGGCAGCTGGCTCACGTCGGCCGCGGGTTTGTCTGTAAATTGAAGATCTAACGCCTCCAAAGATAACGCCCGTGTTTAACGTCGAACTTGCATGTCATGGGCACGCTTGACGTCCGTGTTTACGACTAATATGACTAATAAACCATTGTAGTCATATTGCAGCGCGGTCGGACCGGCACTGGCAGCGAGCGCTACAGATAAGGCCTCGCCTCCGTCGCGTTTGGGTGGCACCCTGTTCTGGTGACATGATCAGCGCCGTCCAGGGGGTTCTCCACAAAACGTCTCTGCAGCATGTCTGACGCACCACTCAACATCGCTTATTATGTTACTGGGCATGGCCTCGGACACGCCACGCGAGTTGTTGAGGTCTGCAGACAATTGGTGGCGTCAGGTCACAATGTGTCCGTGGTCACAGCTGCCCCGGCGGGCGTTTTCACACGGGAAATCCTATCACAGCAGCTAAGCGTCAGGCGAGCTGTGCTCGACTGTGGCAGCAAGCAGCAGGATGCTTTTTCTGTCGATATGAAAGGCTCTCTAGAGCTGTATCAGAAGACTGCGGTTGACTGTCGCGACGCGATCTTGGCCACAGAGGCCAACTGGCTGAAGACCAGCGGAATAGACTTAGTGGCTGTGGACATAGTCCCAATCGCTTTCGCTGCTGCAGCTGCAGCTGGCTTACCTGCCGTAGGAGTGTCTAACTTCAGCTGGGGTATGGCACCTGACTGGGTCCATTTCAGCCTGAAGTGCTTTGCTCCCCTGCCTGGTATTAACACCTGATCCACACTGCACTACCTGCAGACTTCATCTACTCAGAGTATGCCAGTACATTAGGCAATGTAGGCAACAGCTATCGCAAGATGGTCTGGCAGATTGCTGAAGACTATGCCTGTGCAAGTGTGCTCTTGAGGCTGCCTGGATACTCCCCTATGCCTGCATTTGGAGAAGTCATCGACGTGCCTTTGGTGGTCAGGCATGCCCAGAAAAGCAAAGCACAGGTAACACAACAAACTGCATGGGTGTGAGTTGCAGTGTGACTTCTTCAACAATCTCATGTCAGAATGACCTTTGCATCCTCAGTCAGATTGTGCATGACATAAACCTGCAAACTTTGCATGTATGATAAGTTATCACTTGATCTCTTGCAGAAGGATACACCAATATTGACTTGATGTCTTGCAAAAAGACGTAACAACATCAAAATGCACATGCCTACAGGTATATATTGAGTTGGGTCTGCAAGAAGATACACACTTGTGCGTTTTCATATATGGTGGACAGCCACCTGGAGAATGGGAACTCAGGAAAGAGAACTTGCCAGAAGGGTGGATATGCGTTGTGTGCAGCGGTGGCAAGCCTATCGTCAGTGACAACAGGTTGCCCAGCAACTTTCGCCTGGCTAAGCCTGATGACTTCATTCCTGACTTGGTGCGTCCAGGCTCTGACCAAGGTGCTTGACCCATCTTGTGAAGATGACAGCTTTGATGCTTTGTTGCCTGCAGCAGCATATAGCCTTGTTGTAAAGCACAGACAGACAGCTGAAGAAGAACAGCCAAGCTGCATACATTGGGGCACTATCTCTCAATCTTGGACAGCCTTTTTGCAGACCACCATGCCTGCATCAGCAGCTCAGTTTTCTGGCACACACACATACTGTGATGCCTGCATTGCAAAGCAGGGCTGACTAAAACGCAGGTCAATGCTGCCAACTGTGTCCTGGGCAAGATTGGTTATGGCACAACATCAGAATGCCTTGGCCACGGCACACCCTTCATCTTCATCAGGCGTGACTACTTCAATGAGGAGCCTTTCCTGAGGAAGCAGCTGGAGGTGCATGGCTTGGGAGTGGAGATGAAGCGCAGGGACTTCCTGTTTGGCAACTGGGCTCCCTTCCTGTCAAAGACACTGACCATGGAGTCAAACTTCAAGTAATCATGCAAACACAGACCTGCACTGCTCTGCATCACCGACACACGTCACACATGACAAGCATTTGCAAGTTGGTTCAAGCAGTCTATGCATGCTGTGCATTTGTTGCGATGGGTGTCTCACTGTACAAAATGAATTGTACAGGTTGCACCTACTTTTCACATTATGTCAGACAAGAACAACATATGATTTGTGCAAGTGTCAGCTGTCCTATGGCCATGACAAATGTCAGCTGGCAGGTCATGTTGGCCTGTAATGCATGTATGCTGTGCTGCAGTGAGGCAACAAATGGTGCTGAAGTGGTAGCTCGCATGCTGGAGCACATTGCACGACATAAAGGCTACATCCCAATCCCTGAACCACCAGAAGGGGACATTGGCACTACCGATGGGTACAATGCTAATGGCCCTCCTAGGGGCAGGGCAGTTGCCAGGGCTGGTGCAGGCAGACTGAGGGATGCCATTGTGTTTGGCTACATGATGCAGCGGCACAGGGCCAGAGGGAAGGTATACAATCTACTTACAGGAAGAAAAAGAAAGAGAAAAAGAAAAAGAAAAAGAAAAAGAAAAAGAAAAAGAAAAAGAAAAAGAAAAAGAAAAGACAAAGAAAAAGATAAGACAAAGACAAAGAGTAATCTACACAAAAGAGTGGCCTGGCATTTATGCAATATCCAAGAAGGCCTTCTGCTGACCGGAGTCAGACTAAAAGAACAATAAAGATGAACATGCAGCTGACATGATGCTCTTATTGACCCTGATGGTGCAAAGCACTGTGCACCATTTTGCTTAGCTGCATGACCCAGCAAGACACACAGCAAGACACACAGCAAAGGTAGATGCTACCAATCCTCGCCTCCTGTCGCCTCTCAAATGCCAGCCTTACAACAGTCACCCTGGTAAGCTTTGACTGCTACCATAGGTGCCATGAATCATACCTGATGTCATTGTCTTGGATCCCAGTGAACGCATTGCTCATGAATGTATCAGGTGGAGGTGCCAGAGTGGTATGTGCCGGGTGCAGTCAGAGCTACATCCCCAGAGACCCCCAGAGTGAGCGCTGCAGTGCAGGCCTCCACAGCAGCAACACAGGAAGCCTTGGCAGCCTTTGACATCACCCATGGTCAGCTCTCCACTTGCACACATCACACAGAGTCGTTTGGCAGCTTGCTTAACACAGATGTTGAGTGTAAACCAGGTGCATTGACAAAGACCTGTCAATGCTACGAACTAGCAGACAATCTATAGAGGAAAGGAAATGTCTATTGGTGAATTTGTTGCAGTTCCAAACGCCAATGGTCTGGCTAGATTGTTGTTGAGTATGCAAGCATGATTGGAACATGGATGAGTGCCTGAGCAGCAGTCACTCTTACTGCCTGCTGATTGTACCCATGCTGGCTTTGTGCGAGCAGCAATAACAGGCTTGGTTGATGTCACATGCAATCACATGATTTGTCACCCTAATCTTTGCTTCTTTGGAGAGAATTCAAGCATGCTCTGGGAGGTATGCCGCAAGGCACAAGCAGCCAACGTGTGCTCTTACTTGTACGGCAAGTGTTTGCCTGTATGACACAGAAACTGTCACAATGATTGGCTGAAACATCTCCCTAATGTAGAGATCCGTTTTTACTGTCCCCAGGCGGTTCTGAGTTTAGATTTCCACTGTAGAATGGACGTTTCAGAATTACAATAGATGTTTTGGGATTGAAAAGAGCTGACAATAAGCTGCATGCAGGCAAGGAAAACTTGGATCAATGTCCTGATACTGCGGCTTTTCTGAGCATGCTACATCATCTGGATGACCCCGTGGATGAGGACGCTGACCCTCCTGAGTTGCCAGAACGATTAGCTGCCAAAAGCCTGTTCCGCTGGGAGGTCCGTGCATGCTGCTCTTGTTGCCTGCATGTTGGGCAGACTGCAGTCTAGACTCTAGAGTGATCCAGTCGTTTGTGAATTTGGTCAGATGCATCATCACTTGTCTATCACGTGTGTATGTCAGAAGATAGCAGCAAACTATGTTTCTATGTCCCATAGCCTTAAACTAGGGCTGACCTGTCCACTGATGACATGACACTCATGTCTATCATTCCTTGACTGACACCACAAGGATGTGAGGAGTGTATACACAGGCAATATGGGAGACACGGCCGGTTACGTCAGCCTCTGATTGTACTTGCCTCGGTCTGTTGTCAGGTGCTGCTGACTCACGTGTCTTGTCTCAAAGGCTTTCACCGTGCCTGACTTCCCTACAATGTGACACTAAACCATAACATGGCACAGGCAATATGGGAGGCATGAGCTGTCTGTTGCACTAGCCCTCATACACAGAGCTGTCTGTTACACCAGCGCTGCCCTTCATACATGTAGCTATGCAAACTGGCTGTGCACAGGATGAAGTCATAGTGACGCGTGCTCCTGGGCGTCTGGATGTTATGGGCGGCATTGGAGACTACAGTGGCTGCCTCGTGCTGCAAAAGCCCACAGCGGAGGCCTGTCATGTGGCCTGCCAGCGCCACCCCTTGGCCAAGCAGAAGGTGTGGAAGCACATCCAGAACCGCCGCAAGGGCCACAGTAAGCTGGCTCACTCCATTGCCTGCTTGAGCAAAAGGCTTTTAATTGAAAATTTGAGGCCTTCACCATGCATGCAAACGGAGTATATGCACATTATGCTTTTGTCCACAGCATTCTCACAACTTCATCCATATCAGGCCAATATGTGCAAATCAAGTCTCGAGTCAATGTTGAGAGGCCACTG
>JAABUO010005212.1_pt1 | contig 15195 bp, 3 predicted proteins | sample 5559291 | NCBI WGS metagenome assembly JAABUO01 (sample SAMN10711878, study PRJNA513372) | rock metagenome | isolation source: Antarctica rocks | place: Antarctica: Victoria Land, Finger Mt sud
CGAACGGCGAAGTTATGCGCAGTATGAAAAAGAAAATAATAATGATTTACATCGACGTTACATTAAGCATACGAATACGCGATGTATGTTACATGTCTTAAACATTCGTTAACTTAATCTTATTAAGCATTTTAAAAAGAGATAAATGATCGTACGTGAATGAAAACGATTACATGTTACTAGTTAAAGATAAAATCTTTATGATCAGAGCTAAGCTTATAAAATAAAACATTTATCATTTAATATCGTACGACGACAAGAAAATCTTAATAACATTACATAAAAAATTAGAAAGACTTATTAATTTAAAAGAAATAATATTATTATAATAATTATAACACAGAAGATTTAAACACGCAAGTCATGTTAAAGTTAAATTAGTCTTTATTATAATTAACGACTTATTTTTAAACGAGTTAAATGATTTATACGAAATAAATATATTAAAGAATTCGATTCGTTAATATTAAAGTGTAAAAGATTTCTTAATAAAGATAAATGCTTTGCATTATTATTATATAAAACATTTAATAATCATTTTATAATCTGACGATGCGTTAAATGTTTATACGTTATACATTTAAAATAAGTAAACATAAATCGTTCATTATACGCTTATAAGACTTATTACTAAAATACTAAAAAGATTACATTTAAATCTTTAAAAATCATATGATTTAGTATCATTAAGAAGATCTTCGTACGCAGTCATACTAATGAACGATTATATTAAAAAATTATAAATTAATTTCTTAAAGAATAAGAAAGATTTTTATAACTAATTTATTTACATAATTTCAAGATTAAAACGACTTACTGAATAGAAACTAGCACATTTTAAAGTCGATGGAAAAAAAAATATATTAATTATATATTATTACGCTAATGCAAGATTAAAGAAGTTATTATCGAGTAATTAACGTTTTACATCTTTAAGCATAACGTAGTAAGCGAACGAAACTGAAGAACGCTTCGTACGATGAAGAACTCGTTATTACTAAACGTAAAGTTATTTAATGTATTCTGAGCTAAAGTTATGCATATCGTTAACGAACTTAGAAATTTATTATTAATGTTAAAAAGAAATAAAGTTTTAAATTATATAATCAGTAACATATAATTAAACGTGACTCATTTACGCATATTTAACAGCGTCGTTTATATGCACATTTTAAAGAAAAAACGAATTAAATTAAACATAAAACATATATAAATTAATATTTTTATAAGCTACACGAAATTTACTAAGAAATATTAAATATGAAGTTCTTAACAGCGATTTATTTATAAAGTATTAATAATTACGATTAATGAGTCGAAATCTGACTCTTATTTACTTAACGAGTTTTTTCTTAATTTTATTAAAATTAAAAATATTAATCGTATTATTTCAGATGTATCACGTTTTAAAGATTAATTACGTATTAATAAATAAACTTAATAAATAAAAGAAAAAGTAATAAAATCGTACGAGTCAGTGCATATTAAAACGATCATTACATTTGTTTTAAGAAACGAAAAAAGCACTCAGAGTAAGCTTTCGAGCTTAAAAGTTTTTAAACGAGACAGAAAACGTTTTAAAAAAGATAATTAGATATTAATAATCGAAGTAACGAAGTCAGATGTTAAAGTGAAACTCGCAGCATTAACAAGAAAAGATGTTTAAGTAAAACTCGTTAACTCGATGTTACTCGCTTATAAAATAATGAAGAATAATCATCTTAATGTTAATCTGCGCGTCATACGAAATTCGTACGAACTGAATGTAAAAGAAATAATTAACTCGTTTACGTATTAGTCGAAAGCTACTTAAAATATTAAAAAATATGACACGTAAAAAACGTTACGCATAAGAGAAATAATTAACTCGTCTGCGCATTAATTAAGAGTTACTTAAAAGTTATTAACGATGAGCGAATCTTAAAAGACGAGCGATATGCTAAATGTAACGCATTTTATGAAATTAATAAAACATGAAAAAGCTTTACGTGATTAATTAAGATTAACGAATACAGAAGTTTTATTTAATGAAAAGATTTATATATTAAACAAAAAAGCTAAGCTTATAAAGATGAAATTAAGTTCTTCGTACGAGAAAGCTAAAGAATTAAAGACTTACGAAAAGACATTAAAAGATTCTGTTCATAAAAGAAACTAACGAGATATTATTCAGACTGAACTGAAAAGCTTGTAAGTACACGAAGTATAAAAATTAAATAAACTATTCGAAGAAAGAAAGCTCATTAAATATAAATGAATGTTTAAGTTAAAATACGATAAGAATAAAAGAATAATTAAGTACAAAGCTCGTTTAGTTACTTAAGAATTCTCGCTATAAGAAAACATTAATTATAAGAAAACGTTTATATCGATCGTACGAAAGAAATTATTAAAAATTTTCTTAGTTATAATCGCTGCATTAAATTTAAAGCTTCATTAAATGAATGTTAAAGTAACATATTTAATTAATAATTTAAAGACAGAAGAACGAGAGATTTATATACGAATTTTAAAAAAAGTAAACATACGACAAGATCGTACAAAGTTAGTATAACGAATTATAAAGAGTTTATATGAATTAAAACAGTTAGCACGCTTATAAAACAAGAAGTTAATCGCTTTTTAAAAAGAATAAGAATATAAGTTTATGTTAATAAATGAAAGCATTATATACGCATCGTACGAGTCGAAATTCAGCATAATTAATATTTACGTGAACGATTTATTCATTAAATTAATAATAATGAACTTAATAAAGAAAGTAAAGACAGCGCTCTGTAAGAAATTTAACATGCATGATTTAAAAAAGACTCGAATGATCATTAATATGCGAATTATACGTCATAAAACTAAAAGATTATTAACATTTAATTAAACATCGTACATTCGCGAAGTACTGTAAAATAAAGACTTAATAACATGTAACACGATATTCGTATTCATGATTCTTAAATCGTACATTTCGTTAAAAGACGACGACGATAGCGAATTAATATAAATTATTTCATATTAACGCTTAATTAAAAAGCTTTTATACATCGCTTACGAAACGCGATTAAATATAATCTTCGCGATTAATTATCTTTTACAATAATGCTTAAACTTTCGCGTTAATTATAATAAAATCGTTAAAAAGATTTTACGATATCTTAAAAGAACGATAAACATAAAAATTCATTATAATAATTCGTACGACGACACGAAGCATTTATTAATCATTTTAAATTACTCGAATAATAACTTTACAAAAAACATAGTAAAACGAAAGTTTATTATAAGCTATTATTTTTTCTTAATAAAAAGTATAATATGTTAAAGCTTAAAGAAGTAACGCACGATATTTATCTTCATTACGAAAGTCGAGTACATTATTATAAATTATGTCGTTAAACAAGTCGTATGACTTCGTCGCTTTCTCGCAGAGTTATCTTTAAATGAAATTCTCGTACTCGTACGAATTCTAGAAAATAATTAAACTAGTTTAAATTTAATTAAGAACGTTAAATATTACGATAAAATTAAGCACATTAACGTTTAACATTACTATGTTAAAGAACTAGTACGAGACAATTACGTGCGAATGAAATAAATATTCATTAAGAAATAACTAACAGACGATTTTACTAAAGCTTTATTTAAGATAATCTTTGTAAAGCACAGAAGAAAGCTGAGTATTTTATTTATTATATTAAATTAACTATCATTAAACATTTAAATTTAAATAAGATTCATTAAAGTAATTAAAGCATATCGTACGAAGATTTTATATTAATTATTAATTACGAAAGCATTAAACTGATCGCCGAGTCGAGTTTCGATATTAACATTCTGGCTCGACTCGAATACTCAGTATTAACATCATGACTCGACTCGAATACTCGATATTAACATCATAACTCAGCTCGAATACTCGATTTTAACTTCGTAACTCGACTCGATATTAATCTCGAGCCGAGTTATAATCTGAATTCTTAACCCGACTCGTTAAGTAATTAAAAATGACGTCATATGTTAAGATTTACTAAAAAAAATCTATTACGTCATAAGATCTTCGATAATAACTAACTAATTGCATTACTTTTTTGCATTATCCTCTTATATTATTATGTAACTGTTAAATATACGACGAGAATTTAATTATATATGAATAACGATAATGATAAACGATGTCGCTAGCATACAGCGTGTGTATTATGTATTTAATATGTAGTCACTAAAGTGTGTAAGAAGTACGATTTGTAACGTATAAAGATACGATGAAAACTTTACATTTAACACTAATTTTAATAAAGATAATTAACTACGTCGTACGATGTAATGACTTTAATATTTAACAGTAACAAGTTAAATATTATATCGCTTCATGTCTTAGCGAGCCGAGTCGAAAATTTGAATTAATACTTAATATTAACATTCTGGCTCGGCCCGAATACTCGATATTAACATCATGACTCAGCTCGAATACTCGATATTAACATCGTGACTCAGCTCGAATACTTAATATTAAAATCGTGACTTAAATCGAGTCTTAACGAGTTAAGAACTCGACTCGAGCTCGATGTATCGACCCGTCGCGACCAGTCTAAAAAGCACTTTATTATAAACGAATAAAAGATTCGAAAGAAAGAAAGTACTTTTAAGCAATATTTAAAGCATTAATTTTACTCTTTTCTTACTGAGTTTTTAACGAAAGAATCATCGAATGTACTTAATTAATAAAGAATATATAAACTGAGAATTTATAAATTTAAAGAAAGATATGCTACGTTTTAACGTACGATATATTATCTCAGAAAGAGTATTAAATATTAAAGTCATTACATCGTACGACGTAGTTAGCTATTTTTATTAAAACTAGTATTAAGTGTAAAGTTTTCTTCGTATCTTCGTACGTTGCAAACTATACTTGTTACATACTTTAGTTACTACATACTAAATATATAATACACACGCTGTATGCTAGCGATATCGTTTATTATTACTGCTGTACATATATAACTAAACTTTTACTAAATATTTAATAAAATCGTAATAAAAGATTAAACTCGAAAAGAATACGTACGAAGAAAAACGAAGTACGTAAATCGCGACGTAAACATTTTATAAAATTAATACGAAGAAAAAAAAATGAATATCGTACGAAGCTGTTAAATCTGAAAACATATTAAGAACTTTTAGCGACGAACGATGTTTATTACGATTAAGTTTATTCATTATACGACGCTGAATTTCTTAATAAATTACATAATATTATTACGTGACGAGAATTATTATATAATATAATTATTTAATCTTTTTTCTTTATCTTTATAAAACGAAGAATTAAGGTTTTATACGACTTTAATTTACATTCTAAATAATAAGAAAATGAACAAGTTTAAGCGAATTAAATATGAAATCGTCGTATGATATAAAAACGTGTTTTTATGTACGATGTTTTAGCTTACTTTTTATTTCTTTTATCATTAAATCATTTTATTAAAATCGTTTTCGCGTTTTTAGCGACGATAATAATAATACGATATGCACGTGTTTCGAAAGAAAAACGTAATCTTTTTTTTTTCGTACAAAGTTTAATTAAAATGAACGAATAAATTTTATAAAATCGCTAATGTTAAAATTTTAAAGAAAACTCATTAACGATCGTACGAAGCTTAGCGAGTTAAATTAAGCGACGTATTTAAGACTTAAATACGTTAAATTAAACGATAAAATTTAAATGCTTTATTATAAAATTATTTAATTCATCTTTCGTTAAAGTTCGTACGAGTTATAATAAGCTTTAAATTTATTTCGAGAAATTTTTACATCGCTCGAGCTAAGATTTAATCTTCGTTATTTCTCGTACGAAATGTTTAATTATAAGTTAATTAATGATAAGCGTAATTTAATTAACATTTAAGAAAGAATTTTTTAAAAAGCTTTGCGTACGAAGAGCTTCTCATTAAGAATCTTTTTATTACTGAGAAAGATCGATTTAATCTTATCGCTTAAAATTTTCTTTAATTATTAAACGAGCTTCGTACGATTTTTTTTCAGAATTTAATTCTTTTACGTCGCGCATTTTTTAATTATTTAATGTAATAAGATTCGCTCTTCGTACGAAAAGATTATCTCTGCTTTTTTACAAAGATAAAAGATTTATTAATTAATATTACGAAGTTAAATAAACTTCGTATTTAACGAATCATTTTAAACATCGTTAATTAACTTAATATAAGTTAAGTAAATATCGTACGAAGTGTTAACGATCACGAAAAACGTAATTATTATTTATTAAAGTCGATTTACGAGCGTTTAAAGAACTTCTTTATAAATAAAGTCTTCGTTACTTTTCATGATTTTAAGACTTTATTAAGCTTTTTTTTAAAAGCTCGTACGATGAACGCGAAAGTCGTTAATTTATTTAAATTTATAAATGAAGCTTAAATCTTTTAACTTTTTACTTAGTCTTCTTCGTACGAAGTAATCTTTAATGTTAAAGACTTTAAAAATGCTTAAACCTTAAATTTAAATGCTTCGTCTTTTATTTATATTATAAGTCGTACAATTAACACGATTTCGAATCTTTAACGAAAATGAATGTTTAAATTAAACTCTTTCTCGATTATTCAGACTTTAAAAACTACGTACGAAGTTAAATGATAATTATTTCAGTTAAAGAAAATCTTTTTTAAACGAAAAAAAAATGATTATTAAAAAGATTCAGCGATATACGACTTTCGAAATGACTTTTAAAATCGTAATAAAAGAATTAAAGCTCGTATAAAGAAGAATAAATATTAATTCATATAAATTATGAAAGTAACTTCGTAATATTAAAACTTAAAATCTTTTATATTAATAATAAAGCTATTTAATAATTATAATTATTACACGTAATAACTTCGTACGAAAAAATAATTTATTTTAACTTCTCGTTATTATTATGTATAAAAGATATTAATCTTAAGCATCGCGAAAAGATATAAACTAATTATTTAAAATATAACACGACTGTGCTTTAAAATGTGCTAAAAAATAAACGTTAATAATAAAGAAACATACTTCGTACGTATTCATTCAAAGAATTACAGAGTTCTTTCGAGTCTTAATCTTTAATAATCTTTTTTTTTTCAGCTTTAATTTATTTAATCTTTTTATCGTACGATTTACTAGCTCTTTAAGTAAGCGAAAACGACGCTCGTTTTGTTCTTCGTTATCGTTTTCGTTATTCTTAAATAATTCTCGTACGAGAAAGCATTAAACATTATAATTTCGTCATTTATAATTAACGCACGTTTCTTTAAAGTGTTCTCGTACGAAGCGATATTTTAAAAAAAAACGAAAATTAAAATCATTACGACATTGCGTACAAGCTGTTAAAATAGTTTATTCGCGTGATTAAATTAAAATAGCGTTAATGTAAAAAGATTAATGCTGTTTTATTTAATAAGATTATATCGCTCTTAAAACGAATTTAATATTTTACTCGAGTAAAGCTAAAACAGCGTATGAAGATCTCTCATGCGCGAAGATAACGAGCTGTTATTATTTTATAAGAAAACGAGATCGTTAATTAAGCTAAAGATTAACGAGAACGAAAGCGTTAATGATCGCAGTCGCGACGTCGTAAAGAACGAAAGCTTTATATTATATGACGTTAACTAGTAATTACAGTTTCGTAGCTTCGTACGTAGTATGATTGTAATGAAAGAAAGCACTTAATCAGCTTTCGTACGTACATGATGATAATGATAATGTTGTTAAGAAGCGAAAGTGAAAATTTTAAAAAGTCACTTTGTACAAAGTAACTCAGTGTTTAGTCTAGCTTAAATAGACATAGCGGTACATGAATCGTCGCGCTTCGTGTATAAGAGCTTAACGATAACTCGTTAATAACTCGAATAATAACCTCGCTAAGAGTTCTCTCATACTGTAATATTCAGGGTTTTAATTGTTAGCGCACGCTAAAAACATCTCTACTAGCTTTTATCGAGTATATTTAAAATATCTGATTAATTTACAGTTCTGATTTACAAATTAAGCTTTTTACACAGTACGAAGTACTTTATTATTCACATATTTATCTGTTAATATGAAGTCTTTTATGCAGCCTTTTATGAAGCCTTTTACAGAAGCCTTTACTACATTCACTAAGTAATCGAATTTACCTCGTGATTTACGACTTCAGGTTCATACGCTAAAAGACTTAAGCTGAAAATATTTCGAAATAATTAAATATCTGAAAATTACGATCCGTCAGATTCAGTATGCATTTACTCATCGACTTACTTCTCAGAAACGATAATGCGAACGTAAATTAATTATTAACTTTAAATCTTTATAACTTTTAGTTAATTTTATATGTGCTTCGCAGAAGAATCGATAGCTTTCGTATTATTAAATTTCTTAAAAGCTCGAATGAAATGTTTTTGAAGAAGCTATTCGTTACGCTCTGAAAAAGAAAGACTTCTTCAGAAAAGTGACTCGAAGAAAGTCTCTTATTTCTGAAAAAAATCGATTTCTTCAATTAGTCTGAGCATACGAACATTTAAACTGAACTAAGAAACAGTGAGAAACTATATTATAAAGTAACGAAATATAAGTTAACGATAATCGTCATCGCAAGATTTACGTCACTAGACGATCGCACGAAGAGTATGATTTCACATGCATTATATCTCGCCTTTCTGAAAAAGGTGATTAAATGTTTTAAAGATGTTTTTTCGGAAAAACGAAGAAATCGAGTGTTTTCTGAAAGAAAGACTGAGGCAAAATTAACAAGAAGTTCTATTGTGAGCATATTATACCCGTTATACACGGCTGAATGAGAATGAATTAAGATCTCTTCTTCATGCAGAATAATGCTCTCGAGCACGCAGCAAAATACACTTAAGAAAAGCTAAAAGAAAGAGATATACGCGTTATAGACTGATCTTTATACTCGTTCGATTTGAATCCCATCGAAGTCGTATGAAACATTATGAAAAACTGAATACAGAAGCGTTATGACGATCAGGACAAGCTCTTTTATAATACTTTAAGAAAAGCAATGAGAAAAGCCTGAGATGCAGTCACACTCGAATAATTGAAGAAGCTTATTAATTCGATGCATGACCGTTGCAAGGCCGTTATTACTGCAGAGGGGAAGCATATTAAATATTAGACTGTAGATATTATGCTCATAAGCTATATCACATTAAGCTAGACATGAGCCTAATGCAGCTAAAAATTAGTGACGCGCTAACAATTAAAACCCTGAATACCACAGTACACCTCAACGGCGAAAAGGCCATGCTGAGTAAGCAGACTCGCTTCCCACCACCCATTCTAATTTGCTGAACCCTCTCGCCCAATCTCATGTTGAGGTAGAGATGGAAAAACTCAAGGAGGTTATTAATATGTCTAGAGAGATATCAGGAAACTCAATATATGTTTTCTGATAGACCTTTCAAACGCATCTTGAACGTATTAGCTGGGGCAAGAGCTGGATCAGTATTAGTATACTAGCTGGTGGAAACCCTAGCAGTCATTCAAGCGGCCCTCAGTCCGCAAAATACCTGTGGTTTTTCGTGGCCCATCTTTAGTACTCGAAGCACATTCCCCTCCGCATCACAGTAAGGGAGACGGAGAGGAAGTAAATATCATCACTCAGTCAGGTCATAGTCGAGAAACCTAAGGAAAACATCCGAGAGAACAGCGACGAAAGACTACTTAGAGGAACCTCTCTAGAGCGAAGAATTTAGGAATTCAAAGACGAAAGAGTGCTCTCTCATGGGCCAAATTGCTGATGCATTTATCAGGAGCTCTTCAACGAACTTGCACTGCGCTGTCGAATTGCATAGATAACAATGTTTAAAACTCATGCTTAACATATCTAAATCTGCGAACACCGGCTGTTCCACGTAAAATGTATATATTAGTGAGCTAGTGACAGATTAAAAGACTCAAAGTGACATGAGAAATTGAGTTCCAAATAAACTTCGTAAACACAAGTAAACGATGTTTTGTATTCGATTCGCTGATCGATTAGGCCAACACGATCATTGCATATTCATCTTTTGCATACAGCTACTCACGCTTTCTCTTTCTGGCATGAGGTTGTAGTCCATCCCCAGGCACGATGCCATCTACTCGCAGGAAGACCTACCTTGTTGGTTATCATGCGCCTAAATGGTGTTATCCATCTGTTGCTTTGTACTAGGGCCTATGTCATCGACTTCGTGCGGCCTAGTCATCTCTGTGGTGATCTAAATCTGATCAAGGAACCTGCTGTGACTGTAGGGCCACGGTCGAGGTATTGAGTGATGCCTCCGAGTATTGCCTGGCGGCCGATTCTTGCTAACCGGTAGCAGGGCGACATCTTGATACCGGCTCGATTGAATTTGTACACTGTGGCTGGTTTTATCCCATCGACCTGTTTTAGATGTCTTATTTTTGCAATGGCCATTGCACGAGAACGAGAGCGATAGGGAAACGAGCTCATGCCCAGGTCAGTAAGATGAGAGCTTGAGATTGCGTGCATGAGAAGATGTCGCGTCGATGGTAGAGTTTGCTGTGTACGTGCTTGTGCTGAGATATACCTGATTATAGAGAAGGATATTCCGGTAATCCTTATGATACTGACGACATCGTAACAGCATATTGCTATGTTTGAGAGGGAGGACTGAACTCCTTCGAACGTCTCGATTGGAAACCTTCCAACTGGAACTTCAGCTCTGAAAGGAAGGCGACCAGTAAGGCCTCACGTTGGGCACCAATTGCTACGCCCGCCAACAAGGTGAAGTCATGGAAGCATCGAAGTGGCGCTGGAGAAGTGCGGAGGTGGAAGGAAGCCTCAGGCCATCGAATCAAGGCGGAGAAGTGCTTCATCACATGCATATGTACCCTACGGATCCATGTGGTAAGTTGAGTGGATCAAAATGGGTCTTTCCAGTGGCCGCAGGTGTCAATGGTTTGGGCATCTTAGAAGTGCTATGAAACGTGCATCAAGAGCAAGTCGCGTTTGAAAAGACGCGTCAAAAGACGCTAGTGTTCGGCGCGTGGTCTCCGAATAGGTGGCCATGCACTTGCTCATGCAAAGCTAGCAAGAATTTCATCCACCTTCGTTGGATCGAAAGAGTCTGACAGCTGGGCACAAACAATAGCAGTAAATCGTTGCTGCCAATCGCTACAAGTTCTCGCCGCCTGTGCACATACATATCGTTGAGAAAGATCGACGCCGAGGCCTTCTCAGGAAGCTGGACTGGATATCACAGTACGGAGTAAGTCTAAGTATCCAGACATCCCACTCGATCCCTCGGAGCATTTGGAGTGGGTCTGCATATGTTTGCCATGAGTCGTGGGAGGTCAATTCAAGCTCGGAAAAGAGACTTGTTGCAGATCCATACGGTTAATACGACTAAAATACAAGCTTAAGAGGTAAATGTCGTAAAATAACGCGTCAATCCTTGTTCCCGATGCGCACCTCTTGACGCGCTAGAAGAACAGCCAAAGAGACACTTTCACCACCACTTGCCCCAACTTGCCACAAGACCCCCAGCTGATACGGATACTCTGCTGATACCCATTGGCTGCCCGCTACCTTCTCTTCGACAGGCCCAATGGGACTTGCCTTTCAGTCCTTATAACGCTCGTTCCAGCCCATATCCTACGCGCTAATCTTCTGGTCGGTCGCAGACCTCTACGAGTAGCTCAACGCTTTTCTTCCACCTATATGAGATTCTCTTCTTCGAGAGACCACCACCGAGGCTGCTTCCTCCGTTGAGACGAAGCCCATCAAGACAAAGCCATCGTTCAGTCGAGGGTCACTAAATAGCCGACACTACAAAGGCTGTGGTCGAACTTGCGGTCAAGATCAACGCATACCTCCACCTTCTAAGACTTTCAGCTCGCACGGAAACGTATCTTCTCACAAAAGTCTACTCGCTGCTGCCGCTTCATGACCGATTGAGGACATAAGAGAGACTCCTTGCTCAGTCAAGACGGGCTTGCGTCAGCTGTTCTAGCCAAACTTGCCCAATAAGCAATCACACAACACAACGCAAAGTTTGCCAACAAAGCTCGCAAGTTTGCACCCATTCGCTGGGCCATGAAGACTGTTAGGGTGCCTTGTCTGCTTTTTTAAGCAATAACGGCGGGAAAAGTCTAAGACATCAAATCACGAAGTCTCCATTCGGTCGTTCGAAACCTTTCATACAGAGCCACCACTTGCTACTCATACTTTCTAGACATCGGTGTTAGATGCGTTGATCTCCGCATTCTAATCCAGCCTATCGTGAAGCACAGCATATTCGATTTTGCTGCTTGAATCGCCAAGACCAGCTTCTGTTGCGAGACATCCACGCTTTCGTGGTCTCGTATACTCGCATGCGCACATAAATTGTCTCAAGCCTGCACCTCGGCCAGAGGACTGCCCATCATGCCACGAGATCGCCCTCAACTTTCTATCACACTCCCTCGAAACTTTACATTCCACTACACCGAAGGCGCTGAGCCCAAAACCCCAGAGCAGGAACAGCCAGCTCCCTTACCGCCGTCTCCGCATGCCTACCGCATCAAACGTCGAGCTCGACCGAGCATTTCATCCATCGCAAACGATCTCACCATGTCGGAAGACACCCCGATCCCAACGATAGAAACACCAATATTAGACGGTCCAGTACAACCACTGTTTCAGCAGCAGGCCATAGAGCCTGATGAGGGATATCTTGCGCCGGTACCTTCGAGACGCTACATGACCCTACCTCGGACTCCTTCTTTGCAGCGTATGACGTTCGACGATGGATGGGGTAGTTCTAAGCAGCTCGAGCTGGGAGAGAACATAAATCGTCCAATGTCCGCATGCTCTGTTATGTCGGATTCATCCGATGACTCTAGCGGCAGCCTATCATCATCACATCAGTCGCAAGGAGGTAGCTGCACCAGCCCAGAAAGTGATGCAGCAGACCCCTTTGGCTCATTTCCGGCTAAGAAGGGCAAAAGTGTCAGCGGACCATCAATCATCCCAGACCACTCTGCTGTGGTAAGCGCTGTTAAAACGCAGAACAAGGTAGTTTGGACACCGGAAATGGACAAGCACATCTGGTCAACCTACCTTTTGTACCTTCAAGATCCTACTGTAACACCATTCAAGATGCTGCCAGGTACTGCTCCACCCCTTGGAGTTTGTCACCGCGTGGCTCGCGAAGCACGAAGAACTTGGCGAGGAGCAAAAACCGCAGCACGCAAGCCTTCTAGGGCGACTATTCAACGGAACCTAGGTGACGAAGGAATTTCAGTCAAGTCCGGAGATTCTCCAGAAACGATTAAAGCAAGCAGAAGCGGCAGCAACACTCCTACTGGATTGGTCTTTCATCGACTACCTACGTGGCCCAAGTCTGGATCTTCGACGAGGCGACGATTACGTGATTTGTGCAGACGCAAGCCGACCATTGCTCCACATTATCAGCGCCTTATCCAGGCTCGAAGCCCAAGCCCATTCTCTTCGAGTTCCCCTGCTCGCTCACAACAGTCCAGACTCTCTAGTCCTATTAGTTCTCAGTACACTCCTTTCAACACACGTGACATCCAATTATCCTTGACGACAAGTACCGCAGATACAATGCAGCCCAACGGACCCCTTGCCCAGCTAGCGAGCAAGAGCTCGGCAGCAATTGCGCCGCGTCATCAAGAGGATGCAGAGAGCGGCGAATGGTTCAACGAACCCCCAGTACCATGGGCTTCACCTACAGCGATCCCGTCAGACCTTGGCCTCGGTAGCGGTGCCTTAGATGATCCGACAGAGGTGCCTCGACTGGGATCTCCATTTGGCTTCCACACTTGGGGCCCTAGCCGATCTCGTCAACATATCTGTCCTTCAACCTCAGGATCGCAAGCTCGTGACGCAGCTACTATAGGCCCGTTACTTCGATCGCCATTCAGAATGCAAGACTCCTTCCCCTACCCAAGCGTCCTCAAGCGTCGTGCACAGCACCAGCTTGAAGACGAGCTTAGCCCAGGAGGCACAGATATGCAGCGGAATCTCCTTGAAGATCTCTTTGGTGGACCGTCCGAAAGCCGTCACCGTCGTGTTAGAAGCCGGGGTTTCAGCCTAGGAGACGTCAACGCCAACGGCGGTCGCCTGCAAAGCATGTTTACTCCCCCAGCCTCCTCTGAAAACCTACCGAGTTCCGAGCTCTCATTGCTATTAATAGAACAAATGAAGCCCGACAATTCTCAACCACCCCTGGCAGCCCAGACTATCAAGCGCCTTGGGTCCCCCTTCTCTGGTGTCGGACCTCGACCAATCACCCGTCGCTCCCAGCGACACTTGGCTTCCGCAAGCCTCTCAGCTTACGATTCCAACAACTTCGCGTCCATCGACCAGCGTCTCGGTCAAGCCGACGAGGATGAGCTGTTTAAGCAGCGTTTGTCGTAACGTCCTGAAACACCTGTACAAAATGTGCGATAGCCGCCGTCGCTACGACCAGCATTCATCATAAACACTCACTTTTTTTTTCCATTCTGGCACCCACCCCACTTACCTTTTTCGACTTTCACCACCTAGAGAGATTTTTTTTTCCAACCAACCACCAGATTTTTTGCCTTCTACCAAATGTAGAACGAACCAACCAAACCAGCATGTTCTCACGAGTTTTTTGAATTATGGATATGACCGTTTTCACGATTATGAGGGAGGCCTTTTTTTCCACAGCGAAATTTGGTTGTGGTTATGATGGGGCAGGAGGAGAAGGTTTTCGACAGTACGTTTCTACGACCAGACTGAACGATTGAGCTTGGAAGCCCACCAATATCGTCGAAATTTCTTCGCTTCTAGAATCCGACGAATTCACTTTTGTGATCCACTGAATTTTACGACCAGCCAAGAGAATTCGCGAATGAGGTCACGGAAAATGTTGTGCAAAGAACGAATTGGATGTATTCTAGATGATCGATGTTTTTCTCTTCTCTTTCCCAAAAAAACCAAAAAAAGGAATAAGTATGTATGAAACAGAAAGGGGATTATTCCACTCTTGTTGACTTGGAAAAATTTTAAACACTGCATATTTACTAAAAACGTAATACGTCCGCTAGCCCACCTATCAAACACCCCCTTCCCTTTGCCCAACCCCAATCACACCCCCACCTTACCTCCTCCCCCTCCCCCCAACCCACTCCTCACACCGTCTCACCAGTCCCCTGACCCCCCTCCTCCCCCCCTCCCCTTCTAGC
>JAABUO010005213.1_pt1 | contig 15193 bp, 23 predicted proteins | sample 5559291 | NCBI WGS metagenome assembly JAABUO01 (sample SAMN10711878, study PRJNA513372) | rock metagenome | isolation source: Antarctica rocks | place: Antarctica: Victoria Land, Finger Mt sud
GAGTTCCCGACGACCAGTGCGACTGGTAACCGCGCTGCAGGCCACCGGGGACCTGCACCGAGGCTTCGGGTGCTGCCAGTGCCGATTGCCGCAACCAGCGCCACACCCGGCAGTCGTCCGGCTTCATTCGTGCCTCAATCGCGGTCAGGTGATGCATTGTCGGCCAGCGATCTACCCCGGCTGAACGCGAGCCCGTAGCGGGATCCCGTTACGGCGCTTCGCCGTCTGGGTTCATGAATACTCGCCGAGCGTGGCAGAGCTGCTCTTCACGCCGTTCGGTTCTGGCCTGAGCGTATCCATCGTCGCATGCGGGTGGGGCTGCCCTGGTGGTCGCGGATCTCTTCACCGTCGGGTATGAACCCTGCCCGTGTCGCCACGGCCTCGCTGGCGATGTTGCCAGTGATCGTGAGGAGCAGAACCCCCTCGACCCCGACGGAGAAGGCCCACTCACTCAACGCCAGGGCCGCAGCAGTGGCTGCTCCACGATGCCGGCCCTGCGGCAACAGCGCATAGAAGACCTCGGCCGCAGCGGGATCGCCGTCGATGCTGGCAATGCCCGCCGTGCCGATCGCGGCGTGGTCAGCATCGAGCACGGCGTAGTGGCCGGACAAGCGCTGGTTGGCGCTCTCGGTGATGCGCCGGCCCCGCCGTTGAGCGGCATCCTCGGTCATCTCCGGCGGATACAAAGTCCAGCGCACAACCTCCGGGTCCCGGGACATCGCCCAGGCGAGCTTCCAATCCGCGTCGGAGAGTAGCCGCAGCCGCCACGGATCCGCGGCGATCTCGGCCGGCAGGTCCACAGGAAACGGCATGCCGACAGAATGCCAGGACGGTGGGGAGCAAATCGAGATCGGGCCGCCCGGTCACCGATCCTCAGTCGAGACGCGCAGCTTGTTGCCCGTTATCTGACGTAGACGCCAGGACGATCCATTCCGGGGACAGATCAGTGACTGGACTGCCCTCCCAATCGCCCCAGGTGTCTACAAGTTGGAAGTTTGTTGCCCGCAGCCCGTCCGTCACGCACTGCCAAGACGGGAATCGCAACGTCTCGGAGGTGACCCAGCGCTTGCCGTCGAGAAGGTATTCATCCACATGGGTCACCAGATCGTCGATCTGGTGGACAGATTGTTCAATGGTGCCTCGCGAGAGGGGGCGGGGTTCAGAGGTTACCCACTGACGCCAGCCTTCCAAGGCCTGGTTGCGTACCTCGAAGGCGAGGTGACCACCCGGGCGTAGAGCACGCCCAATAGCGGCCAGGACGTCTCGCCACGCTGTGTCGTCGACGAAGTATTGAGCGACGTGCCCGGTCATGAAGACGAGATCGGCGCACCGGGGCGAGAGATCCGCAGCGCTTCCGTGTAGCCAGAAGACCTGGTTGGCGTGTGGCTGCCGGCCCGCAATCTTCAGCATGGTCGTCTGTGGTTCTACGGCGATGACGTCGAAGCCGGCCTCGGCAAGCATGCTGGCCAAAAGGCCTGTTCCGGATCCGATATCGACGATGGTGTGTGGACTCAATCGGCGCGCGAGCGCCAAGTAGAAGTCCAAGTCTCGGCGTCCGGCGCAATCGTCATCGTAGGTAGCGGCGAGATCGGCTGTTTCGTAGTAATTCTGCGCAGGCTGTCGATCAGACACCCCTTGATTCTCCTGACCTGGTCAAGCTCATTCCGGTCGTCTCACTTGAGGAACGTCCTACGGGAACGCTGCAGGTGGCCGGGGTACATGTTGCCGAACCGTCCCGTAACACCCGCCCGGTGAAAATTCCCGCAGAGGTACCACCTACGGGACGACTGCGCCCGATCTCGCTGGCCTGCGCAGGCCTCTCTGCCGGCGGTCAACTGATCGCACTCGTCACAAAACGTAGCCGAGTTGGAGGAGTCCATCGCCGCGCTGACCACGCGCGAAAACCCTGGATCCGGGGCGCCGACACCGTCAGCCTGCCTGCTGGCAAGTCGGCATCGTCGGCAGCGAGAGCGGCGATTTCATCGTCATACACCGTGACGGTCAACATCCGCTTCTGGGATCGGCTTCGGCGGGTCAGGTAGACCCGTCTTACATGAAGAGAACCTTTGCTGTACGCCCTGGTCGACGCCGAGCGGATCGCGCACACTCAGTGCCGGTAGCAACGAGCGAGGGTTGGGTGGTGCTTTGTGTGGAAGGTGAACCGCGGGGATGAGTCCCCGGAGGAGCTGGCGGCTTTGCGTTTTCGGCAACGGCAGCGGATGTCGGTGCCCAAGAACGAGGCGGGCGGCGTTGTCTTCGTTGAGCCGGCGGTCTTTCGGTCGGCTGAATGCGCGTTACAGCTCGAATTAACCCGGGTGTTCAGCACGGGTGTGCAGTTCCAGTTCCGCGTAGTGGTGCGTCAGCAGCCTGCGCGCCAACCGGGCCCAGCACCGACGGCGCCGCCGATGCTGGGTATGGGCCACACCGGCGACGATGCCTTGTGGGTGGGGGTGAAACTGGCAGACGGACGGAAGGCAACCAATGCCGGTGGTCGTCCCCCGAGTGTCGAGCTCCGCGAAGATGACGTGACGCTGGCCCGGATCGGCGGCCAAATCGGCGGGAATTCGGCGTTGCTGACCTACTTTTTGACGCCCACTCCGCCGCCTGGTCCGGTGACGTTGATTTTGGCGTGGCCGACATTCGATATCGAAGAGTCGACACTGGTGATACCGGGTAATGAGCTCGCCGCCGCTGCTGGCCGGAAGGTGACATTGTGGCCCGAACAGCCTGAAGACGAGAGAATCAAACCGACCCGGCCGGCGCGGCCGCCGCTGGGTGGTTGGTTCGAGCAGAACCCGCCGGGCGGCTCCTCGAGCGATTGATCGTTCGCACCGCAACTTTCCTACTTGGGTCAGCCGTTGACGATGGCGGCAGCGACGGCGTGCACGGGCGAGCCGGTGATGACGTCCCTGCCCCGGACGTACCGCATCGTCGTCGAGGGTGAGGCGTGGCCGAGGGCGGTGGCGACTTTGAGGACGTCGGCGCCGGCGTCGACTGCGCTGGTGGCGAAGGTGTGCCGCAGGGTGTGCGGGTGCAGCCGGGGGATGCCGGCGCGGTCGCCGAGCCGGCCGATCATTCGGTGCGCCGCTCGAGGTCTTCAAAACCAAACCGGGAGCCATGCCCGGCGCGACCGCACTTGGCTAGGCAGAAAACACAGTGACCATCAACATTCCGCGGCCGCCGCCGCTGCAGCCTTCAGGGGCGGTTGATCGCTTCGGAGGACGACCACGTCGGTCGCTAACACCTCGACCACGCCGTCCTTCAAGCCGATAATGAAGTGCTGCAACGGTTCAGGCCCAGGAATTCGGCCGCCGACCTGCCAATCGGACCCCTGGACCACTCCCAGCCAAAGCAATTTGTCCAGCCCGAGCGAGTACAACCAATGCGCAAACCGGCCTTCATCATTGATGGCTGACCATGCGCTGGCAACAGAATCAGCCCACGCGAGTACAACCGAGCGCTGATCTGGGTCGTCCATATGAGCACGCAGAGCTAAAGCCACCTTGCCAGTGGCGATCGTCGACACCAGAACAGCTCGCTCGTCATTTGCCTCCCACATCAGCCCGGGCATCGCGGGCACCACCTGCATGGTCATGGACAACATCCTCCGTGATCAGCTAGCCGGGGCCATCATTCGTGCTGATGAGCGGGGGCCAAGGGACTTGACGAGACGCAACCAGGTGTCTGAGCAACAGCGGTACGGAATCCGGCGCTAAGGACTGATCTTGCAGGTCAGGGCTCTAGCGAATCATCCCACGCATCGAGGGGCTGACCACCGCCATTGTCGGAAAACGAGGGTTTGTCGACAGAAGCCAGTTGGTTACAAACCCGCAGGTCAAGCGCGTCACAACTCGTGTCGGCATTCACTGTCGACTTCCTGGGGCAGTGGGGTATTCCGACACTGCCGCGCGGCTTACCGCCGGATCCTGTACCGCTGTTGCTCAGACCCCGACATCGCCCGAGCCCTCGACCCGAGCATTCCGACCACCGAAACCCGAAAGGTCACCCAGTGACCAGCTCCCCCAATCCGCAGGCAATGCAGGTGCGACGACAGGGCGGCGCAAAGCGCGGTGACCACCCAGCTTTCGTTTCTGGACCGAACCGTGACGATGACGTTTCGGTACCTATCGGTACCGAAACGCCCCGAAAGATTTCGGCGGGACCTATCCCGATCATTCCGACAGTATCGGACCCGATAGCTACTGTAGTACCCGATCCGGCTCTTCGCCCGCCCGAAGCAAAGATCACCGATGCCACGGCCCGGGCCAAAGCTGCCTACGACGCCAAACCTAAAGTGATCTTCCGGGGCGTCGACACCGAGGTCAACGGCAAGTTGCGGGCGATCTACAAACATCAGTTGCACCAGCCGGGCGGCATCGAGGGCTGGAGTGAGTGGGGGAGAACCATTCTCGAGGCCGTCATTGAAAACTACGAGCATGCGCACGGCCCGTTGGTGGTCGAGCCAGCAAGTCCTTTGAGGTCCGGCCGGCGACCGACGTACTGAACCGGCTGAGTGTTGAACTGTTGCCGCGCCGGCCCAGCACCTGGTGGTGGCGGCGCTGGCACCAGGCCGATGAACCGCTCCCACTGCTGGGAAGCGCCGACGCAGCCGGCCCACGTGGGGCGGGTGGGACGAGTTCGGCCGGCCGGCCTTCCTGAGGTAGGGCCAAGCGTGGATCCGCCAGGTTGCTCAGATGTTGAGCCGCCGCCCGTAGGTGGCGGCCAGGCGCGGTGTTCACTTCCCGGGGTGGGAAGTCAGGCCGAACCCGTCTTGTCGGTCACTGTAACGATGCTGCCGAGCATGGAGCGGCGGGCGGGCAACATGGCCCAGGACTCGGGAATACCCGACGAAGTGCAGAGTAGCTTTCGGTGATGGTTCACTACGTAGGGTTGATGTGGCGGTAAATACTGGCGCGTGAACGCCGAGGGCTTTGGCGATTTGGGTGGGTGTCTGTTCTGTTGGCGCGGCGGGCTCGTGCGGCGGCGAGGCCCCGACTCTCGGGAACGCCCGACCAGGGGCCAAGTAACCCGTCATCTTCCCGAAGTAATGTATTGCATAACCATAAGTTGTGCAATACACTAGAGGTATGGTGGTCAGGTGGTCGGACAGCACAGACAAGCATGGTGTTGCGCGAGAAGATGCTCTGCACGCCATGGCGAACGCCTACTACACCGAGGCGGAGTTCGATGAACCGCGAGTGCCTGGCCACCGCCGTCCGAACCTGTACATCGGACCGCCCCGGCAACTCGGCGGTCCGCTGCTGGAGATCATGGTGGAACTGGTGCCGCCGCGGGACCTGTTGATCTTCCACGTGATGGTCGCCCAACGTAAGCACTTGGACCGAATGAAAGGAGTTCAGCCGTGAGCACAGACGCCAGTGATGCAAGGTTGGCCGAATGGGCCGAACACGAAATGATCTTGAACCCCGACTCGAAGACCGCCCTGCACGGCGCGGCTGCCGCCGCGAAGGGCCGCGCCCTGCTGGAAGCCGCCCTGGGCGGCCCCGAAGAAGTCGAGCGGGCCATCAACCTCGGCGGCCGGCCGTCGATTGACCCGCAGGCCCAGCCGGGAGAGCACTCCCGGACTCGGCAGGTCCGCCTTGCCGCGCATATGAGCAGCCAGCTCGATGCCCTGGCCGCTGCACAGCACCGTCGGCCCAGCGATCTGCTGCGGGATGCGGTCGCCCAGTACGTACAAATGCACCGGGCCGGATAGCTACATCCGTGCTGCTGTAAGCCTTCGGACCGACGCGCTCCTTCACGTCCGAGGTTGGTATGGGGCAACCGCGGCAGCTCGGGGGAGACCTGATCGAAGTCATGGTTGAGCGGATTCCGCCCCCAGACGTGGTGATCTTTCACGTGATGATCGCCCGCCAGAAGTTCCTGGACCTGCTGGATGAAGGAGAGTGACCCCGCATGACGAACTATGACGAGCTCGCCGCATGGGCCGAGTCGGATGCCCCGACGATCCGGCCCGACGCGGCGGTGCGCCAGGGAACGCCGGCCAGCCACGCGGCGGCCCGCGCCCTGCTCACAGAAGCGGCCGACACCCCAGCCGATGTCGAGACGATCGCGCGTTCCGTCGGCCGGCCCACCCTGGCCGTGAACGTGGACTGACTTCGACTTTGCGCGGGCAGAAATCGGATCAGCAGAAGATCAAGAACGGGGAAAGCATCATCACCGGCCTGGGTCTGCCGGTTTTCATGGCCTACACCGAACGCGCACTGTCCTTGCGCCGAGACACCGTAGCTGCTATTGTCCCGTCTATGTCGAACTTCGCGTATTTGCCTCTGTTCAGCGCCTATGCGGAGGCGCGGTTCGTCGCGGTCGCCGCGCAGGCCGTAGCCGACGATTTACTCGTGGCCGCCACCCATGCTGGCCGTGAGGACGGACTCTCGGTCCGGGACACCGCCTCGATGCTGGGCGTGGGGAAATCGACGGTCGAACGGGCGCTGCGCACTGAGATGAAGGGGCAAGAGGGATGGCCGAAGGTTCGGCCGGACTACTACGCCAGACAGTTCCGGCAGGCGCTGAGCGACGGTCTGGTCGATCTGCCGACGAGGGACGGTATCGCGGCGGGCTTCAACAGTGCGGTGGTCCTGGCGCAAGCGGGCGTCAGCGACGGCTTCGACGTTCTATGAGAGAGCGTGGGTAAGGGTGGGAATCCGTTGCCCGCCTCCCAGCGGAGGGCACAGCGGAACCCCGGCCGGCAATCTGCTCCAGATGGAGTGGGGGTGAAGTAGACAGGTCGCGGCCTCGTCCCATTTCCAAGCGACAGGAACACTGGCGCTGGCTGGTGGAAGGTGTGGATCTTCGGTGTAGCGCAGCGGTGGGTGCCGGTCTGCTCGAGGGGGCGGCGGCGCGGAGGATCTCGGCGAGGCGGGTGGCGCTCTGGTGGTGGTCGATTAGGTGCAGCATGCGGCGCCACCGGATCCAGCTGCAGCCGGGGCAGGTCGCCGGGTTGTCGGTGGCCGGGGTAGCACCACCAAACCCAGGTGCCGTTCGCAGCACACTACCGAGTAGTTTGGTCGCGTGGGCAACGAAGCGAAGGCGATCGAGGTTGTTGCTCTGAGCCTGCGATACAGCACGGCTTGGGCTTTGAAAGACTGCTCGGTTTCGATACCAGAAGGACGAATTGCCGCCTTAGTCGGACCGAATGGCGCAGGCAAAACGACGCTGCTTCAAATTCTCGTCGGTCTTCAAACGCCGACTGCCGGGAGCGTACAAATACTAGGCCAAGCCGCCCCGCCGCTTACGAAAATTGGGTTCGTTGCTCAAGACAAGCCGATGTTCATTGGGCTGACCGTAGCGGAAACATTGAAAATAGGCAGGGCGCTGAACCCTGTATGGGACAACGCTTACGCGCAGCGCAGGCTAGCCACGTTCAGCATTCCGTTGAGCCGGAAAATCGCTAAGCTATCAGGAGGGCAGCGTACGCAGGTAGCGCTAACGATGGCACTGGCCAAACTGCCCGATATGCTAGTTCTCGACGAACCTTTTGCTGACCTCGACCCGTTTGCCCGCGGGACACTATTGAATGACCTCATGTCTGTGACGGCTACCCGCGGGTTAAGCGTCATCTTCTCAACTCATGTGATATCCGATCTGCAGGCGGTATGCAGCTGGCTTGTCATAATGAAGCAGGGACGAGTTCTCCTCAGCGAAGATATGGAACAAGTGTGTGCCACGCATTGGAGCGTAACCACTGCTCCGCGCTCGTCGGCGTCAAGCCGACCATCACCATACATAGTCATACACACTTCTACCTTCGAAGGGACAACTAAACAACTCATACGGTCTTCCTCGAAGCCACCATATCGAAGCGGGTTCGATACTGAGCGAGCATCCCTAGAGGATGTGGTAGTAGGCTACATCGCGGGATAAAACCACAATAGCGCCTTCGGCGTTGAGTAGAGAATGGGAGTCGAAATTGCATGTGGTGGTTAACGCTGCGGCAGCACAAAGTTCAGATAGTCGTCACCGCATCATGCCTATTCGTTGTTGGTTTGATACTACTTTGGCACGGAGTTGCTACCTCTCGTTACCTAGCGGACCATGCACCGGCCGGTTGTCCGGCAACGACAACGACGTGTCAGAGCTTTGAGCGCGACGCTCTACTTCCTCGTTGGGCTCAGATGCAACCCTTGCTTAACTTCTTGCTATTTGCGCCCTTCCTAATCGGTGGTTTTTGGGGGTCACCATTAGTCGGTCAAGAGTATGAACGTGGCACGACGAAGTTCGTATTTACGCAATCTGTCACCGTTGATCAGTGGGTAGTTGCGAAGATAAGTTTGTTGGGTGCGTTGGTGGGAGTTGGTGGTTTGGCAGTCGGCGGCATGGTCAGTGCGTGGCTTTCAGTGTTTCACGGAACGTCGTTACCCGGCGTGGACACCGCCTTTAGTCTATCGGCAATACGTGGAGTAGCGCCGGCCGCATGGTGGATTTTGTTCTTCACAATCGGAGCAGCCTCCGGAGCTCTATTCCGGCGGGTACTTCCATCTATTGCTGTGACTTTCGCGGCCTTGTTCTTGATCACGTATGCAACAGTTCGCCTGTTTAATGTCATTCCACTTGAAGGATTTTGGCAACTGCAAGCCATCCACGTAGGATTTACCGGAGCTATCTCATGTGTCCTGGCCTGGTGGACCGTTAACAGGATAAGACGGGTACGTGTGTAATTACGACAGGCGCGGACCCTGATGGGCTAGTAGCAGCTATCGCGAAGGCTCGTGGGGTGTTCGGCGCTCGGCGCATACTTTTGTAAGCTAGTGGGGTCGGCGACCACAGGCGAGCCGGGCTGGTGCCCGTATCGCAGACCCGGATGGCACGGTGGACCAAGTGAGGTCGCGATGACCACGGTGACGAGCTTTGTCGCCACGGGTGTATCAATCCAACACGCCGGAATGAGTTCCGTAACCGCACCGATGCAACAAATGCGTCTTGCTTACTGACGAGTGTATTCGATCCCGGTATTTCTCATTCTCAACACGAGTCCATAATGCACGCACCGTTGCAGTTGTACCACATCATCGTTCCACAACCGTGATATTGCCCGCAATAACATTTATTCCCCTGACAAAAGTTGCTGGGCCAACTATTACTGCTGCACCAGTCTGACTGAGTGCTACATGTGCAGGTGAAGTTATCTGGGCGAACCATCATCGGAGTAGGCGCACGGCCCTTGAATGCTGCGGAGCTAAAACTGCCGAGATTTACGACTAGCGCATGAGCATCCTTTTCACCGAAGGCTTGGCGTGCTGCCGTTTCAAGATCTTTGATCTGGCTGGCGGTGAAGGGGTTGTCATGCGCATTTGGCGCAAAAGTGGACTCTCTGGTTGCTAACATTGTTCCCATGTTCAGCACTTTAACTTGGGCGGCTGATAACTTCGGGTGTTGTGCACCTGTCCTGATCGCCGCTGTCCCATTTCCAAGGTTTCGAGACGGGTCCGAAGCCGGCGACGACCGCTCCAGCGGGATCTTCGTTTCTGCTGGTCAGCGCCTTCCGGTGGATTCCCGAAAGTCCGTCCCAAAACGCCTGTCTGGTTACCGTGTTGGGCGGCGACTTATGGGACAATGAGGGTATGCCGTCCCGCCCGCGTCGACCCGTCGCGAAGGAGCCGCAGCAGCCTGCGCACGCGGGGCTGGGGTACGCGCGGGTGAGCACGGGGCATCAGGTGTTGGATCAGCAGCTCGATGCGCTGGCGGCGGCCGGCGTTTCGGGTCGGGTGTTCACCGACACGATGTCCGGGACGCGGGATGACCGACCGGGTTTGGCTGAGCTGATGGCGTATGCCCGGGCCGGGGACACGGTGACGGTGGTGGCGCTGGATCGTTTGGGCCGCAGTCTGTCGGGGATCGTGCAGACAGTGAAAACTTTGGGGGAGCGGGGCATTGTGTTGCGGTCGCTGCGGGAGGGGGTCGACACGTCGACCTCGACCGGTCGGATGGTGTTGGGCATCTTCGCCAGCTTGGCAGATTACGAAAGGACGTTGATCGCGGAGCGGGCGGCCGCGGCGCGGGAGGCGGCGCGGATCCGCGGCCGGCAGGCCGGCCGCCCGCCGGCGTTGACGGCGGAGCAGGTGGCGATGACGGTGCGGATGCGGTCGGCGGGGGAGTCGGTCGCCGACATCGGCCGCACCTTCGGCGTCGGCCGGTCGACGTTGTACCGGCTGTGGTCGAACACCGGTGAGCTGCCGGATGTAGCGGCGATCAGCCCGGACCGCGGAGCCCGCCGGTGAACGGCCGCCGACCATTCCGGGCGGTGGTGGCCGCCGCCGCGGCGTTGTTGTTGGCGGGTTGCCAGCTATCTGGAGACACCTTGCCGCCGCCCCCGGTCAACCAGCCCACGGCGGCCGGCGCACAGGCGGGCGGTGCTGCCGGTGGTGGGTTGCTCCATGCCGGGCGTGGGTGGACCGCCACCGGGATTGTGGGGGTGTTCCCGCCGGCGGGGAGCTGTCATCTGCGGTTCACTGCGGCCGGGGAGCCGCTGCCGGATCCGCGGTGCACACCCGGCGCTGCGGACCAGGCCGTGACGCAGCAGAACCTGCACGCCTGTTGACCGTCACGGTGTATGACGATGAAATCGCCGCTCTCGCTGCCGACGATGCCGACTTGCCAGCAGGCAGGCTGACGGTGTCGGCGCCCCGGATCCAGGGTTTTCGCGCGTGGTCAGCGCGGCGATGGACTCCTCCAACTCGGCTACCTTTTGTGACGGGTGCGATCAGTTGACCGCCGGCAGAGAGGCCTGCGCAGGCCAACGAGATCGGGCGCAGTCGTCCCGTAGGTGGTACCACTGCGGGAATTTTCACCGGACGGGTGTTACGGGACGGTTCGGCAACATGCACCCCGGCCACCTGCAGCGTTCCCGTAAGACGTTGGGCTTACGGAACGGAACGGCGCGACCGCCGAGCGTCGATGTCATGGACGCCCTGAGCCGATGCCATACGCCAGGAGGTGGTCATTAGCGACTGGCCTAGTGAAACCATCGACAACGACGCTGGATGCCTGGCAAGTAGATGTTCTATGTTGATTTGGTGGTTACTCGCGAGCAAAAACGAAGTCTGATGACCCTGTGCGTCCCAACCGCGCTTGTGATGGCGCTCGGTGTCTTGACCATCTCCAAGAGCTTCGATGGTGGACAAGTGTTCTACGGCGTAGTCGGGCTGATGTTCCTCGCTGGCGCGTTCTTCGCTGTATTTGAAATCGGTCGGCGGGTAGGCCGGATGCTTTGACCCAGCGTCGTATGCCAGCCACCGAGCAGCAGCACTCAGGCTGGTGCCACGCATCCGTAGGACGTTCCTTCTGCGGTGACCGAGGCCATGGTGCCCAATCAGCCAACTAATCCCGCAGGGGTCAGGAAGTAATCAGTCCTCATCGCTGCTGCCCGCGGAGTTTGCGTCGGTAGCTGAGCTCAATGCTGACGCCCAAGATGACCAAAAACACCAGCGCAAGCCCAAAGAGAACAACAGCAAGGGGTTTATGGCTGGTGGTCAGTAGTCCGCCGACGCACGAGACGACCGCCCCCAAGATACCGACCATCCAAGGTCGGGCTCTGAGGTATTTCACTGATCGTCCATCGACTCAGGATACCCGCCCGCGTGGCTAGGCTTGGGTGAAGGCCTCGGCTGTCGCCGGCGAGGGAGGTATTACCCCGACGGCTTCGGCTTCATCAGGGGGCTCGACGTAGTCGCCGGAGACGAGTCTCGATCTGGGCCAGACGGTCGTGGCGGTCAGAGCTTCGGAACGCGGCTCCCGGGGGCCGTAGGACGATCGTCTACTGAGACTGGCTCCGTGGCGGCGCCGACCAGGTGTAGGTGCAGTCTGGCTCGCGTTCTTCGTTGCCGCTGCCGTCGCTCTGGCTCGTCAGGACGAAGCCGGTCGCTTCGTAGAACTGCCGAGCACGCTCGTTGCGGGTGAATACATGCAACGCCAGGTGCCCTTCGCTGGCCTGCTGAGCGTCGTTGAGTAATCGGCGTCCGACCCCACGTCCCTGGTCCTCGGGCTCGACCCAGAGCTGTTCGAGCCAGTCACCGTTGACGGCCGTGAAGCCCAGGAGACGGCTCCCCGCGGCCGCGACGCGGACGTGTTGTTCGCCGAGAACGACGTGCTCCATCCACCAGCGGGTGGAGAGCCCGTCGTGCGGACTTCGTAGCCACGGCATTGCATCGGCCCTCGTTCGTAGCAGCAGGGCGGTCAGTTGATCCGCGTCATTCCGGACCCCATCGCGCAGCATGAAGAAGTAGCCGGCCATGACATGCACGGTAGGACGTGAGGCCACAACCGCGTCAGGAAACACGGTGCTCACGTGTCGATAGCCGATCGATGTGCGGGACATCAACGACGGACGTCGTCGGGGTGATCTACCGAGGTTGGGCTACGCCGAATCCCCGGTTTCTGGCTGCCCCGATCAATTGCCGGTCGGCACTTGCCACAACAGTGGCCCGCACCGCCACCGCAGCCGCCAAATGCACGGCGTCGTAACCACGGAGCCCGTCGAGTTCGGCTATGTCTCCGGCCGCCCTCACCAGCGCTGTATCCACCGCGACGACGTTGATCTGTTCCCAGAGCGCCTCGAACTGCTCCTTGGCAATTCGCATGTCGGCATCGTCAAGACGCCCACCGCGCCGGGCGGCGGCCAGAGCTGCCCGCGTTTCGACGTAGCCGACTGCCGCGCACACAAGATGATCTGCCTCGAGCCAGATCCGTTCCGCTTCTGCTCGGTATTCCTCGTCGTCGACGAGAAGTTTGACCAGCATCGACGTGTCGAAGTACGCGATCACCCGCGCTGCGCAGCGACATCGTCGTCCAGAGAACTGGTGCCTACCAGCTTGATCCGCTCAGTGGGGAGCCCTCGTTTTGCTGACAGTGGCGGTTGCACGATGCCGGCTTCCACCAGAGCAGCCATCCGATCGATGTCCGCAGACACAGGACCCAACCTCGCGATCGGCCGTCCATGTTCGGTCACCACGATCTCCTGCCCGCTCTTGACCAGGTCGAGGTAGGCACTGAGACGATTCTTCAGGTCACGCACGCCAACCGGGGCCGACCCACTAGATGTAGCTACTTTCATATGGCCAGTGTAGCCACAAGTAGGACCAGGGTGCTGGTTCGACCCGCTAGAGGATCCGTGACCGGTCACCGATCGTCTTTCGGGCCGCCGGGGGGGGAATTTGCAGCGGCCCTGTCGGTGGCTGGTGGCCGGTCCGGCCGGGAAGTTTCCCGCCGTCATTACTGTGTCGTCCCGCCTGTTGGCGGACATGCCGCACGTTGAGCTGTCAGCCATTCCCGGGCGTGAACTGCAGACCGACGGCAGCGGGGCGGCCAGGGCTCGGGTTCTCGACCGTTGGGCTGTCGTAGAACTGCCCCCAGATAAGAAGCCTGGTGCCGGCCCAGACACCTTGCGGGTTGTCATCCGAGGTCAGCGGTGGTGCAGATAGCGGGGTCCACGAGTTTCGGGCGGGGTCCCAGGCTGCAGCTCGACCGGGATGTGCATGGTGTCCGTCGGGTGAGGTGGTGGCCAACAGGTCGAGGGCGACCAACGCACCTCCGGTCCACACATTTTGTGGGTCAAGGTCATCGAGGGGACCATGGGAAATCGTTGATTCCTGGGCGGTCGCTGGGTTGAAGCGTTGGCCCGTGAGGTTGATCTGCGGTGGGCCCGCGTTGAATCCGCGCCAGGCTGGGGTTGCACCCTGGATAAAGTCCTCACCGGTCCAGATGGGACTGGCGATGCCGCTGTTGCCGGCCCGGTCGAGGTGGATCGGCTTCCAGGTGTGCACGGAAGAGTCCATCGAGAATGTGTCCGTGCCGCTGTAGCCGACGCCGTTGGCGTTGTAGTTCCACTGCGACCACAGGTAGAGGTGTCCGCCGCCCGCAGCGAGTTGAAGCTCAGCGGCCGGGTGGTGTTGCGGCAATACAAGGTCCGGATCGCTGCTCCATGAATTGGTGTCCGGGTCGTAGGAAGCGGTCGTCACCGGGGATTCCGTGGCATGGCTCGCTTCGGTGGCCACCGCCACCACGACCACGTTGGTCCCGGTCCACACGGTCTGCACCTGCTCGTTGTCGCTGGTGATCTTGATCGGGCTGGGTGGCAACAGTCGCCATGTGTTGGTACCCGGTGTGTAGGTGGCGCCGTCCACCGACTTGGGCCCGGCGGCCCCGCGGTAGCCGCCCCAGATGAACCAGGTGGAGCCGGTCCAGACGCTGCTCATGTCGCTACGAGCTTCAAGCGGCGAGCGGGGCAGGACCCGCCAGCGACTCGTCTGGGGGTTGTAGGCAGCGCCGTCGGTGGTGAGCCTTTGATCCGGCCGGCTTCCGCCCCAGATCAACATTTCTTCGCCGATCCAGGTGATCGCAGCGCCGCTACGACCGCCGATTGGTGCCGCAGGCAATCGAGTCCACCGCCCAGCCGCAAGCTGCCGCGCCGTCGCCGCGTAGGCGGCTATTTGCGATGCGCCCGGCGTTGACAGCGTCTGATGGACAACGGTCCCGGGTGCCGGCTGCGAAGTCGCAGGCTGGTCCACGGCGGCCTGCCGCGGATCTGAGCGGAGCGAATGAGTCGGGATCGCTGCGCTGGAAGGAACGCGGTCGGCTGAGGTCGAGCAGCCCGTCATTGCGGCGACCAAAAGCAGCGCTGCGATCGCGGTACCGGCCCTTCTCCTGCCGCGCGTCGCGGTCGTCAGTCCTCGTGTGACGATGTCAGCTCCATTCCCGCGGTCAACACTGAACCTAGACGTGCCCGCGTAAGACCACGTCAAAAATGCGCGGGTCAGGACTGCGACGGCTCCCATGCAGACAGGACGGCATGCAGCCCTTCGCGCGTTGCACCGGAACACACAAGAGCTCATCCGCACACCCGCCAGGCCAAGAGACCGCAGGTCACGAAAATGACCCATGACACCTCGTCCTACCCCGCAAGGAGATCGGTGACCGTTCGGGGATCCCCGATCGGGACGGAACGATCTTGATCGCCAGCAGCCGAATCGTCGCCGTAGGAGGTTCCGCAATCGGGACGATGACGATCTTGGTCGTGACCACGGGCGGCGAGGTCAGATCGTCACCGCAGAACGTTCCGCTTACGGACGCGAGGTATGACCGCCATTGGAGAGGGCCACAGCTGACTGCTGTGCGCCGGGCCAGGTCCGCCGACGACCGGCGTGACACGATGCTTGGTGTGAAGGAGCTCGACGGTCGC
>JAABUO010005216.1_pt1 | contig 15180 bp, 12 predicted proteins | sample 5559291 | NCBI WGS metagenome assembly JAABUO01 (sample SAMN10711878, study PRJNA513372) | rock metagenome | isolation source: Antarctica rocks | place: Antarctica: Victoria Land, Finger Mt sud
TGGGTTTAGCAAAGACGAAGAAGAATTAATGTTTAAACCGTTTTCACAAGTCGACTCCTCTAGTACACGGAAACATGGAGGAAGCGGACTTGGTCTTGTTATCTCTCGTCAATTAGTAGAATTACACGGAGGCCAAATCTCCTGCAGGAGTGAGAAAGGGACAGGATCTACCTTCAAATTTACTGCTCGGTTTGGAGTTTCGCCAACAGACAGGACTAGAAAGCTTTCTTCGAGTACGGATCCAGGGGTTTCTACTGACTTTCAAAAGCTCTATTCTCCAACTGTCCCCCTTTCAAAAGGTCATAGTTTTAAGACGTTCGAAACAGGCAGTGGTTGGCCCGCGTCACTTTGCGATACTTCCTATCCGGATCCTTCTGCGATGAATTTTAGATTGCCTGCAGAGATTGAGCAGCGTATACAGAACTACAATAATCAGTCACAATCTAATTTCAAAACAGGAAATGGCATTGCCCGGCCAGTACTTTCAACACACAATTCTACAGGATCCGTGTCTGGATCGGTAGCCACCCGTACTTATACAATTCTTATTGTGTCGCAAATGCATTTCGGTCGAATAGCAATTCAGCACCATATCAATCTGATACTGCCTAAATCGGCGACAAACAAGATTGTTGTTGCCGAAAGCATTGAGTCTGCAAGCATTCAGCTTGATGTCACTGATTTTACGCACGTCGTTGTTAATTTCCACGAAGACGACAAAGTGGTGAGACTCCTTTCAAAAATAAAATCGGCGCGACGACAATGTAGTACAACGGTCTTAGTGCTTGCGACTCCAGTACAGAGATCTGCTATATGTTCGACGGCTGATTATAATACCTTTGAGGACTTGGATCTAAAGTACGTTTTCAAGCCATTGAAGCCGTCAAGATTTAGTGCTGCATTCGACCCTGGGAGGGAAAGCAGAGAAAGTACAGATCTACGACGTAAGAGCGCTCAATTGCAAGTCGACCAGCAAAAATTTGTCTTTAACGAGAGCCGAAGAGATCTCGGAGGACGAGGTCTAAGAGTCTTACTTGTGGAGGATAATGCTGTGAATCAGAAGGTAAGTGGACATTTCCCACTTACGCTCATCATTTAGGTATTATTCCGCTTTCTCACAAAGGTGGGTCTGACGGTCGACCTGGCATTCGACGGAGAAGAATGTGTACGCAAGGTCTTCAAGAGTTCACCTGGTTTTTACGACATTGTCATTTGCGACCTTCATATGCCAATCAAAGATGGATATCAAGCCTGTGCTGAGATACGCGAATGGGAACGAGAAAATACCGTGCCACGAGCTCCGATTATCGCTCTTAGTGCAAACGTCATGAGCGATGTAGCTGAACGGTGCAAAACTGCAGGTTTCTCTCAATATATATCGAAACCTGTGAATTTTGGTGACCTCAAAAATACCATACTAGACCTGTTGGCAAACACGGATAATTAAGACATACTTCTTGGTTTGAGTCGAAACGCAGACCAAGCGGGCACAGCGGGAAGTAACATGAGTAGCGGTGGCATTAGTATGTGGTTGAATGTACAATAATTATTATGTGATGTGATCACTCCTTGGTCCGCAGCAAGAACAACTCCATGAGTCCAAGGCACATGGTCACAAAGCTCGCCATGCCGACTGGGGCAACTCCAAAAACGGCAACTTCATACAAATTTAGCTGGCGGTGGTCAGAGCGAAGATTCGAGGTGACCCAATTTTCAATTGTATATGCAATCGTAAGTATGCAGGATATCCCAATCCAAACTGGGAGCAACAGCATGTCATTTTTCATTGTCAGAGATATTGCCACTGAAGACAGATAGTTATTCAGAATGTTGAAAGAAAGTAGACGTATCATGCATCCCGCTTTCGAGTATCGTGCGAGCCATCGACTCATAAGCCCATCAATAACTCTCAGGGAAAGGAAGGCAGAAATTCCTGCATACACAGCTGACATAAACATCTCCCACGTAAAGTTCCCTTTCGTATTATCATTTGTAATTGCCCGATAGAGGAAAATCAGGACCCATGACCCATCATACCATATAGCCAGTCCACGTGCGCATTGCAGAAAGACGGAAAAGGTGGGCCGCAGTGACCTCTCCGGATGCGGTTGCGCCAGAATCTCGAAAATGGAAAACGGAGCTGGGTTTTGTGGAGGAAATTCTGGGGTCGTGTACTACCGTATGCCGTGCGAGTGAGAATTGTATCCCATGACAGACTCAGGAGACTACGGTAAGCGGCTTCTTCACGCTTGCAACCTCTGAATGAACGAGCTATCGGGGTACTTGCCAGGTGGCTTCTCTTCCACCAAGAGAACCGAGAAGAAAAGAAAAAGTAACTACGAAGCTCCTCTCAGAGGCAAGCGTGGAGAGGGAACGAAAATGGCCCTCTCTCAAAGAAAAGTCACGACAGCGGATGATGGAGAGAAGTGCGGTGACGAGGGATATTTCCTTCCTTCCTTCCTTGAGAAAGACCCTTGGCAAGGACTAAAATAGTGGACACTCAATCATCAATACTTCTAGCTTCGTGCGCTTCTTTCGCCATATTATACTCAATTGGCCAACGATCCGCAGCCTGCTGTTTGACGTAATTGAGCCGTTTCTGAGTCTTTTCCAGCTCCGCCTTCACTGTTCTGGCTTCTCTTATTCCTTGCTGAAAGGCTGCTTTTGCGTGTCGTAAAGTCGAGCTTACTTCTTCCTGTAATACTATCATATCTCTATTTGTCGCATTGACCATTCCACTTGTCTGCGCCTGCTGTGCAATAGCTCGGTCAAGATGGCTCGGATCATAACTATCGAGCAATTGTGCCACTAGAGACAAGCTTAAGTCATCCTCGTGATTACTTTCCTCGCCGCTACCAGCGTAGCTGGAAGAGGAGGAGGTTGAGGCTGACTTTGAACTCGCGTATGACTTCGTTTGGAGTGCAGCCATATCGCAGCCACCAACAACTCACTCATTTGTTCGTCAACACGATGTTGAAAGCCAAATACGGCAAATCTCTACGGGATGTGACCGCTTCTGCAATTGAAATCATCATGGAATCACGAGGTGATGACAGTGGTGGTTATAAGTCTGAACACGCACAACTTCGAAAGGCAGTGTTTCACAAAGACATCAAATTGTTTATTGATATCGCAGAAAATTGCCACGAGAAGCTACATACAGATCGCAAAGACCAAAGCCTCTCCTATTGGTCAAGTTACTATTTGGATGCGAACATAATCCTGGCTTGCCTGTATTGCGAAATTTGCAGATTCGAAGAAGCAATCGAATCGCTTGATCGCGGTCTAATCGTAACTTCCGGCCAAGGTCGTGCGGGGTTGATAGAGAACATATTTCAAGCCATCACGCCAATGCTTCCAACGACCGAATGCAGTAATGATTTCGATACAAACCGGGTTGCAATGGACTTAATATACCCCGTTGGTCGTTTTGCGACCTTAGACGCCTTCGACTTTAGTGAACAGATATCCGACAGGCCGCATCCAATTGTCATCTCCTCTGCAATTGCGCATTGGCCAGCCTTGCAGAGATGGACTCCATCATATCTAATGTCAAAGTCGCTTGGCGGTCGTCGTCTCGTTCCAATCGAAGTGGGCGAGTCTTATATCCACGACGATTGGGCACCACAATTCATCTCTATCAAGAAGTTTCTGAGTGATTACATTTTCTCCCCAACGCCGAGAGCAAAGATCGGTTATCTTGCACAATTCAACTTGCTCGAGCATATTCGCAGTCTTCAAACGGATATTATTGTACCAGATTATTGTTATGTTGACATTCCAGGCCATGAGAGTCTCGCTAAAATTTGGACTAATGCTTGGCTTGGTCCAGCAGGTACTGTATCACCCATTCACCGTGACCCGTATCATAACATTCTTGCTCAAGTCATCGGCTACAAATATGTCCGTACATACTCCCCCAATCAAGAAAGCAAGCTCTATCCTCCAAAACCAAAAGATGGACTTAACATGAACAATACCAGTGCAGTGAATGTTGGTACGCCTGATGAAGAAAATTATCCATTATTTAATAGTGCTCGCTATTCCGAGGCACTTCTCAGCCCTGGAGACGTGATATATATTCCGAAAGGGTGGTGGCATTACGTGAAATCCTTAAGCGTTTCTTGGAGTGTATCGTTCTGGTTTTGACTAGAATTTTAATCACTATTATTAATTAGAGCAAAAAGCGTGGCTTACATCTTGATGGCCGAGTAAATCTTGTGAATAAAGAAATAAGTGCTGAAAAAGGCGATAGTTCCTGTTAATAAAGAAAATAGAATTGTGATCAACAGGGAGTATCCAAGATATAAAACGTTGGAGGTGAAGCCTCCTAAAGACAGCTTTGACACCCAGAAAAGTAAGGAATGCAGGAAGACGTAGACTGCTGGTGCTCCTCCAATGAGAAAAGAGCGCCACCACCTAGGAAATTAGCCTGCATTTTGCACACCCTACCAGTGATATGATTCGGCGCACAAAAGAAAGTACACCATTAAAATCGTGACAGTGGAGCATGTTATGATCATGATTCCAAAACATATAAAAAGAAATCCTATCGCGTAATAGAGTTTGTGAAACCAAAGTGAGTTGAGGATAAAATACAACTCAACGAAAATTGCTCCAAACGGAAGTACTCCAGCCAGCAGCATAGATGGTATTGTCTTGAGATAAAATTTCTGCTGAGGTATTTGTCGCGGAATTTGGTTCGTTCGTACGGGGGCTTCGACGGCATCTGATCGGTACCCAAAAAAGGAACCACCCAGAGACAAGGGTACGCTTACGACAAACCATATCGCAATTAGCGCAATCATCGTCCCCAGCGGCACTGCACCTGAACCTCCAGCCCCTATTAAGAAGAAATTGAGGAAGAAAAATATAGCGAATACACATCCAGGTACAAGAATTGGCGTGAGAGCAATATTTCGCTTACAAGAGTCTCCGTGGAGGCTCTTGTAAACCCTTGCAGACACATAACCACCAGCAGACCCACAGAGCGTATACAAAAGAATTACAGCTGTTCCAAGAGAACCGCGATTTGAAGGCGAGAGGAGGCCGAGCAATGCAAAGGCGATCGTAAGTGCAGTCATCAAAAATAGCTGAGAGCCACTTCCGAGTAGGATGGACAAAATGAGTGAATGTTTAGGGGTTCGGAACACATCCCCATGAACAAGTTTCCAGCCCGAATCCTCCAGAACATCTTCATCAACATCAAGCTGATTATACCTCGCAATGTCTCTCCTTAGCGCTCGCAAGAGAATTGTTGCAACCATCCCTGTAAGAAATGTGACTATGACTGATGCATTAATCAATGAGAACCAATGTATTCGAGGATCGAAGATGTGAAGGTACTTGTCCCATCGGGTAGCCCACACTGTGTCGGAGTATACCCACGTAATGCTATACGTGAAATCCACTGTACTTTCTTTCGTTTCATCTAAGTATACAGGCCCTGTGGGCTCACATGTTGGTGCACCCTCGCTGCTAAGTCCGCCGGCGCGGGAGTCAGGTTGTACTATAACACCTACTACGCGATAACGTCCACTCGCGATTTGATGAATTCCGATTATGATATCGTAATGGTTGTTAATAAACACCTGCTCTTCTCTTTGGAATCCAAGCTCAAATCCTACGCTGTAGAATTCCGTGTTGGTCCTCGTATCAAGTTTCACCATAGCAGCAGGAAGACCATCGATAAGCCAGTTGTAGCCATAATTCTGTCTAATCCTTTCATTCACGAATACCGCGTCGGTTGCAGGAAATGTGGACGTGCATAGATGCTTACAACTCTCGTTGGCCAGCATTGTTATCTCAAAACCAGAAGTAGAAATCCTATCACCGAAAAGTATAGACCCTAGTGACTCAGGAACTTTCTGAGCCCCTCCAGCAGGCTCACAGAAGTGGAAAGCGGGGTGGTAATAATCGTAAGAAATGACGCTCTTCAACTGTGGTTCTTCAGCAGAGGTAAGCGGACTGAGGGAATTCACCAGGAGCGGAATCGCATCCCCCTCCAGATAGTCTGTGGGCGCTACTCCTGGGAGATAGAACGCGTGCACGCTGGAAACCAAAAGCACAATGCTTTGCACAAATACGCAACTTCCCTTCATTCTAAGTCGTCGTGCACTTCTAAATTCTCTACATCAGAAAATAGCAACAAGCTAGGGGTAAAATAGCCAAATGTTATATCACCAGATGAGAACGAGATAAAGGCCTTTCTCAGGCCGAGAAGCCGAATGACGAATGTGATTGACGAGTTTTTCTATTGTGTCACGAAAGCTCGCGAGGAAAAAGATGGACATCTACTCGCCAACCTACTTGTCTTTGCGCAGCACGATGAAGCAACACTACGGCTTAGAGATGAGCTAGCTCTATTTGAGGATCTGAACCTTTCTGGAGAATGTAACAAGCGATTTGTCTCATGGAAAGGATTTTCTCTGCTCATCTCATCCTATTTGGAATTCTTAAGGGATGTGGATTTTGGAGATATACGGCAAGCCTTTGATCTGATCGTAAAGATCGTGAATCAAATGGCGTCAGCTTTCTCGCACGTGGAAGCCGCTTGGCTTATCCCGGCTGTCAAAAAATTGTCAGCGATCGGTGTGAATCTTGCTTTCCTATGTGATAAGTCCTCAAATGATCCAAAATCGGAGTCCGTTAATTCGATGTCAAGGGTTGTATTTCGAATTTTCAACAATGTACTCAGTGATAGACAAAGCCTCTCACTTTCGAAGAAAGGAGCTGTATTTCACATAGCCAATTTGTTGTTCCGAATGTATTTTGCACTCGGCCAGGTTCGATTATGCCAGACACTTCACTCGAACATAGCATCGGCTGATGTTGAGTTCAGTTCTTTCAGTCGAGCAGATAGAGTCACATATCGGTATTATTTGGGGCGACACTATTTGTTTCAAAACCAATTTCACCGTTCGCGAAAACATCTATATTATGCTTTCAACAATTGTCTATCGCAAACGAGAAACAAACGCTTAATATTTATATATCTTGCTACCTGCTCCATAATTCTAGGCATTTTCCCATCACTCGAATCATTACGAGATTTTGATGTTACTCCAATCTTTCTCCCGATAATGCAGTCAATCAAGTTCGGAGACCATTCACGATTAGAGACTCATTTAAATGCAAAAGAAACTTTCAATTGGTTCATTAGACATGGTGTCTACCTGACTTTCAAGAATCGTAGTCAACTACTTATCTCCCGCAGCCTTTTTCGGCGAACATTCCTTTTGACATACAATTCTACTTCGAAAACCACTTTTGTGGCGTGCTCTGACCTCCTTAAGGCCTATCAATGGAACAACCAAAATAATACAATCACGCTTGATGATGTTGAGTGTATCTGTGTTGCACTTATTGATCAAGCTCTTGTGGAAGGGTACATCATGCATTCCAGGCGATATCTTGTTCTCAAAAGGGCTACTAATCATGGTTTCAGGCCGATCTCCAGCGTGCTGCCTGACGGCTCAGGTCATGATTATGACGATGAAGACGACAAAGGGTCTTACCCGGACTGATCCAAGCATAAATGTACATATTCTTTTATTGGATAACTGATTCAGTCTAGCAATTTGTGCATAGCGCTGTGAGCTAGCTCAACCCCTAGAAAGGTTGCTGCATTAGCTGGTACAGCCCTGGCGAGAGCAGGTCCAATGCCCGGAAAGAAGGATTTGATTCCATTGCGTGCATACAAGGTCCGTATTACGCTTGGAAGAGTAATGTTACCAGCTTCTGCCTGTAATGTCGACTTCACGGTGTCCACAGGATATATCGACACCCACATCGCGACACCAGCTGCACCTCCAGCAGTCAATATCGCTGGTAACGAAAGCTCGGTTGAGTTCTCTGGTGTTAATTTTTTTTTCAGAATTTCATATGTCGCGAAGTAGGCGGCTGAGCCCGGTCCGTCTCTGGCCAGGGTCGCGAAACTGCCCCGGAAGACAGATCGAACGCCTCCCTCTTTGTAAAGTTGCTTCACGACATCAAATCCATTTTTGTATCGCTGTTCTTTCGCTTGCCCTTGAATTTGAAGTAGAACCTTCACTCTTTCGAATGGCGCCGTGACTAATGTCATGGGAATTGCGCTGAAAAATCCAGCTGCAGATGTTCTCCCAATCGAAAGGGTCTCTTCCTGTTGCATACCATATGTCTTCCGAACAAGAGACTTGCCGAGGTCGTATCCCCAGAAACTTATCATGAACATAGGGGTGACGCCAGTCAAGGGAGCAGTGACGCCCACATAGAGTCCGCGAAGTCCATTTTTAGCAACAATCTTCTTTACGACATCTATCGCGTTACTGTGTATGCCAGGCTGAGAGGTCTGCAGTCGAACCTTGACAAGGTCAAATGGATGCCCGACAATGACTGCAAATATGCCGCCTACACCTCCAGCAGCGAGACTCCTCCATTGCGAGGAAACAGCCTTCGCGGTGTCCCCTACCTCCTCCTGCACTCGCTCCTTTATTTTGTTGATTTTAGGGCTCTGATCTTGTGACATGTGGTTGACCGTGAGCGCACTCCAAATTCCATAAAGTGGCATGCTCACGACTCGGAGAACTAGACCGCTATCGTATCTTCTTACAATCACTCAGAGGTACTCACTTGCCACTATGACGAGAAGGAAATCGACATATGCCGAAGATATGTCTAAGGGTCGAATGTTGCGGTTTCAGGATTCACTACCACGGCTCCCTGTACCGCAATTGAATGAAACTATGGAACGCTATCTCAAGTCACTTAAAGCTCTTCTAAGTGCTGATGAATTCCAATTTAGTAAGAGCGCTGTTGAGGTATTTATACAGCCGGGAGGAATCGGTGAAAATCTTCAGGCTCAACTTGAGATAATGGCATCGGACCCTGCTACTCCCAACTGGCTTCACACCTGGTGGAATGAGACTGCTTATTTGGCTCCCCGAATTCCTGTGGTTCCCTATGTGAGTTACTTTTATTCATACCGAGACGACAGACGGAGGAAACGTGCAGTACATAGGGCTGCTGCAATTGCGTCACAGGCTCTACACTTCCAACACCTGGTAGAAAGTAAAGAACTTGAGCCCGAGTACATGCGAGGGGAACCGATCTCCATGGACTCTTACGTCTACATGTTCCATGGGTGCAGGATCCCTTCGAGTGGAATAGACCAGACCGTCACATACAAACCAGCCAAATACCGTCACTTTGTAGTGTGCCGTAAAGGCCGCTTTTTTAAAGTACCTTACGCAAAGGATGGGCTCGCTCTCTCGGTTTCAGAGATTGAGGCGCAACTGAAACAAGTTTATGAGGTTGTAGCAGATACCCACGGAATAGGTTTAGGGGCCCTAACTTCTGCTAACAGGGACTTATGGGCCAGAGCCCGTAGTAAGTTGCTTGGATTGTCAAAGCGAAACTCTGTTTCCCTCGAGACAATCCAGTCAGCAGCATTTACACTATGCCTGGACGATGCAGCTCCAATAACATTGGAGGAAAGAGCACATCAATATTGGCATGGGGATGGCCAGAATCGATGGTTTGATAAGCCGTTGAATTTCATCATAAATGACAATGGCGCTGCTGGCTTCCTTGGGGAACATTCCATGATGGATGGTATGCTGACGCACCGCCTCAATCATACGATCTGTAGCGAATTAGCTAAACCGAAATCGGATATGTCAAGCGAGACCGTACATGTGGGTTTGCCATACCCTAGTGAGGTCCTCTTTGATGTCGATGATGAGCTTGCAGCGATGATCAGACAGGCCAAAGAGGCATTCCATGATATCATTGAGCAGCACGAGCTTCGTGTGCAGCCGTACCAAGCCTATGGAAAAGGCTTAATTAAGCAATTCAAGGCTTCTCCAGATGCTTTCGTTCAACTAATTATCCAGCTTGCTTATTACAAGATGTTTGGTATCAATCGACCAACTTATGAATCAGCCGCCACGCGTAAATTTCAAAAGGGCCGGACCGAAGCCTGTCGTTCCGTGTCCGAGGAAAGTGTGAAATTCTGTCAAGTCATGGAGGACCCTTCCAAATCAAAGCAAGAATGCATTACCTCTGCTAAAGCGGCGTTGAAGGGACATGTTCAATACATTAGCGATGCATCCAATGGACACGGGGTTGACAGACATCTCTTTGCTCTGAAAAAGCTACTGGGTTCTGCAGAACTACCTCCAATTTTCTCTGATCCTGCGTACACCTATTCCAGTACGTGGTTCCTTTCGACTAGCCAGCTCAGCAGTGGACACTTCAACGGTTATGGTTGGTCACAGGTTGTGGATGCAGGATTTGGAATTGCGTATATGGTAAGATGTCTTGCTTCCATGTCTAATGCCTTTTTAGATCAACGAAAATGATCTACAATTCAATATTGTCTCGAAAAGGCAAGGTTGTGATCATATGTGGTATTACCTGAAGGAGGCAGCGGATGATATGAGAAACTTGTTTTCTTCGGAGTTAGAATATAAGGCGCATTTATAGCCTCGAATTTACATTATTTTGGCCCTTCTATAAAGTGTGTCATGTATATAACCTGGCCGAGTAAAACTCCGTCTACTCCACATATTACAATAATAATTTGCGAATTTGATGAATAATCCGGGACAGACCTGGGCCACGTTGCTGACAAACGATAACTATTTGCGTGGAGTGATTACGCTGAACTACTCTCTACAGAGGGTAAATAGTAAATTCAGTCTTTTGGTGTTAATTGCTGAAGCTGTCTCTTCGGATGCAATTACTGAGCTTGAAAAGGCGAAGATAAAAACTCGGAATGTCGCATTTATTCGCCCAAAGCACCATAAAGGCTACGATATAGACACTCGTTTCAATGAGTGTTGGACTCATTTGACCGCTTTCTCTTTGTTCGAATATGAAAGAGTTGTTCTGCTGGATGCTGATATGGTCGTACTCCAAAATCCGGACGAGATCTTTGATATCGACATGCAGAGGGGCCAACTGGCGGCTGCGCATGCCTGCGTGTGCAATCCAATGCACATTGAACGCTACCCCAAAGACTGGATTCCTTCTAATTGCGCTTATACTCATCAGTCAAGCGACGATGCTGCTAAAATGGGAATGCCAAACACGATCGGCTTGCGTACTCTGAATGGAGGCATGCAAATGATTTGTCCAAAAGAAGAGGTGTTTCAAGATATACTCTCTATAGTACATAGTGAGGAAGCTGCCTCATATGCATTTGCTGAGCAGACCCTCCTATCGAAGTATTTTGACGGGAAATGGATACCCCTGAGCTACAAATACAACGCACTCAAGACTCTAAGATGGTGCCATACGGATGTCTGGAAAGATGAAGATGTGAAAATCGTGCATTATATCTTGACCCCAAAACCTTGGGATGATACTCGCGAGAGCAAAGAAGAGACTCATAGATGGTGGTGGAAAATTGAGGATGAGCGTCTCGCGCGGCTGGGAGGCAACTCGATCACCAAGACAGGCTGAAAATTGTTTTAGTTAGAAAATATTACCTCAAGCGTTGGCACTGGTCTGTTTACTTGAATCACGTGACTCTTATTCGATTCTCTACTGTCTGTCTACGCACGTTCCCAATTCACGCGTAAAGATACGATACACATAATGAAACCATCGTCAGCAAAGCCACCAGGGCCAAATAAATCCCTGACTGCAGAACTTGAAAGGCTGGAGCAATCGATCACTCTGACATTGCAAGAAATTGATCACAATTTCAGCAAGTGTCATCGCATCATTGTCGGGTCTATATTACCTGAGGTTGAGAGATATGCCTGTTCATCGAAAGACGTCTGGAAACGTTCCGTATTTTGGAAGCAGTTCTTCGAGACAAGCGCTAATGTTTCTTTATCCGGGTATGAGGAGCTAGCGAACCCGGAGGAGGACAATACATCAGCCTCGTACAGTCACATGAAAGACGAGAGCAAATTAATTCGAACTTTCACATCTTCATTCATTCTCAATGAGAGCTCTGAGGAGAACTACTCCCCAGCTAGGCAGCAGTCGACACCAATCGGAGTCCAGCGACACGGCTTGGAGAGAACGCGTGAGCATCCATGGGCGGATATCAATTCTCCATATGAACACTTCAAAGATGACTTTTCTGACTCTTTCTTGTCAAACAATAAGTCTTTATCAGCAAACGGTTCGAAACCCCTTTTTACTGAGCGGATCAGAGACTCACCGGTTGGGCTTGACCATAGTCCGGGGTTGGGGTTGATACAGCAAAGTGATCCTATACTGACAACGCGCACGCCTGTTCCGCCCGTTCCGCCCAAAGAGGAGGACAGAGTTTTGCTGCACAGGGTTCTCAACAATAAGTGGACAATTCAAGCTACACCGAAAGCAGGGAAAAGCAGGGTCAAGAAAGAATCTTGGAGTCGACAGCAACAGGACATTTCTATACCCTCATCGTCATCATTTGAACAGCCATCTCTTCAATCAAGGATATTTCATGATACTCAGATCACCGAAAAGGTTTCAAGGAGGTTAGAAAGACAATCTGGCTCTAATTCCGACTCTGATTCTGACACGACTAGCCTGCCAGTAGGCATGTCTCCCCCGGTTACGGTACAGTTTTCCTTACCAGAAATGAATATTATAAGAACGCCTGCTAGGCTGGTCGCTCGTGGGCTTGTCGATGACATTCTCAAAGAAGACATCACTTCTCCTGATGAGGAGATAAACACACCGCCTCTCCGACACGATCTTAGTGGCAATTTTTGACGTTGCACTCATTTGGGCGAAAGATAGTTAAGCCTTTCTCCGTCAGCAAATTGTCCACGAATGAAATATCAGCGTTACTGACTTTAGAGTGGCTGCTTCGTCCCAAAAATTTCGTGAGCGTACGTGATAAGAAACTCAATTGTATCGTTCATAGATGACATGTGCAGGATTTCTGAAGACTCCAAAGGGCTTCGCATCAGGGTGGGGGAAAAGACAACGGCAAGGTTTTTTGATGTCATAAGGTTTTCGGAGCTTCTGGACGCAACTCTGTATTATTAGTATATCGTCGTAAAACGCTCATACTCTTGTAAATGGAGCATTAAAAGCTTGAGGGAGTCACAGTGAGCATTAGGCAGACCCGCCAGAAGAGATTTAAACCGCTGCTGCCGTAGTTTGAGATTCGCGCAATCTGGTGTTAGCAATGGTCAAATTTACTACCACCTTGGAGTTGCAGAAAGTTCCCTGAATAATCGTACGGGATCAGCGGGGTTGGTAGGAGGCGAAGGTACTGTTTCATAACACTAGTGACAGTACTGATGTCGTCGAAAAGTTCGGAAGCATCCTCGGAAATTGTGCTACAGTGCTCAAAAATATTCCTCATTTTTCTAACGCTAGACGTTGCACCTGACTTCCTATAAACACCTTCAAAAACCATTCCTTAGTTAGTACCGCTTTCCTAAACCTACCTTTCTTGGCGACCGCCCCAACGCACTGAAGTAAGATAGATGGAATTGTACGACCCTCATATAAAACTCGTGCGCCAATATCTACACCAAATAACCCAGTGCAGACAACTTCAGGGACCATTGTATCGGATGTCACACCTTTGTAATTGGCCAGGTCAAGAATTCCGGTGTTTGAGGGGCTCGACCTTACCTTCGGTAGCTTACCAATTCGAAAGGATATCCCACCTTTATTCCCTTCGTTGTTTGGAGTGGTATCATGATGCTTTGAGGCGCTATACATTGAGGGATCCGAGACAGGGACTTGCTCTCCGGGAAATATTTTATTTAATCCTCTCCATGCCTCTCTGACGATTCGTTCTCCGGGCTTCCGCTTCGTTCTTGGTGCCTTTGCCTGAGTGACATACAAGCGCGACCCAGAGCGTGATGTTTCCACGTCATTCTTTGCTCCCATACTATCCGGGGCAAGAAGACATATGGTGCTTGTATTTGGCTTCAGAGCATCATTGTTCAAATTGGTATCCTCTTCACGGATAGGATGTGAGCCAATAAGCACAGGGCGGCCATGATCTAGATCGCTCTTAAATGTCACCTGATCAGCATGAATGTCAGATATACTGTGGTATTGATTAGTCATCATTTTGTTTTTTTGAGCTTTTAGGTTTTGTATTGCAGCCAACAGTTGCTCATGTTGAGCTTTGAGGCTTTTGACGTCATCAATGAGTTTTGTTTTATTTTCTATCAGCACGTCGATTTCGGAGAAGAGGTGGCTTGAAGGCTTCAGGTACTCCATTTTGGGTGGATTTGAGGTCGCACATTTTGAATCCTCGACCATACAGGGTGGTGATTGCATCTTTATCTTGTCTTGTGAGTAATTTTCATCGAGATGTTTCAGGACGCCTTCTGCATCGGCACTGTCCAGTAAGTCGTTCTCAAGCAAGCTAGTATCAGTCACCTCATGCCTTGAAGGGAGTTCGTGTCCACACTTCTCCTTCTTAAGCACGTTTGCGAAGTCACAGTCTAAAAACAGCGCTTCCGAGGCACTCATCATATCAGGGAGTAAATGTAACGATAGCGATCTTGAGCCAAACATATCCTCAAGTTCAGCTGCATCAGATTTAGTCGTAACATCGTCGGGTTCGGAAAGGCATTGTGCTATTGCTTTCTCGGCTTGAGGCTGCAAATCTGCATCTCTGTACTCTAATGGACTATGACTTCGTTTTGACAGCAATAGATTCGTGGTTTTCTTTGCAGATTCACGAAATGGGAGTACGGCAGACAGTGTGTCACTTCCACTCTCCTCAAGCACAATGGGAACTAATGCACCGCTTATTTCCGATGGATTAAGACTTCGTGGCACACTCACCTGCCAGTTTTGGTTGTTATAGTCCCTGTTTTCTTTCTCTGTATTATGGATTTGCGAGTCTGAATGAGAGGATTTGTATATTTTGATTGTGTCTCCCTTTACTTCAAAGGATAAAGGTGTTTCGATACTGTCAATTTTCGGGGTTTCTGGCAGGGATTTGTTCTTGCGTACGATCGTTCTTTCTGAAGGCTCTCTGATCTCCGCCTTTGACTCCTTTTTCCTACGCTTCATTCGCTCGTCGTGGCAGTCAATGCAATATATCCCTTGCATAGCTTTGGCAAAAACAGGGTCGACAATTCTTTGCTTGCACTGGCAACACCTGAAGCACTCAGAGTGGTACGAATCATCGCCTGTGTCAGCTTGGGTCATACACGTAGAGTACTAACCTGTCATTATCGCTGTGTCATCAATTCTCAGATTGCATATGCTGCA
>JAABUO010005218.1_pt1 | contig 15171 bp, 17 predicted proteins | sample 5559291 | NCBI WGS metagenome assembly JAABUO01 (sample SAMN10711878, study PRJNA513372) | rock metagenome | isolation source: Antarctica rocks | place: Antarctica: Victoria Land, Finger Mt sud
TGGCCCGGCGAGCATGGGGAGGACCCACCCTTTGACCCGGCCCCGCCGCCCCGGTGGGCCTCGCTCACGACGGGGCGATACCGGGGAACAGACACCCTGCCGCAGGCGCGCTTTCTTGCTTTCTTCCCTGCTGGCTTTCTTGCGTCAGCGATCGCGACCCCGCAGGGGCGTGCGCCGTTGTGGCGCGGAGTAGAAGGGAGTGTTCGAGAGAACGAGGCTTGCTGACAGAGCCTCTGTCCACCCGACTTACCGGTGCCGATGAGGCTGAAATCCCGAAAGGGGAACGGGACCATAGCATGTCGGGGAAGGACCCCAGACCGGGCGCCGCAGCCTGGCCGGGGGTGGATGGGCAAAGTGCGTACGGTGAAGGCTTGATTGCTTTAATCCCAGTTTCCGAGCGGCTAGAAGGGTAAGCAGTGGTGAACGCGGCTGACACACCATTCCACGCAGGACAGGAGGCCCTCGCCCGGGCCTGCTGTCGCCAGCATGTGCGGCGCAACCCCGATCAGGGGACCAAGGAAACGAACAGGGCACCTAACCGCACTGCAACTCCCCACACGCGTAACTATGGGATCGCCTACAGCAGGCCCTCTCCGGGACCTGTATGGCGACGGAGCCGTCATAGTACCCAAACGCCCGGGGTAATGTCCGGGACAGCCGCTTACGGGCGGACAGGCATGCGTATAAGGCTGGGCGACCAGACCGAAAGCGCCTCGGCCTGGGGGAAGGACGATGCCGCCAATAACGGCATGAGCAGCTCACGCGGACCCGGCCCTTGGATCGAGAGGTTCTGCTGATGCAGGCCGCCACCATCGAGAAAAGGATCGGGTCGCTGCCGGCCTTGCATGGAAGCGATCGGCGCGGCTGCGCAAGACCTCGGTCCTGTGCCATCCATGTCACGTCGTTCTGCACGCTGGCCGGCAGTCAGCGAGAGTGGAGAGCCGTGTGCATTGAAAGGTGCATGCACGGTTCGGAGGGGGGCGTAGGGATGTCCTCGTAAGGGGCAGCCCGCGCCTACCCAACGGAGACCCTGCTTGGGGGCTCCGTTCCGCCCGTTTGGGCGGAATAGAGCGCGGCCCCGCTTGGGGAGACGCCCAGACTTGCTGCTTTGGCGGCGGACCATGCTCTGGCCGAAACATTGTTTGTTATCAACGCATTATATGCTTGCACCCAAGATTCGGGGCGGCCTAGACTCGTTGCATCAACAGGAGCTGAGCCGTGAACATCGAGCTGTTGCCTGGACTGACCAACGTTGTGCGCTTCCCGATCGAGCTTCGTGCCGCACCGTCGATGGATGTGCTGTACGAGATCGAGCCGGACAGCCGCGAGGTGTCGCTGATCGCGGAGTCCTACATGTTGGAAATGCCGGAGCCTGAGCTGTTCGACCTGGTGGACCAGGAGACGGCTCTGCACATCGCGCTGCACATCCTCCCGCTGGCCCCGGCCGAGCACAAGGCCGCCCTGGCGGCGCTGCTCGACCCGGTGGTGACGTTGGCGGTTGCGGCGTGCCGTGACGCGGACCGGACGTCGAAGCGGCTGGTGAAGGCGGAGGAGCTTCTGCTGCGGGCGAAGACCGAGGGTGGCTACTCCATGCAGCCGCTGGAGGAGAACGCCAACGCGCTGAGCCAGCAGGCGGCGGAGCTTTTGATCCTGGCGCACCGGCGCTGCACCGAGGCGCATGGGGTGAACCGTGCGATCGGGATGGCACGCCGCGGCGAGACGTGGACGCCGAACAACCCGGCGGAGAACTCGGAGTGGCTGATTGCGGCGGGCGAGGCGGATCGGGCGAAGCGGGAGGCCCGCACCGCCTGAGAGTGGCTCCATTCGCGTCCGGCACCGTCAGGGTGGCCTCGTGCAACGAGGAGCCTGCCGATGCGACGTTTCCCCCTGAGACTGACCTTGCCCCTGACGGCTGCGGCGGTGCTGCTGCCGCTGCTGCCAGCGGTGCGGGCGGCGGAGCCGTCGGCACCGCCGCCGTTCTGGCCTGAAGAGCGTAGGCCCGCGCTGGTGCAGGGATCTGCACCGGACGAGGCCGATATAGCGGTGCAAAGGGCAGCGCTGGCCCTGCGTGACGAAGCACCTGCGGCGGTGAAGGAGGCGATCGCGGCGCTGACGACGGCGTGTGCGACCTGGACGAAGACGGCAACGCCGGGGATCGGCGGGGTGCCGTCGCCGATGGATGCGGCGACTGTGCCGGAGGAGCAGACGTGCGAGATGGTGGTGCAGCCCGGACGCGCGTTCACCCTCGCGCTGTGGTTTTGCGGCGCGCTGGGCGGGGCGGCGACGATCGCCGGGCTGGTGGGCTTCTGCTTCCTGCGCATGGTGCTGGTGCAGATGTGGACGTGGCGGCCGCGGGCCGTGACGCTGCCCTGGAGCTGACGGCGGCAATGAACAGGGCAAGCGCCCGCCTTGTCCTGCCGGCCGATCTGTGGCGGTTTGCGCCGCCTCTACGGCTCACAGATTGGAAGCACGACCCTGATGGCACTGAAGAAACCGGCTCCTGCTGCTGCCAAGCCGGCAGCGAAGGCCCCTGCGGCGAAGGCTCCTGCGGCGAAGTCCGCCGCTCCGGCCGCCAAGGCGAAGGTGGCGGCCCCGAAGCAGGTGACGATCTCCCAGAAGCAGATGGCGGCGGAGCTGGCCGACGCGCACGAGCTGGAGCGCCGCGATGCCGGGGCACTGCTGGATGGGTTGGTCGAAGTCCTGGTCGCACACTTGCGGAAGGGCGACCGGCTGCGCCTGGGCGGCCTTGGCATCCTGCAGGTGAGGGACGCTCCGGCGCGCGCGGGCCGCAACCCGGCGACGGGCGAGCAGATCCAGATCGCGGCGAAGAGGAAGATCGTGTTCCGTCCGGCAAAGGAACTGAAGGACGCGCTGATCGGCTGACGCGACCGGCCCAGGCCCGGCGCGGAGCCGAGCCGGCATGGGGAGCGGGCGGGCATGCGTGACCTGATCTGGGTGGCCACCATGGTCTTCTGGGTGCTGGCGGTGCAATTCGCGAGGCGGACCACGTTCTGGGAGCCGCGCGCCGTCGTGGTGGGCGGCGTCACTTATCTCCCGGACCAGCGGCCGATGGGCTTCATGATCCTGCTGTGCCTGCTGGCCGGGGTGGCGATCGGAGCGATGCTGCCGTCGATGATCCAGGACCGGCTCCCGACGGGGTCGGGGTTCTACCCGCCGCCGCTGGACGGCCTGGGGCGTCTCGCCTCGATCGTCGGCGGCGTGTGCGGCGCGTATGTGGGCGTGCGGGGCAGCCGGCTGTGGGTGGTGCTCGGGCTGGCCTGCGGCGGCATCTACGTGGCCGGGATGGCACTCGACACCGTGCTCGGGAGCTCTTAGCCGGACGTTGCGGGGCCAGCCATGCGGGATCATGGCTGGCGTGCCCTCAGTCAAAGAGGCCGTGCTTTCGGCGCTCGCTGCGGTGCCGTCCCGAGGCATACGGGCTGTCCTCCGGCGACGGCAGCGTCATCGCTGTGTCCTTGACGCGGGACGGCAGCGACGGGAACGGATCGACGCCCGTCATGCGGACCAGGACGGCGATGGACACCACGTCGCAGCTGGGCGTCGCGGTGTTCGTGCAGACGTAGGCTCCTGCCCCGCCGGCCCGCGGGTCGTAGATCGCCTTCCAGGTCGAGGACGGCACCAGCACGCCGTCCGGCCCGATCGACTTCAGCTCCTGTCCGGCGAACACGGGCCCGGTGACGACGTACAGCTCGCCCTGGCGCGCGGCCAGGTCGCGCACCGCGCTCTCGATGCCTTCCCAGACCCCACGGTTCAGGGCCGCGGTCTGCGGGACCATGTTGGCCAGCGAGAAGGTCTGCTGCTGGGCGTGCTCGTCCGGCATGTCGCCCGAAGGCGTCATGTGGCCGCGGTCGTAGCCGGAGCGGCGGTAGTCATCGAGCTGCGCCTGGTCGGCGAACGGCAGTCGGTCGTCAGGGTGGAACTGCCCCTGGCGCGGCGTGCTGCGGGCACCCTCAAGGCTGGCCGTGGTCGGGCGCTCGGCCGACCAGAGGGCACCGTGCGTCACGCCGGAGGCAAGCGCCGTATAGGCGTCGTTGCACAGGAGAGTGGTGCGCTGCGCCAGCCGGGGATTGACCAGGGCCGGCGGCTGGCCGTCCGGGAAGAACTGCGGGCAGGCCGGAGCCTGGGCGAGGGCCGCCACGGGCACGATCAGCGTCAGGGCGAGCGGGAGGATGCGGGGGATCATCATGGGTCCTGTGTGCCAGGCCGGAACGCGAGCGGCGATCCGGCCAGGGAGGAGAAGGAACGCCAGCCTTTCCCCGCCAGCCCATCAGCCAGGCGGCGCGTCGGGAGCAGCGGCAAGGGCGTAGCCCTTCAGCCAGGACGGTCCGTGCGAGTTGCGCAGCCCGTGCAGCAGCGGCTCGGCCGAGGCGCGCATCCACTCCGCCCCCAGCTCCGCCTTCCAGGTTCGGCCATGGCGACGGGCGTAGGCGCGCAGCGCCTCGACCTGGGCCAGCATCAGCGGCGGGTAGTCCGCCTCGATGGCGGCAGGCGCAGGATTGTGCATGTCAGGCCTCCTCAATGGCGTCGAGCCACCAGTCCGATTGCTGCTCGGCAGCCTCGGCCTCGCGGAGCAGCGTGCAACGCTGCCGCTGGGTCAGGCAGGGGTCGTCGGCCTGGTGGCGGAGGCTCTCGGCCTCGCGCCGCCAGGTGCGGGCGCTGGCGAGGCAGCCGGCGTCGAGGCGCGCGCCGACGCTGTTGCCGTGCGGGTGGGTCTGGCAATGCATGTCATGCCTCCGTGTGACCCGAGGCGCAGCGGCGGACGTGCGTGTTCACCCGGCGCGCGGGTGTCCCGTGGCGGATCATGGCAGGCTCCTGAATCGAGAAAGGCCCGCACGGCATCTGCCAGCGAGCCTTTCTGGTGGTGGGGGGGGTTATTACCGGCTGCCCTGGGCAGCCGGGACGGTCAGTGCGGCGGGAACAGGTGTAGCAGGGACATCAGGGTAGCGATCGACAAGCCGGCCGTCGTCAGCATCGTCGCCATGAGCCACTTCGTCTGCGGGTGGCTTGCGGTCTCGATCTGCAGGCGCAGGGCGTCGATGGTGCCTGTCATCTTGGCGAACCCGGCATCCACATCAGCCTTAGCTGCGCGAAACCCGGTATCTACATCAGCCCTGGTTGTGAAAAACCCGGCGTCCATGTCGGTCTTGGTGGCGAGCCTCAAGATCTCGTCCTTCCGAACCAGGTCGCTGATGTCGGCTGCCTTGCTCGCCTCGTCCTTGGGGACGTTGAGGCCGACAAGGGTCTGATACAGGGACAGATTGATCGTGGACGTGCTCATACGTCTCTCCGTAAGAATGATGGTTGTCGTGGCGGCGATGCAAGGGAAAGCGGTCGGCTACTGCCAGCAGCAGGCGAACGGGATGTCATCGTCCAGCTCGCCGCCGCCCGGGCTCCAGCCGCCACCAGCACCACCGGTCACGGCCGGCTCGCGAGGGCGCGCGGGAGCGCGCTCGCGGGCCGGGGTGCCTTCGCCCTCGGCGGCATCACGGTTGCTGTCGAGCAGCGTCAGCTCGCCGCGGAACTGCTGCAGCACCACCTCCGTGCTGTAGCGCTCCACCCCCGCCTGATCGGTCCACTTGCGGGTCTGCAGCGCGCCCTCGACGCACACCTTGCGGCCCTTGCGCAGGAACCGCTCGGCAACGTCGGCGAGGCGCTCGTTAAAGATGACGATGCGATGCCACTCTGTCCGCTCTCGGCGCTCGCCCGAGGCCTTGTCGGTCCAGCTCTCGCCGGTTGCCAGCGTCAGGGTGACGATCCTGCCGCCGCCCTGCGTGGTCCGCGCCTCCGGGTCCTTGCCCAGGTTGCCGATCAGGAAGACCTTGTTTACCGAACTTGCCATCTCACAAACCCTCATTTCTCCCTCGGAGGCGATCCGGCCCGTGCCGGTCAGGTCCTCTCGGGTGCGGCCCCTGGGAACCGGGCCGGGGGCCGGGGCAATGGCGCGCCTCTGCCGGCGCGGGACCGGAGCCACGCGCAGCCGGGCCGCTTGCCCGGCGAGCATGGCGAGGACCCACCCGTTGCGCCGGCCCCCGGCCCGGTTCAGGCCGCGACAAACCCGAGAGGGCCTGACCGGCACGGGATGGCTCGCACCCCTCCTCCTCTCCTCCCCAGGCTTTCCCTTCTTCGGTTCCCGCCTCATGCCCGTTGCCACCTGTCACGCTCAGGCACTCGCGGTGAACCTCGCCCACAGCTCGGTCGCGCTCGGGCAGATCCACGCGCCCGTGGCATCGCAGATCAGGTGGATGTCCGCGCCCTCGCCCTTGTCGTCGGCCACGTGGCTGACCAGCCATTCCACACCCGCCGGCGTGGTCCTCTCGCGGTCCGCCTCGTCGCGGTCGCGCTCGGGGAAACGGTTGACGAACCGGCTCCCGGTGGCGGGCACCCCGGACTCCGGCAGCACGTCGCCAGAGCCGGCGAACAGGTGGCGGTTCACCCGCGCCTCCAGCTCCCGAGGCGCGATGTCGTGCGCCACCTCGCCGAGCAGCGTGCCATGGAACGAGACGGCAATGTGGCCGGGGTGACGCTCGGCCACATAGCCGTAGGGCAGGCGCAGTCCGAGGATGGTGGCCATGGGGGCTCCTTTGCCCGCCGGGTCGAACCGGCGGGACAGGTCGAAGGGCATGCGGAGGAGAAGGTCAGGCGGCGCGGCGGAGTGGGCGCAGGGCCTGGGTCGTTGTGATCTGCGGGAAGCGTGTCGGGCGGAGCCGATGCACGTCCGGCAGCGTCGGGTAGGCGGTCACACCCTTGGTGAGGCCGAGATCGTCGTGGAGGATCAGGGCCCGCACCGCGACCCTGCGCACCTGGCGGCGGTCGCGCAGCGAGCGCACCAGCGCCATGTCCGACCGGCCGGACCGGTGGGCGTCCTCCCACAGGCCGGTGTCGCGGTTGCGGCGCGCAGCGCCCATGGTGCCGTTGAGGAAGCCTTCTACGACCCACGGCACACGGCACACCGCCGTGCGCCCATGCCGGTCACGGAAGAACGTGTCGTTCTGCAGGTAGAAGATGCTGCCGGCCGCGACGACGCCGACACGCAGCGGGTTGTCGCCGCCCTGGCAGCGCTGCGCGCCATACTGGCGGATCATCCCTGGCCGCCCTGGCAGGCGCGCGCGCGATACAGCGCCAGCGCCTCGTCCTCCGGCAGGGTGTTCAGCCAGGTCTCCACCTGCCACCTGCCCCGGACCTCCTCGGAGGCGAGCAGCCGACGTATCTCCTCCGGCCGCAGGATGACGCTCTGGTAGAGGCCGGGCAGCCCCGGCTTGGTGTAGATCAGCCGCCGCCGCAGCCCGCGCTTCATGTCGCGCCGCACGATCCAGTCCTCCAGCAGCTGGTCCACGATCCACTCGGCGTCCGGCTGGATGGTGAGCGGGGTGGGATTGCCCATCGGCTTCAGCGTCTGGGCGGGTTGCGCCCGGCCGTGGACGTCGAGGCGCAGGCGCAGGGCGTCGGGCTCCATCTCGGTGCATCCGCCCTGGCCCTGGTTGTGGGCGCGGCCCTCCTTGCGGCCGTCAATCCAGACGTCGGCCGAGAAGGCGTTGGTCTCCCGGCTGAGCGCCGGGCTGTACTCAACCCGGCGAAGCTCGATCCGCATGGCCATCGGCCTGCTCCTGTGCGAAAGGCCCGCCCCCTCTCGGGAGCAGGCTTGGGGGGAATGGTGGTGGTCTGGAAGGCCGGCGAGCTGGAACGGGGTGTTCTCGCCATCCCGCTCCGTGACGACGCGCAGCGCTCCGTGCGTCGCCTACGCCGCGAGCGGCGCCGCAGGCGCAGCCGCCGGCTCGGCCGCCCGGGTGCGCTTGTCCTCGACGTGCAGGAAGTCGTCCTGCCCGAAGCCGTTTCGGCTGCTGGCGGTATCGTAGCCGTTCGGCTTGCGGCAGCCTTTGGCCAGCCGGACCGAGACATAGAACGATGCGTCCGGGTGCCCGGCGCGCACCTTGGTGCCGAAGCGGGCCACGGCCGCCTTGACGTCCTGCAGCGTGGAGATCGCGGTCAGGGTCTCGGTGGCGAGCGAGGGACCGAACAGCTCGATGGTCTTCGAGGTGCAGCGGTCCTCGCGGGTCAGCTTGCCGGGAACGGTGGACAAGGTGAGGGTGACAGGCATGGCGGGTCCTCTCGGGACGCGCGCACGACCGCACGCGCACCCGATGTGCGCGTGCGGTCGTGCGGATGGGGATGGCTGGAAATGCTGCCCGGCCTGTGCCAGGCGGCGGGTCAGGCGGCGGCGCGGTGCTCCGCGGCGTTGCCGACACCGGGCGGCGGCACGTCGCCTTCGCCCGCCGCATCGTCATCGTCGGCTTCGGGATCGAGGCCGGCAGCGTCGGCGCTGCCTTCGTTCTCGCTGGCGGCCTGCAGGTCGGCCTCCATATCCTCGTCCTCGCCGTCGATCAGGCTTGCGGGGCTGCGCCGGGCCTCAAGCTCCCTGGCCGTGGGCGGGAACAGGGCGGCCGGGTGAACGAAGGAGCCTGCGCCGACGTGCTCGATCAGCGCCGCCCGGGTCTCCTTGCCGGTGTTGCGCGGCGCCACCCGGTTGGCCGACGCCGCGCTCTCTATGGCCTGCTTGGACAGGCAGGACAGGAACTCCTGCGTCGCCATGTTCGGCAGGTAGAGGTCGGCGCCGATTACCGTGCCCGCGTGGCGCGCCGCCATGCCGCTCTGGCTCATGTTGTCCCGGCACGACAGCACCTGGACCAGCATTCCCCGCGCTGTGGCGCGCAGCAGATCCAGGTCCTGGGTCAGCGCCCCACCCCCGGTCAGCTGCTCGGCGAGGCGCTCGCGCTGCCCGAAGCCCTGGGCGGGGGCGCCGGAATGGACCTGCACGTTCTTGCCGCCAAGGGCCAGGACAAGAAGGCCGATCAGCACGTCGTCGCCGAACGGCGCCTCCTGCAGCGCCTGGTGCAGCGCGTCGGTGCGCAGGTCGCCGATCATCGCCACGCCCTTGGCCGTGATCTCCGCCCGGGACTTCGACGCCAGCTTCCCGGTGCTCTCCACCTTGCCGGTCGTGGCACTCCGCTTCGCTTCCGGCATGGCATAGGCGACCTGCTCCACCTCGCCAGTGCGGACGTCGACGTAGCAGGCGACGAGGTCGCCCTTGCGGGCCTTGCCGTAGTTGCGCATCGCTCTGGGCGGCAGCTTCACCTCGCCGTAGGCACCCATCTCGGCCAGGTGGCCACCCTTGGGCAGGTGGTTCGCCAGCCACTCGTTCTGCGCGCCCATAAACTCCTCGACCTGGGTGGTGGTGCGCGCGTCCTTACCGCCCTCGGCGAACAGGTCGTCGGTCCACACGATGCCGTAGGCCTGCGCCAGCTCGGCGCCGAATTTCGCCGCACTTGCCGGCAGGGTCCGCCTGGCCAGGGCGCGCGCGATCTCCCACCACACGGCGCGCTGGCCCTTCTTGGGCTTGTGCTTCTTCCACACCACCGCCTGCTCCTCAGGCGACGCTGCGGCGATGGTGCGCAGGCTGCCCTCCTCCGGCATGTCGCCGAGCGCCATCTGGTCCAGCATCGCCGGCAGCAGCTGCGCCAGCAGCCGCAGCTTGCGCAGGGTGCGGACCGGCAGGGCGAGCGCGGTGGCGATGGCCTGCTCGGTCCACTCGGCCGAGACCAGGGCCTCGATAGCACGCCACTGGTCGACCGGACCCATCTGCGCGCGCACCACGTTCTCCGACATCGCGCGCAGGGCGTCGCCGCCGTCGTCAGGGCCGCGCACCAGCACCAGGATCTCCGCCCACCCCGCGGCGATGGCGGCCGCGACCCGCCGGTGCCCCGCGACAATCTCCAGGTCTTCGCCCTGCTCACGCACCACGGGCGGCTGCAGGATGCCGACGGCCTGGATGTTGGCCATCATCTGCGCGTCTGGGTGCTCGCCGGCCGACATGCGGCGCGGGTTGTTCGGATTGATCTTCAGGATGCGGGGATCGACGGACTTCAGGTGCATGGCGCTGTGCTCTCTGTCGGGTTCTGCCGTCCCTTTCTCTCGGACGACCCCTCCCGCAGCCGCAGCGCGGTCCTGCCGACACCATTGCGGGCGAGCGCCCCTGCCCTGCGCAGCGCGCGGCCCGCTTGGGGGCTGCGCGAGGCGCGGGGTTGGGGTGGCGCAGCCCGTGATGGAGCGAAGCGGTGTCGGCAGGAACGCGATGCGAGCGCATCCTCGTTCCCTCCTCTCCATCCTCCTCCCACTACAGCTGTTCTCGACCCAGTTCGGTGATGAACAGGCGGATCTGCCGAACTTGAAAGCGGGTGTCGGGTGGCAGCGGTCTATGGCAGCTTTGCGCCTCATACTCGTCATTCAGCCGTCTCAAATGACGGCTCCGAAGCGGACATCTTGCTGACGCGGCATGCAGGAAGGAACGGGTGGAGAGCCGACACTGCCGCCTGAGCTTGGTATCCTGGGCATAGATGACGCTAGCGCCGATCGATCAGCTTGAAGCCTTGCTTCACTGGCATGTTCCAGACGCCGAGGGTGCAGGAAGATGGCGTGCATCGGAATCCAAAGCCAAGCAGTCTTTTTCGGCAGGCTTCATTCTGACGCCGAAAGCGCGATGTCTTCACATGTAATTCCGCCTTCGGCGCTTGGTGCCCTCGTCAATACTGAAGTCCAGCAGCCTATGCCAGCGGCACCTGAGCGCAAAAACCCAAGGAAGTCTTCCCCTCTTAACTTGCAGGTCTCGCTGATGCTCAGGAGCACGAGGTATTCCTCTATGCCCTTAGCCGTACTGGATGAGCCGAGCACGCCTCGCAGGCGCGCAAATGCTTTAATAGCGTGCTCTGCATTATTATTGTTCCAGGGCACTCCGTTGTAATCCAGGAAGGTAAAAAGCTTGGAACGGCTCCTTTCGAAGCGCCTGCGCCATCCCTGCGCCACGTCGGTGTGGTACTCGCGTCTAGAAAATAAGCGGTTGAAGCGCTCCACATCCCTTTTGTGTTTGTGGAGATACCGGGTCTTAAGTCCGCGCCGATCTATTGTATCTATAATGGGCTTGAGGAGGTCGGCAAAATCAACCGCTACCTGCCGCATCTCGTAATTGAATGGGTTTTTCAGGACATCATCATTGATGTCACGCAGGAGATGGATCAAGCATTTCTGCTGTGCGCATTCTAAGCTGTCGTATCCGCTGTAGAAATCTGATACCAGAACCCCTTTGAAATCGCGCAGGAGATCCCGGACGATGCCGGCCTCACGTGAAGGAGCGTGGACATACGCGACTTCTGTGTGATTCGCGAAAACCCAGACATAATGTACCTCGCTACCAATTCGGACTTGGGTCTCGTCCGCATGGACGAGTTCTCCGCAGCCGATCCGGCGAAGAATGTTTTTATATACCAGCAAATATCGTCGAGCGGAGCTGGTCTTTATGTTGCTCACCGCGTTAACTGGCATGTAGAAGTCAAACAGCGCATACATGTTTCGAGCTACTGCCCGAATCGAGTTTCGAAGCTCAATGAGTTGGTAGATCACATAGGCTTGCAGAACCAGGCCGTACTTTCCCTCCCTCGACAGCTCCATTACGCCGTGCTTACAGTTCCAGCACTGATACCGCATGAACTGTTCCCGGACCGTCCAAAGCTTTACGCCAGAGCGAAAAAACCGCAGATCGCAAGTCACCCTGCTACGGAGCCCGTTTTTGTAAAACTTGCTTGATCCACATTTCGGGCAGGTTGTCGGCCGGGCTTCCTGGGTCCGGACAGTCTTGTTGATTCGAATATCGGCTGCCTTGTGGGGACGTGGTCGCGCGAAAATGGCCCGTTCGGCTTTCCTCTCAGGTGAGCGCAGACGGACTTTGTCTCGCTGGTAGTCCCAATAGGCGGCCTCGTTGATGTGTTGGAACTCGGGAACAGCATATGTCAGCGGGCCAAACCGAAGTGGGTAGTTCGATTCAAGTGCCTCAACTTTGACGCTGCAAGCCTCGAGGTCTGTCGATTGCTGCCCCAAACATAAGTCGGAAAGCCGTCCCATTAGCTTCTGGGTGGCTTGGCAATCCTCCACATTGTAAGTCAGCAAGCGCTTTTTGAGCACTGGATCGCGGGATAGCTCCCATCCAGAGCGCCAGACCAGGGTATTGGCCCCAGAGGCTTCTGGATCAGACCATCGGAAACCCAGGTGTTCTCCAATCTCCTTCAGCCCATTTGAGTAGGTGGGGAAGTAGATTTGGGAGAAAGTGAGAGACACCAAGTTGACCGCCCGAGACAGGATCCCTTCGACGAACGTGCTGTCTTGTGGCTCACTGCAATAGCGAGCCTTCATTCGTCGGAAGAACTGCGTCTCGTAGCTGCCATAGTGAATGAGGCAGGGGTCACCAACCTGCTTGAGAGCGCTTAGGCATGCATTCCACATCCCCTGCTCGCCGGCTTCATCGTCCGCCCAAAAGGACTGTTGGACCTCTTCCTCGCCGGACGAATATCGAAGGCCAATCAGATAGTAGAAGCCCCGATCCGGAATCCCCTCGACATCAATGTACGCCATGGTTCCGGCGGGTATAAGGCTTGGTGTTCCGACGATGTGGATGCGGCCCGTACGAATAGCCAGAGCCTTCAGAGCAGGGTCGTGCTTCAGTTTGGCACCCGAGGCGCTTCGCCTCCGGCGTGGCGGTCGGAAGGTGTACGACAACTGCGCTACTGTAGAGGTACCCCTCTGGATCATCTTCGTCCGTGCCTTGCCCGACATGGTTGGCAGTAAACTTAAATCACCGCTTTCGATCGCCTGTTTGCGGCACCGCGTCTGAAACTCGCAAAACGGGCAATGCTTATTGAGTTCGAGGGCAGGTGGCGTCGCAGCCGATAGAAGCACTCCCGCTGCTTTGAGAACGCTGCGTGCCTTCACGAGCAGCTTAGTGATAGGCACACTCTGTTCAACGCAGCTCGAGCCATGAATGATCTTACCTGTTGAAGGTGTCTGCCCAGCAATTTCGGCGGTGGCGAGTGTGTCGAAGGCGAGCGTGAGTTTGTCCGCGATGGTCGTCTTCTCGTTTCGGGAAAAATAGATCGGACGGTACATGATGCGCCCTCGTGCGCGTGCGAGCGGCAATCGCTCCAATGCGCCCGGATGGCCGATGCCCAACGAAAAGGGAATGTCCGGACCAATGATCAAGCTGTAAATTCCGGCCCGCAGAGTTTCAGGCGCGATTGTTCCGACGAACACCTCCTCCTCCGGAATGCCTGCTTGCAAACGTTCCGATACCCGCAGTTTGAACCCAGCATCGAGGGACCGTTTGAGAGATTCGGTGTTGGACACCAGGCCCACGGCGCCTTTCTGCAGTAAGTGCGCCTTAGTCTTACACTCCAAAAATGCAGCAAAGATCGGCCTGGAAATCGCTTTACTCGTCAGCATGCTCGGCTTCTCCGCTCTCGTGGGCGCCTAGCACTACATGATATCGGCAATGCTCGCAGTAATCTGGAAGATGCAGAGGCTTTCGGTGCGTCGGAGCCGTTACCCCGGAATCCAGCTGCGGTGGTGCTCTCCATTACAGTAAACAAAAGCTTTCTCCCACCGGAAGCGCAGAGGATCCTTGGCGCCCTGTCCGGTCCGGGAACCGGCACGGAGCTACCATCGGAGCATGCTTAACGGCATCAAATTCGAGAAAAAGTCGGCATGCCCCCTACCGCGCACCTAGGCAGAAGCGCCCGAAGCGGCTTTAGCCCGCGATGGCTGCTGTCACCCGTCACTTGCTCCAATGCCGCCATTCTGCTTTCGGCCAGGGCCCGTCGAAACTTCTCGCGTCTCAGATCATCTGAGCTTATCGGTTGCTCAAAGGAGCATCGCATTGGCCCATGACACTGGTCCCGCAACCCGAACCCGCCGACAGGGGGTCTCCCCCTCAGCCGCGGGAACGATGTCTTACATCGGGGTATTCAGAGCCGAGCCGGTCCAACGCATCGACATGATCAAGACCGGCATCCCCGCCTCCGAGGCTAAGCGCATTCTGGCAGACCTAACCGTCAATCAAGCTGCAGGATACCGTGCCCTGGACATCTCCCCGGCCACCATGAACCGCAAAGTCAAGGACAAGGGCAGGCTTTCCCCGGCAGAAAGCGAGCGTGTCCTCGGCGTGGCACGGCTCGTCGGCCAGATCCAAGCGATCGTGGAGGAGTCAGGTGACCCGGAAGGTTTCGATGCGGCCGCATGGCTGTCGCGGTGGCTGAACGAGCCGCTTCCGGCTTTGGGCGGCGTGCGTCCGCTCGACATGCTGGACACCATCGAGGGCCAGAGCCTGGTATCCGCCAGTCTCGCCCGCATCCAGGGCGTCGCCTACGCGTGACGTGGACTGTGTGGCGAATCGCCACCGACGCGCCGACCTACGAGGCAGACGACATGACAGGCGCTGGTGCGAAGCTCACGGGCGGCCGCTGGAACGAGAAAGGTGTGTCGGTCGTCTATGCCGCCGAGAACCGGTCGCTCGCGTGCCTAGAGACAATCGTTCACCTGAACGCGGGGGGCTTGCCGCTGAACCGCTACTTGGTCGAGGTCAACATTCCTGACGATGTTTGGGGCGCCCGGGAGGAGGTCAACGCGACGAAGCTGGTCGGGTGGGACGCCCGCCCGGCGAGCCGGACCAGCATCGGGTTCGGCACCGAATGGGCGCGCAGCAGGCGAACGCCGATCCTCGTTGTTCCGTCCGTCGTGGTCCCCGAGGAAGCCAACGTCCTCGTCAACCCGCTGCACCCATCGAGCGCGTCCCTCATCGCGCGCAAGGTGCGTCTCTGGACCTATGACCCGAGGGTGGCAAAGGCGACGTAGCAGGGGCACGCCAAGCGCTCGATCGCAGACGACCGGGCCTCCATGATTTCTACGTTCTGGCCGTCCGCTTTTCAGCCCAGCCCGCTCCAGACCGGACAGTCCGGTTTCGGCCAGTTCCAGACCGGCATGGGACTGTAACTGGCCGATGGGACCCGACTTCCGGCCTACGCTGCAGCTACCTCCGCCACGGCATCATCGTTTGCTGCCACGGTGTTGGCCGCCAGGTCCGCCTCCAGCGCCGCCAGCTCGGCTGCCTTGGCGTCCAGCTCCTCCTGCAGCCCGAACGCTTCGCCAACCCTGCGACGGTAACCAGGCAGCCGCTGCGCGGCCTCCGTCGCACGACGGCGGTAGTCGGCCAGCTCCGCCTCGAACCGATCGAGCTGATACTCGAGCCGCGCGATCAGCCCGAGCGCCGTCAGGTCACTC
>JAABUO010005220.1_pt1 | contig 15168 bp, 18 predicted proteins | sample 5559291 | NCBI WGS metagenome assembly JAABUO01 (sample SAMN10711878, study PRJNA513372) | rock metagenome | isolation source: Antarctica rocks | place: Antarctica: Victoria Land, Finger Mt sud
TAAATATCCACATCAAACAATTCTTTCTCTAGGTCGTGAAACAGGCTCAAACATTAAACAAACACAAAGAGAGGCTTCTAATATCTAAATCTATTCAAGATCGGATCCTGTGCGTGTGCAGGAACGTTATAGCACTCCTTGTCCCAAGTTTGACCGGATTTTCAAAAGGGTGGTTTCTTCAGCTTTCGAGAATGTTGACTTCGACCACAGAGGCACCCTATAAGCTATCACTCGGGTCTGCTTGAATCAGCTGCCCGTTCCGCTCCATACTCCAGGAGCATGATTTCGACAGCAGTAAACCCATTCGCAACGGCTATAGCGACTGGGGTAATTCCAGAATTACTTTTGCTGTTCACCTTCGCTCCGTGCCTCAACAACGTCCCGACAGTCTCTTTTTGATTTTCTAAAGTTGCGCAGTGCAGTGGTGTAAATCCACCGTTTACTTTGCATTCTATATTGGCGCCATTCGCAAGAAGCATGTTCACTTTCTTTACGTATCCTCTCCCGGCGGCGTAGTGCAGCATAGTCGCACCTTCTAGCTTCTTATTGACGTCTACCACATGTGCCAGTAGCAATGGCAAGAGTGGTTGTGCGTGATCCAGTTCCACAGCGTCATAAACTGGCGTTCTCCCATCTTCATCTCGTGCATTTGGGTCTGCACCCCTGTCAAGCAGCAATTCTGCTACGGCAAGGCGCCCCATATCCACTCCGCAATGCAGAGACGTTCGTTCGAAAGGATCTCTGCAGTTGACAGCTATACCCGAATCTAATAATACTCTGATGGACTCGCACTGTCCTGCTTCTGCCGCACAATGAAGCGCTGTGCCGTACCAATTTGCTATCTTGGGGTTGGCTTTCCCGCGCAAGAGCAACCGTAGCGTCTCTATATGTCCTGCGGCTACGGCACTGATCAAAGGTGTGGTACCCATTTTAGTCTTGGCGTCAATTTCGACATCTCTCAAGATTAGGATATTGCGGACCGCATGCTCCATCCCAAAAGACGAAGCGACATGTAACCCAGTGATACTGTTCACTTCATCTGGCACCCAATAGTCTGCCCTGAGGCCGCGTGAGAAATTATAGATCTGGGTCGACATTGATCTTCTAGGTTGTGAGTTGAGGAAGCTAACAGCCAGCTTGACGGTTTTTTCACTTGGACATCTTCGTGTGTGATGCCCCCAGTAACTCGTTGCGTACCGGAGGAAGGGGTACTCTTTCATTCGAGAGAAGATGTCCTGCTTAAGGTCACAACATCCCTGCGATAATGGATCCATGAAAAGGTATGTGAGGCACTTCTCTGCAAGCTCGCCTTCGGTGGAGGGGAATATCTCAGTTTCTCGGTCCTTGAGGTATTCCTGTATGGAATAATGTGCAAGGCGAACACTTAAGCTCTCTTCATCCACAGTGACCAAACCCAAGCAACACTCAATCATCGACTTCTGTGAGGGGCGATATCGTCGATTTAGAGACATCTGCCCAGCTCTGATAGCCAATGCCTCACTAAGCTCCATGACTGTCAACGGACTCATCGCATGGGAAAGCCACATCAGAGTGTGTATTGCCAAGCGTCTACGGCCCTCCGGTTGTCTCTGAATCCGCGCTAGCGTCTCATCAAAGGCATCGTGCAAGGTAACGGGCATCGATTCAAGTGCGTCTTCCATCTCTCCTGTAGTAGGCTCGTTCATGATGCTCTGTATTTGCACAACAGGCAGTAGAAACCTAAAATATTGTCAGGTTCTAGGGTGTAATAATTTATAAAAGAACATAGACAATGGGCTAAGAAAGAGTACCCTGAACTGTGCAGTACCGAAAAGCCTATCCGTTAGAAGACGCTTGATTGATCAGGATAGCTTTACAAAAAAAACATGCTGAATGCTGCAGAAGACTGATGGCAGCGACCAGCAAGGAGTTGGCCATGAACCCTTTTGGGGATGGAACGAAACTGCTCACATTTTATTGGCCCTATTTGCAATCTTTTCTACAATCTTAATCTTGAATAGTTCATCAATAAGATCTACAGCATCGCTGTTCTCGATTTCTTTTGGATAGATATTTCTTCAAGTCCAATTCCTTTGCTTCGACCTTTATGTGCAAGGCAGAATCGAAGGCCTTCCTGACGTTTACCTGCCCACGTAGCGTATGCAGAACTTCGATGAAGGTCTGTCGATGCTTTCCTTCATCGCACTCATCCAGAGCATCGATAACAACGAAGACTCGTTCAAATTGCTGACATACAAGCGAGAATGCCTTTACCCGGTCTTGTAGCTGCGGTCTTATATCCTGGCTCTTGAACTTTTTACGAAGAATCAAGATTGGTTCGGGCAAGTCTGAGTGTCTACCCGAAAGCTGTTGCAAGAGACTTGCAGTCACGCCATCGGGTGACTGACGGTTCTGGTCCCGGTAGTCAAAGTATGCAAAAACTGTCGCATAAGTCTTGCCCATAAAGTCTTCCTGTAATTGATCAACGACTAAAGAAGCCAGCACAGACTTTCCGGAGCCTGGGATGCCAGGAACCACAGAACATTGTTGGACCTTATGTCGTCCCGCCACATTCTGAACTGGGGATGATCTAGATGCCACTGGCCGGTTCCATTCACACGCGGCATACGAATAGCACAGTGTTTTTTGATATGTTCTACCGTTGATATCCACTCCAAGGTTGCAATTCGCTCCTGCTTTTTGCGATCAATGTGAAGCATTTCGGTGTGCGCTGCGGCATTCCAAGTCAACCTTCGTAGAACAAGTAACAAGTGAAACGATAAACATTACTCTCAAAGCGGGTGCATAATGGTAACCATGGACAGCAGAACTTGAGATCGTGTACATTTTATTCCTCAACGAGGTCACGAACCACCAAGAATCTTGAATCATCTGAAACCATGCTTTTGCTTCAGAGAAAGCCGAGGCTTAAATTCAACCCACAGACATACCTCGTTGTACTCCGCAATATTCCTCACGTTTGCAGCGAGTAGTAAAGTCGACTTACCTTCAAGTGACCGCTCGACCGAAGCCGTACGAGTATTGATTTCCTGAAGGTTCTGGAAGCATTTCAATTGCTCTCCCAGGATTTTCATGACTTCTCCAGACGTCTTTGAAAGTAATGCACAGCCATCAATGGTCAAGGTGAATTGAATCCAATGCGTAAGTGTTCGTAGCTCTTGTATCGACTGACGATGCTCCTTCTCTGTCAAAGGCCACCTTAACGCGGTCCTGATTCGCTGATCTTTCCCTTTTTCGAGCTTTTCATGCAGTGAACGGAGCTGATTGTGGCAGCATGAGTACTTTGAAAAAGCACCGAATCGTCGGTGAAGTTTAATGAATGCTTCTTAGAAGATTCCTCTCGCAGGAAAGCGTCAAGGCGCATCACGATGGAACGGAGCACCTCAAGCTCCTTGACAAGGTTTGAGGCCGCGGCCTCGGAATGCTTGACCCCACTGATATAATTCGTCGTGATATTCAGTGTCTGCGTCACCAGGGCGATAAGGCTCGAGACACCGACGACGAGAGAGAACGGATCCATCCGTCAATAGTGATTATAATTTATATGGCCCAGATCAGGTGTGTGGTTTTAGACACGATGCAGCCACTTGCGAGGGGTAGGAACACCCTTACCATCAGTCGAGACAGTGGCTGCACGTAAGTATCCTCCAATCACGCAACTGACTGAGTGAGATACACTGTCAGAAAGAATTTCTTACATGAGAAGAATGCCAGGCAACGATTGAGAAGATGAGACTCGAACTAAATGTTTGCATTGTAGCTGCTTTCTCCTAAGTAGACCCACTAGTATCCCCCATCGGGGTGAGGTCGGAGAAGGATCCTGTTTTCTTGGCAGATCACCAGGATGTGATAAAAGTCATGATAGATGGATAGTACAAGCATAAGCGGTATCGAGACTCTTCATCATATCAAAAACGTTAAAAATGTTTAGAAACATTGAATTATGATCATGAGTTAGACTGAATGAGTTCTCGATCACAGTTAACTAGCTAATTACACCTTCTTAGGCCTGTAAAGCCAGATATGTTATTTTTTAACATAATGGGGAAGCCGAGGAATCGCTTATGCTTGTACTATCATGACTTTCGTCACACCCTGGTGAAGGATGCGGGCACTTACGTGCTTAATTCACTGTCTTATGTAGTCGAGTTCAATGTGATCTGCGATGGCTTCCTGTTTCCTATCCGACTGTGTTGGCACTGTATTACAAGTTGCAAGGCTGTGAATAAGCGCCCATCATGAAAGCTTCGAAACGACAATTCTTCCAACAAAGAAAGCTGAAATAAATAACTAAAGGAGAAGGTTCCGTGGTTTTGTGACAATATTAAGCGTTGCCTTAATCAAGCATTATCTCATCTCTCTATTGGGGAAACCCCGATATTATGGTCAGCAGCAGCACGTCTCTCCTCGACATCCCGAAGGACCCATCGCGATCCATCCAGAATGCATGACCACTGAGCGGACTACCCTGCTAATTAAGCAGCACCGGAGCTGGTCCGGAGGCGACTTTACCGCCTCGTCACTTGGCGGTGCGACTATCCTGACGAGCTCGGGAAAGTAGAGATTAACAGTGCACGGAAGGAATTCAAGGACGCATCTGGCCTGCCTTTATTCCACCTACGACGCTCGTGGTTCTCATTTTCGCACGCATGGTGGCAGGAGCTTCCGGGCGACGGCGGCGGTCACAATAGCAGCATCCTGTCGATTCGATACCGATGGTCACTGGGACGGGTGGAACTCGATGTGACGCTGAGGAACGCGGCATCGGAGGCCCAGGAGGAGTTAACGCTTCAAGTGCGCGGTGCAGACTCAAATAACTTAGTGACGCACATCGTGTGCAGCCAAAGTAAAGTGGCAATTGTGCGTAGGAAGTTCGACCCCCACTCAGCCCTAATTATATTAAGCCCGGAGTACGACGTCGAGGTGACCAAAGGAGTGGATATGGCGCTGGTGGGTCTTCTTCTAATAGCGGAGCTAAAGACCTTACACATAATGTTCTTTTTGTTGATTGACTCTCGAAACATATTTCAGTCATTCTAATCGTGCTGGCCGACCTGGTTCAATCAATGTGGAACACTACTCCACCTCGAGAAAAGGAGTTTTAGCTAGCGAACAGGAGCTGCTGCGCGAAGCTAGGGCGATGAATTGAGAGGTTTGGAAAATGAAAAAGTAAAGGGCATCTCAGAAGCTGCGCGGCTGTCATGTAGAAGAGACAGAATATCTGTTAAAGGTTCATGGTTAATGGTGTAGGACATAGAGAGTATGAAGTCCGCGATGGAAATCTAGGAGGGATAAGTGGAGACAACACCGATGAGTAGGAGGGACAGCATGTTTCTATGTCTGTGTCCAAATGATCCGGACCAGATCATGAAATGGAAAAAAGACGACAGAGAACGAAATGAAAGATGTCAGAAACTCCTCATTGGAGACACAAGTAAGAGATAGAGGGAAGGAAGCGAGCCACGTTGATGAAAGTAATATTTCAAGGTTAGCTATGACTCCTTCATATACGTATCGATGCATCCAGCCAGGAGTTTCTCTTAATACTTATGTGTGTAATGAAGAGACAGAATTAGGATTTGGGAATGGTCGCACAGGAATATGGCATGATGCTGCTATCAGACCTCAATGCTGCACCCTCTCCAATGCCGCGACCAGCTTCTGTTGGTACGATGTGGCCTGATTCAGGGCTAGCTCCCAATTAGATCCAGCGTGCAGCATTACCTAGACAGTGCGCGACATAGACTTGTAAATTACAATCTGATAGAGTATTTTACGTCGAGTCACTCAGTATCGTTGAAACCAGTGCCCTTGATGCGGATGAGCTCCAACAAGTCACCCACAACCCAGTCAAGGTAGTCCAGTCAGCAATTGAGCGGCCGTGATAGGCCATCCCATTAACCCGGCGACTTCGGCCCATCCAAAAGCGATCCCGACCAAGTTATTGACTTGAAGTCTCAATGTCTACTCAGTCTGTCAACTTGGTCATTCGAAGCCACCAATTCCGCTTGCTAAATGCTGAGGTATCATGGCCTCCTCGTCGTCCTCACCCCCTCGACGGACTTTACCTCAACCTGTCGAAACGACTACGAAGAATACCAGGCGACGCTTCGCCCCGCAACCTGTCGAGACAACGGCAAGAAGTAATCGGGCACAAGCTGCTAAAGAGCCATTGGTCGAACCCGCTTCCACGAGCCCGAAGCCACCACGCAGATCCTTGCCGCAGCCTGTGGAAACGTCGACGAAGAGTTCCAAAAAAGAAAAAGTAGTCGACGATGGCCTGCGGCATGACTTCATTAGCATGACGTTATCTGCTCATCCAACATCTGCTGCATTACCACAACCACTCGGTCCACTGCCCATACCCAAGAAGTTTTCTCCACAATTGATTGAAACGGTCAAACGGTCACGAAAGAGGGGTGATACAATGCCCGCCGTTCTACCTTCAGACAAGACAGAAGCCTCACCTGGGGATCCAGACCACTCTCAACGACGACTACGAGTACGACCTAGTGCTTTACCAGTTCCTCCCGAAAACTCGCCGCTAGTGAGCACGAACAACATCCCTAAAGCACCAGAATCACGATTTACATCCTCAAAGTTGGGTGAAAGGGCTTCACGGCGACACTCATTCAGGGTACCGGATTTGCCTTGTATACAATCAGTGACGGAGGAGAGCGAAGAATCCGATTGCCCATCCCTGTCCACCTCACCTTTTGCCAACTCGGGTGAGACGAAGCTTCACAAGCATGCAAGTCGAGTTAAGGAGAGCTGTGATGACAAAACCTCCGAATACCTATTATCACTTGCCGCCCAAACTGCAATAACACAACTGAGAGAGCAAGCAATGGCAGCGTATCCCAACGAGCATGACCACGAACCCGTCGATCACTTTGCTTTTGACCAGGATTCGGATGAGTCGGACGATGTGGAGGGCGATGGTAGGCTCTCCAGAGATGCACCTAGGCAGGTGGACGGAGCTGACCGAAGATCGAAACATAGCATGGGTCATGCAGATGGCTGGGATATGGCGGAGATGCGGAGACACCAGGAGAAACTCGCTAAGGAGAGGAATGACTATAATGTCACAAAGCAACCTGAGCTTGCTCGACAACGCACGCTCAAAGCAGCACTTCAAGATGGCAACAAGCCCCAAGACGCTCAGCATGATGCTGGTGCTACGGGCGCCCCTAAGAATGTTATTGGGGGCTGGCAAAAGGGTGTGGGCATGGGCCCCATGCGCAACGCTGCCAGTCCACCAATGGCTGGCGAGAATCTTAATTTTCCCAAATGCCCATCTCCTCGTCAAACTCGTCTAGATGTCACACAGCATCACAAGCCAAATTCGTCCGGAACCGCCACCCCAGAAGAACATAACGGCCTCTGGACGCCAACCGGCGGCGCCAGCCGCAAGGGTACTACAAGTGGTCTCTGGATGGGCGTCTGCGCCGCCTCGATGCAGGACACCCTCATGCCTCCCAAACTCGTTCAAACCGGACTACTAACACCAGCCGTGGAACACGAAGATCCATTTTCAAAAAGACCGCCGTCAAGCAATCACCAACTCCCGCCGTCCCCACCTAGCTCCCTAGAAAACGAGACCCTTTGCCTCAACCGCATCCTCACCCAAGAAGAGTCCATTGACCGCGAATTCAACGATGCCTTCGTCACTCAAATCTACAACTACCTCTCCCTCGGCTACCCCTCCATGGCCCGCAAATACGACGCCGAGCTCGCCAAAATCACAAAGGTCCCGCTCTCGGATCTCCGCCGCGACGACGAACACACGAATGCCAAGGGTTATATTGGCGCGCCGGAGGGTAGTGGCGTGGAGGTTAGTGGCGTGCTGGATGGGCAGTGTGGGCGGTGGTTGGCGCTGAGGTTGTATGTACGGGAGTGGGCGAAGCAGCAGCCGGGGATGGTGGAGAAGGTGGGTGGTGCGGGTGGCGATTGGGGGGCTAGAGCTAGGAAGGGGAGTTGGGCTATTTAAGATCCAGGGGTTGCGGGCGAGATTGGAATTCGTAGGTGCCCTTTCGAAGCGTTAATGGCGATTGATGCTTGTGGTCGGTTGGCATCTTGTTGGTGTTTCTGCATATCTTCCAGCTGTTCTTTAGCTTCTGGTGCACATACGGTCGTTGGGAACGGACAAAACGGGACAAGGTGTAATTGTTTCTCTCTTGGAGTTGCGGAAGGGCGTTTTTAGTCATTGGCATACCGGAAATCACGGTTCTGCAGGTTTATATATGCGAATAGGCATTTTATGACGAGGGGGCTTTTATACTTTATATAGGGAGGACGTACCGGGGACGGTTTTGATGGGCGTGGGAATACATAATTGGAATTTGTTTGCGAATATGGTTTTGGGGTTCCGAGTGCGGTGATATTGAGTCCTGTATCGCTGCACTTCTATTTGCTCACTCGCCCTTCCCTTCCTTCCCTTCTCCTCGTCTCCTCGTCTCTTCTCTTGTTTTCTATTGTCATCACTCATTTCCCTTTTTCATTCCCTCCCTGCTCTCTCATATCTACACATCAATCCATCTCAAATCCCTCCTTCCCTAGAAGTCCCTTCACAACCGCCCCTCCTTCTCCGCTCCACTCTCCTCCCTCCTCCCCTTCCCCTACCGCCGTTGAATATAGTTGATATTTTATATTCATATTCGTTTCTCTATAGGTATTTATTGATTGGTACTTGCGTTTCTGTTAGATATTTATTATTGAATAGGGTGATTTGATTTAATACAAGGGAGAGAGGAGAGGATGAGGAAAGAGAGGGGATGGAGGGGGTGAGGGGGAATGTGGAGGAGGGGTTGAGGGGGAATGTGGAGGATGGGATGAGGAGGGATGCGGGACGGAGAAGGAGCGGGAATGCGGAATGGAGAAGGAGAAGGAGAAGGAGGGGGATGCGGGTAAGGGTGTGGCATCCGAGGGGATTGGGGGGTAAGGGGGGGGTGGGTGGGCGGGGGCCAAGGGCTTGTGCTGGATTTGTGCTGAGTTTGTATAGATCTACAAGGAAGAATGGGTAGAGATGATGTGCCAAATATCTCTAGTATGTAAGACGCAAGCCTCCACTAGACCTATTGTACCACCTTCCCATCCAGCAGCCCACCTCCCATCTCCCGTTCTCCCAGCATCCAGGCCCCCGAAAATCCGGACTCAGCGGCCGCGAACAAGCCTGACCGATCCGTGAAATTCCCTTTCATATGATCAAGTTCCTCCACTCGTCCCAACACAAAATTACAATTTGCCAATCTACTACCCACCCACCAGTATCCCACACCAAACCCTACCATTCCACACCTCCCCCGCTATTAGCCTCCGCCGTCGCCTGATCCCCTCCCCAACCCGTCGGACTCCCCCCGGGCGCCACACCTCCGCCCATCTGGTTGTTCTTGTCCCAAGAGCCTGTGGGACTGGGAATCAGATCCCCGCCACCGTTGTTGAACAAGCCGGGCACGGGATTAGTGTGGGCTGGGGATGCGGGGAGAGGGTTCCAGTTGTTGTTGTTGTTGTTGGTGTTGGTGTTATTGCCACCACGACCCCAGTGCGTTGAAGGATTCGAGGAGGCGCTGCCGTGATTGTTGATGTTTAAATGATTGAGTTTTTGGGTGAGGGTGTCGGTGAAGGTCGCATTGCCTGTTTGGGCGTCGTTGCTATGTAAACTCCCAGGCACAACGGTGCTAGTAGCCGAAGAAGCCGACTCAGCGCGCACGTTCGCCTTGGCTCGCATAAAGTGTTCAATCAGCTCATCTTTCGAGAGAGTGGAAAGACGGCGTTTCTCTTCTGCTTCGGGCTCGACGTATTTGGTGTTGAGCATCTTTTCTAGGATTGCTGGGGTGCCGGGTTAGGTTAATTGGATTTATATCGAGAATTTTTTGAAAGGATGACTTACCACTAGAGCGGTATTTGAAGATGAAGACGGCATAAGGGCTGTCGAGGCTGTCCATGGGGCGCGCGGCGGATGTGCGGTGAATGTAGGGCGCGGGTGCGTCGGTGTGGACTTGGTGGGACATGTTGTTGCGTTGGGCGACTTCGATTGGGACACCTGGGAGGGTGTCGGTGGTGATCATAGGTGGCGTTGGCTCGGGCTCTGAGGCTTTTTGTTCTTCGGGGAGCTGGTTCCAGGTCGACCAATATGGCTTTGGTTGGAATGAAAGGCCTGGAGTGGTATTAGAGGAAAGACTCGCCATTTGAACATAAGCATATACTTTGGGGAAATTCACTAACCTAATGGTTGTGCTGGCTCTGGGGCACTATTCATCGTAGGCTCGTTACTCGGCCAGGCATTTGAATCGGTGGGTCTCTCCTGACCTGAGGTACTCGTGTTGTTCGGCGACTGGGTGAACTCCATGGTGTAGTTTGGAAACCCATTAGACTTGTCGGAGGCGGCTTTTCCCTGCGATCCACCTGGGCTTTTCTTCGGCATATCCCATCCATTCTTCTTCTCAGTTGCCCCTCCCCAGCTCTGAGGTTCTTCTTTCTCATTAGCCGCATTCCTCCAACTCCAGTCATTGGTCTGTTGAGCACCGTTTCCATTGTTGTTCGAGCCACTGTTGTTCTGATTGTCCCCATTGCCGTTGTTCCAGCCGGTATTGTTCTCCTGAGCTCCGCTAGTAGTGGGTCCCCAACTATCATCTTGTGGTGCGCTACTCTCTCCGTTGTTACCCCAGCTGACGTTATTATCCTGCTTCTGATCATTGGCATTGGTCCAGTCATCATTCGCCTGAGCTCCGTTATCTCCATTATCGTCCCAGCCAGTACTGTTGGCCTGGGATTCCACGTTGGAGGCTCCCCAGCCTCCCGGCATGTTCATAGCCCAGCTCGCTTTCTTCTTGTGCCCCTTGAAGCTGTCAGATCCACTCTTCGAGCCGCTGCTACCACTTGATCCACTAGAGTTCTTCTCGTTTGCTTTCTCGCCTTGTTTGTCGGACAAAGCCCAGCTATTCACAGTCGGCGCTGCGGGGGGCAGTACACTTGAAAGCGAACCATGGTTGACATTGATGACTATAGCAGGCGAGGCCTGACCAACAGGAACCGGCACATTTACTTGCGGCGAGTACTTCGTGGATGGATTGGCTTCAGCCTTTGGCGATGGCGTATGTCTGCTGAAACTTGGGGAATTTCCCTTACTGTTTCGTCCAGCTGTGGCCTGCGGCTCAGGCGAGTTGTTCCGGCCAACTTGCGAACTGTACTTTCCCCAGTCTTGGTTGAAGTGTTGTCGCGAAGTATTGCTGCCACCCCAGGAATCACGATCCTTCTTTCCTACGGCTGAGCCGCGTTGACTCCTTGGAATGTAGCCCCCCTGGTTTAATCCACTGGGATCCGCACCCCATTGATGTGGACTGTTCTGCTTCGGAGGGGGGTCGTCATCCCAAGCCATGTCTCCTCCAAAACCCATGTTGCTCGGAACTCCATGGGGGCCATCATCTGCTCCATCAAACATGCCGCCCATTGCTCCTGGGACGGTCTCACTACTGCTATCGTCGCCGCTGTCAGAAGAAGAATCGTCCGAAGAATTAGGAGGTGTGGCTTTCTCTAGGAACGTCGGCTCTTTCGGCGTCGGGGGCTGTTTTGGTTGTTTCGCAGGTTCAGGGGTGGATTGTGAGCTGGAACCTAGACTGGATGGTTCTGCAGAGCTCGTAACTTCGCCAGGATAGCAACGAAGAACCACAACTTCAATGGTACCAACATGTTCCCCGTTGTGAGGCGCAAGACGGCCTGTATGTCCATTTGAGTTCATGACTGTAATGTTAAATGTGCTACATTAGCCAAGTATTGACACGACTAATTATTACAATGTCTAGCATTCAAGCCGTGAAATCGCCGAGTCTCGTTGTGAAGATCTAAGAAAGGGGTATTGTGCTAACCTATATTGAGATTTTCAAACTTCCACTGTTTGCCCTCGAAAGTTCCATCCTCCAGCATCTCTTCTTTCTGACGAACACAGAAATCAACCTCAGTCTGCCTCCTAGTCGTAATTCCATTTGGGATTTTTAGGTTCTGACGAAAGCGGTTGCACTGATACTCACCATCAATGTAGACGTACATAGCCAGACCAGGCGCAACGTACCCATGTGAGCGAAGGCGAATTGAGAAAGGGGTTGGAATTGGGGGCACTGCGACGTAACATTGGACATAACCATCGCCATATGCCGTTTGAAATTCCTGAAGTGGCAAGGCAGAGCCTGTCCACTCCATTGTGCAGGCAATCTGCCTGAGATTCGGCATATTTTGTTGCTGCCTCAGCAATTGAGCAATCAACGTTGAAGTTGGAATCCTTGTCAAACTCAACACCTCCGACTGTACAAGCAGAAAATAGGGACTGTATAAGGTAATATTAATACCTTGTAGCTAAGAGAGCAATGCTAGGCAAGTGTAGCTAATGTCATCAGTGGATGTTGAAGGACTCGGTCATGCTTTACTGAGCTAGGTTTGCGAGATCTCTGTGTTACGCTAAAAGTTGTTGTGTTAGATCATGATGTTCAAAGCCCTGTCCAGTCGAGAAAATTGTAGATTCTAATAACGAGATCAAAGATTGTCCGCGGGAGTCGTCGAAGAGCACACTAAGCAAAACACCCGATACATTCACTCACGTGAAATGAAGTTGCTGCTTTCAACGCCATGCAAGATGCAACCACCTATTTATTGTATACAAGAAGATTCCTGAAGCTGTCCCAATGATCCGAATTTACATATCTATACATGAGCTGTTAGCTCTTTCACGAAACACAGAAAAGGTTTCCAGTTCCTCAAATGGCTGAGGTCTCAGGGACCAACTCACATGTACTTCATACTACTCCTCATACTCGGCTGAATTGTGTCAGGGTGCCATCTAAAGACCCACATCACCATTCCCCAACTCAACGCAGCAAAGACGGGCCATGCATTCCCAGTGACCTTGGCCTTGATCGCAGGACTCAGGCCTATACCACCCTCACTCTTCCTTTGTACTGCCAATTTGGCCATCGCAAGCACAACCCGTGCGAAGACATATATGACAATCTGTTGATTGACGGAACTTTGGATCCCCCGCCCAAAGACAGCGTAGCCGCCTATGAGGCCGGCTAAGAAAGTATGCGGTGATGCTTCTTTGCCATCAGGGGAGGTATGGCGCAAAAGCAGCATAGCTGTCTTATATATTACGGCGAAGGTGGCTAAGTTACGGGCATGTTGACGAGTTGCTTTAAGGATGAGATATAACTTCTCACGCAGACTGCTGGCACGATAAGGCTAGGTGAAAGAGATAGGCCAAAGGAGTCTGGAACGTACGTGCCGGAGCGGAATAGGAAGACCATGCTGGAGGGATAAAATATTAGCACCTGAAGCCGATTACTTTGATCCTCAAAATACTTACACGAGGGCGTGAGGAAATCTGACTTTGGCGCCATATACGGCTCCATTGCGGCCTGCCTTGAGGATGGCAAGGTAGTCGGCATATTTAGGATTGAGGATGATACTGCTCACAGCTTCCTACGCAAGTATTAGACAGCATCAGGTAATAGAATAGGCAATCTACCGTGAGCCCTTCCATCTTGCCAATACTGATGGAGAGTATGTTAGGTGTATGGAGCAGGCCGCATTGGGGTTAGAAAGTGATCCTATATCTGAAGAGTCTTCGATGTCATCTCACTATCACTCTCTTCACCACATTAAGGAGATTGAATTTTGTCGTAAACGTCCATTGTGAAGAGAGCATCCGAAACACCAAATTCTTGTTGCACAACCTCGGTACGGCAACTTCCCCACAATCGGGCGGCTTCAGATTGCCGCTTCCGTCTCCTCGGTCGGTACTCAACATGTACGAGGTTCATCATCTCTCTCACGCTACTCTCGATTGCACTCGACTTCTATACGCCTCCCTTTACTGAGTGGCTTTAAGGACCTACCTCTTGCCTCGATGCAGTTGTCGAACCCTCTCGAGCCATCCCCAGTCTGAATCCTTGTGCTGTCCGAACTCAAAGCTTTGGAAAGCTGATCATACCAGAGGGAAAGTGTTATATGTAGTGTGGAAGCATATCAATTTTTTACAAGTTCTTAGATCCCACAAATCTTGTCGGCAAACAAGAGGCCATCAATAGCAGGCATGGTTTCGCATAAAGCGTCATTTAAGGGTAAGATTTCATTATCTGGACTTCAAAAACTGTACCAGATGTTTAGAAGACCTGCCGGTGCAACTGCAATTTCGGTTTTTGATCGATTCATATAGGATTCCTTTTTTATGTCGACTTTAGTCACATTATGATATCCGTGCAATCTTTATCTATGTTGTTTGCAGCTACTATAGTGGTCTAACGCTCTTGGTTTACTCCTTTCTTTTGTATCTTCACCAATCAACCCATTTGATTTTCCCTTTGGTCCAAAACACTCTTGAAGAATCCATCCAACATGTGATTGACCTGTTTGGGCTTCTCAAGTTGTAGCCAATGACCTGCAGAAACGTTCTGGAGCGTTGCGTGCGGTGCAAAAGCCAGTATGGCGGTATTTTGTGCCGAAAGAATGAAGAGTGGATCTTCTGTACCTCCTATGAATTGAGTTGGAAGAGATGTGGTGTTTCCTGGGGCGACGATCCGAGCTGTTTCGGCGTCGTTATACCCACGAATGACTCCGCGATAGTAATTAAGGCCAGGCGTATAACCACCGTTTTCTGGACTAAATATGCTCATGTGTGTCTCAAACTCCTAAAAAATCGAATTTATCAGTCCCTAGGTCTTGACATAAAGCGCCAGTCTAGGATCGCCAAAGCGTCAGGAGTCGCAATGTGTACCTTTTTCGTGATATATGGCGCATGAGGCCTGATAGTGTTGGCCTCTAGCCACGAGCGACTCGCCCCGACTGGGCCGACGTAAATCTTCCACTCAGACATGTTTTGTGGATAGATCAGATCAGTAAAGGATTCTTGCTAGGTTGTACAGAACAATCAGCAATTACTTGACCTGGTTGGACCATTAGTCTCGAGACCTACATGGGAATCAATGAGTGGACCTGCATCCGACTCGTTGAAGAACTTCCAGTAGCCAAATGTCGAGTATCCAAGCAGTGCCTTAGTCTGAGCGTTGATGAGGTCAAGATTTAATGGACCAGGAGTGCTGTAACCTGTATCTAGGAAAGAATAAGATAAAAACCGATCGGGATGAAAGTTAGCCAAGCGTGAGAGCAAAGCGGTACCCCTAT